>Ga0209737_10003235_pt1 | contig 11386 bp, 10 predicted proteins | sample TergutCu122P3_FD_187284 | JGI IMG/M metagenome (GOLD analysis project Ga0209737, IMG submission 187284) | Cubitermes ugandensis P3 segment gut microbial communities from Kakamega Forest, Kenya - Cu122 P3 (SPAdes) (version 2) | ecosystem: Host-associated > Arthropoda: Insects > Digestive system...
CCACCTCATAAGGACCGAGCGACAAATGTAAGTAATGTAATGGATGTCTGAAAAGGGGTGTCTTCCACCTAATATTACTCAGACTATCGCACTAGACGAAGGATATATAAACACCTCTATCAATAAATGCTGCCATCATAGTCTAACGACTAATTAAACATGGGAAACTCAAGGATAAAATGGTTCAATCGTTAAATTTATAATATATTATGTGTTCACTAAAAAATAATAAAAATATACAATTTAGATACAGGTTAAGTTTACAAATGAGTAGTAATTTACTAAATAATTATCTTGACTTTTGTCGCTCACGTTCGAAATACGTAATTTTGAATTTGGAATAATGTGTCTAAAAATATCCGAGTTTTACGCAACTTGTAATAATTTAATTTCTAATACAATTAACACAACTCACCTGGTAATATCAGAAGACAGAAAATTGTTACATATATTTAAATGAGACTTTGCATTTTCACAATTTATAAAAACTTCTTTCTGAATACGTAGCTGTCGAATATTCAATGTGTCGTTGCGTATATCAAAGAGCTAGTGTGTGTGTTACCAGGAATTGTAAGTTTAAATATGGGGAAGCTACTGACTCAAACATTCCATTATAGTTGAGTGAACTAATGCTCCACGTTAGCGGCAGAGATAGTTCTAATTACAGCAAACTGCTGAGTTGCTACTTCCTACAAGGGTGAGCGACCATTTTCTTCGCCGGTATAAAGTTAAACAAAATTACTTATGGTCTAATTTAACATATGAATAAATAACTTGAATCTAATTAACATTCATTACACTCGCCCGTCCTAGAGAGAGAAATTTAGGCGTGAATTGTTGTTTCGACCAAATTTCTACAGGTAAGTACAATTAATAATAATAATAATAATAATAATAATAATCGTAATGAATGTAGCATTGGGAAACAATTAACAAGTGTGACAATTGAAAATGGAACAGCAGATGCAAGGAATTGCATGATATCAGTTGATACAAGTGTACATAAAAATATAAAATGAAATAAGATGCATTGTTTAGCAAATGTCCAAGATACAATGGCGTATTTAATTTGCGTGAATGTAGAGCAGTTGGTCAAAGTCCGTTGTCTGTTCTTGATGCTGATTACCGTGTAGTCGCCGGATGTAAGATGATAGATGTTAGCAAGGTCGTTGAGATAGCAAGTTCCATACGCGGCTTAGCTTGTCGTATGCATGGGATATACTGTGAAGACGACGTCTTGTTTGGCGCTGGCTTTGCTTTGTTCGCCGGTATCCTGTTGAGTGCATTCAATCGAGGAAGTGGGGTTTTGAGGGGACGGTTCTCAGTTCGAAGCATTTGGAAGTGCATAACATCGCAGGTTATGGCAGTGAGAGTACAAGGTAAAACAAAATATTCCAAGGATAAAAGCAATGTAAATGGATGTCGTAAGGATTATAAGCCATCGTGTTCTTTGCTCTTGCTGTTGTGAGAATTCATGTACATGAAATAATGACTCTACGTCGAAAGTTTGTTTTCGTGTTGCAAGTTGCGAAATCGCATCATCAATCCTTGAAGTGTCTGCGGGGAGTATGTCCTTCAATTGACGGGTTTCGTAGTCGCTGACTGCAGAAATGTTGCTGGGTAAGATGGGTTTGGTGTTTCAAGCTTTGCATGTAGTGATTCAGTCAGCTCTGGCAGAGTTCGAAGTGTCGAAGAAGAAAGGTGACACGTTAAAAGATTATGGGCCAGTCCTGCTCCTTGAGGTGACATCGTGTGAGGTGGTTGATTATCAGAGTTAGGGCATCGTAGAGTAATTGTTTGCCGTTCCGGGAAAAAGTAAGCCCCAAGCGCACCATGTCGCTTGCAGGATCGGTGTCTGATGGCGAAACAGTAGTTTTCTCTGGCATATATGAAAGTTGTCTGTGTTCTGAAAGAATAAGCTGGCCTCACATGAAACTGACGGATTGTGGTAAACCGCAGTGTTTGCTGGACATATAACAATGCTACTATTTGTGCAATCATTATACTGTGCTTCTGTAAGAAGGATGTAGTCACGTTGATTGTCATTTAGGCCAAAGTATGCGTAATCAACTATGTACTGAAAAACTTTCCAGAAGATACACGTTCAGGCAAAATAATTATTTTATATAAAGTAAATCGCTGCTCAAGGATTTCAGTGGTACGTGTAATATCACTTTAATGTTATGTGGTGTAGCTACTATGGAGATTTTAATTAATTCATAGTACAAGTGGACGTTCTCACTTCTGATTCCAGCAATAAGTTCATATCCTCCGGGAAATTGTAAAGATACATTCTTTAAAATATTAAATAAAACTCTAGGATTAATAAAAATTATTGGTAACTTGCCTTGAATGGCGCATTGTATTGCATTAGTTAGTTCGTCTAGCTGTTGAATTGAACGTAACAAAGCGAATTCTGTCTAATTGATGTAAATATTTCACTTTGAGCATGAATGGTAATAATGAACATCAAATCTCTTGCAATCTGTTGAAATTTCTCGTGCGGCTGTACCATATTGTCCTTGACAATAGAAGTCAAATTCATGATAGTGTCTGTACTTACTTCTGCTGCTAAGCTAAGCTTTCTTACAAGGGTAACCTGGTTGTTCAAGAAGTGAACTATATCGGAATTTTGTGTCTGCAATTTATCCAAAGTATCATGAAGCTGAATGATATCAGAAATCGTCGCTGTTCCAAATAACGACTTTAATATACTACCACCAATATTTACGAGCCCTCGCCTACGGTCAAGCCGAGGTAAAATTTGATGGAATCTATCAAGTTTCAATTCGAACTGTTGCAGCAATGTTTCAATATGACGTAGCTCTGAAGTCGGAGTAAATTTCTGCTTATATCGTTCAACTAGTAGTAAGTCCTCTCTGACTGTAGATATTACATCATGGTACGTACTGGTATTGACTTGAATCGCAATACGCCAAGCGTGATTTGTCAAAACAATATCTGTTTCCTTCACGAATATTACACAGCTGTTTAGAGGTTGTACCAATGGTTCGAACGTCCTGTAACACAAAATTATAACAATTTAGAAGCTTCTAAATATTAAGCTAATCACTACAACAAATTTACAATTAAACAACTAGCCTGTGTTATTTTGTGACATCCTAAATCGAGATCGCGTGACTGGATGTGTTCACGTTGTGATTTAGGTGTCTCTGGCGCATAATAGATAGGATCTCTGTGATCGGTGGACGGAGAATCAGTGGATAGTAGGACAGGGCTAGCATCGTCTTGGGTTTGATTCCGGTGGGAATCATATTCTCTGCTACTCGCTGCGCGGCTTGTGTTTGCTGGCGGGAAGGATCTAATTTGTAATTCATTTTCCTCATCATCCGTGCATTCCGTTGGCGTTTTAGGCTGGTTCTTGGCGGGTTTCTTTTGTGTTTTAGGTTTCCACAAATTAGCATTATAGGCCTTTTTAGCCTGTTTATATGAACAACTTGCTTTTTGATGTTTTGGTCCATTATTTCATAATTCATTTCAAAAAGTCTTTTTAACGGTCCAATCCACGGTCTCGAAAATTTCTTAGTTAAACCAGGTTTTATTATTGTGTTATGTAGATAAACTAGATCTCCTATTTCGAAGTGCCTTGTCTTTGTTTACGATCGTAAAACCTCTTGTTTTGCGATGCGAAGCCCGGTTGGCTTTTTCCACTGCCTTGTAAGCTAGTCTGAGACTGGACTTCAACTTATCCAAGCGGCGCTTGTGATCTGGGGTTTCCTGCGTGATCTTGGCCTGTAGGATGTCGCTGCTAGCTAGTACCATTTCTCTGCCATGTAATAAATAAAACGGACTGTACCCAGTAACGGAGTTGGGGGTGGCACGGTATGCCATAAGGAATAATGGTACTAGATTATCCCAGTTTGTGTTACTTACGTTTACAAAGTGCGACAAACCTGCGTGTAATGAGGGATGAAATCTCTCGAATCAGCCGTTCGCTTGGGGATGAAAGCTAGTGGTTTGTGTCTTCTGTATCCCTAATATTTTGCAAGTTTAAGGAAAAAAGGATGACATAAAATTTCGGCTCTGATCTGTGATCAATTTTGAACCGGTACAATGACGCGTGACGATTTGCGTCGCGTAAACACGCGCGCAAACTTCGGAGGTTTGTTCTGAAATTGGATACGCCTCCACATATCTGGTGAAATAATCTAAAAACGTCAGAAGATATTTATTCTTCCTTGGCGTTAGTGCATATGGAACGGTGATGGCCATGGCCGTAATTTCAAAAGGAAATGTGGGTGATTCAACTTCACCCAGCGGAGCTACCTGATTCCGGGAACTTTTGCGTCTCTGGCATGGGCCGAAATATCTGATATAGTTCTCAATAGATTTTCTCATGCGAGGCCACCAGTAATTTAGAGCTATCAAGTTGTATTTTGAATAAGAGTTTCCGGTATCACTAAATGATGGTTGCTATTACTTTGGCGTCTGTACATGGCACCTTCTTCATCTAAAAAAATTTTCCCTCGCCGGAATAAGAGCTGGGCGTCTGTTTGATACAGATGTCTAACTGCACTTGGAGAATAATCTCCTTGTCCAGGTATTTTTGGGCGTGACTGTACCAACGTGTCTGCTCAAGGCATCTGCGTGAACGTTCTTTGAACCGGGCCTGTGTTCTATTATGAAATCTAGTCCCGATAGCTTAATACTCCATTGAAGAAGCCTGCTATTATGATCTGCGAAATTTCATAGGTATGTTAACGCAGAATGATCAGTTCTGACTACAAATTTCGTTCCAAACCGTTAACATTGGAAGTTCTTTGTGACCCACACTAAGGCTAGCAATTAGAGCTCACATACTGAATAAGCCTACTCAGGTTATTCAGCTGACGGCTGGCATAGGTCAGGGGGCGTTCCACTCCATCTTGTACTCCGGACAAAATGGCTTCAATTGCCAATCGGTTAGCATCCGTTATCAGAATAAAAGGCAGCTTAAAATTTGGATAGGCTAGCACAGGAGTGGTGCAGGGCCTTTCTTTCAAGCCCTCGAAAGCTTGCAGCTGGCGGCGTCCCCAGATGAACTTTTGACCTTTTCTGGTTAACTGCGAGAGTGGCATCACAATCTCGGCAAAATTTGGGACCAACCGTCTGTAGAATGATGCCAATCCCAAAAACGCCCTAACATCACTAACAATCTTAGTGTTGCGGTATTGCCTTACAGCCTTGACCTTTTCGGGGGAAGCAGAGATTCCATTCTCTGACAAGATGTAGCCTAAATATTGCACTTGCGATTTCGCGAAATCGCACTTGCGAGGGTGTAGCTGCAAGTTGGCTTCGTCGAACCGACCTAATATATTGCTCAATCTCAACGCGTTTCTACTGCAGTGCGGGAAAATACAATGACACAATCAATGTATGTATAGCATTCTGTCCCGATCAAATTTTTCAAAACGGTGTCCATCAATCGTTGAAAATTAGAAGGGCTATTTGATAGACCAAAGGGCATGCGGTTAAATTCATAATGACCTGATGGAACGGTAAATTCTATCCTTTACTTACGCTCTTCTTTGATGTTAACCTGCCAGAAAACCCTATAGAATTCTAAGACAGTAAAATATCTAGAGCCATGAAGGGAGGCAGTCGCCTCGTCAAATCTGGGCAACGGATAAGAATCAAATTTGGTTACCGCATTTAGAGCTCGAAAGTCTACACAAAATCTGTATTTCTGCTTTCCATCCAGACTCCGTTTCGGTACTAGGATTGCTCACGCTGACCACGGTGAGTTACTTTCTCGAATAACGCCCTTTTTAAAGCATATCCTGCACTTGTCGTTCCATCTCGTCTCGAAGTGCATACGGCGTTCTGTAGGGGGCCGTTTATGGGCTGCGCATCTCCTACTTGTATTTCATGCTCAATGATTGGGGTCCCCTTAAAATCATTCGCTTCCTCGTCGTGAAATACATGTGCATACTTCACTAAAACGGGTTCAATGTGCAGACTATCTTCTGGAGCCAAGTGATGGAGTTTGCCTTTTAGAAGATTATTATAAAGGGCTTCATTTTTCTTTTTCCGGGGCGGCTTGCTCGGTTCGGTCGAGGTTACTTGGTTTACTAAGGCTTATGACATTTTTTCCGCTACACCAAGGACTGTGGCCTTGGGGACGGTCAGTTTTTCGTCGCTGAAATTTGCAAGCACGACGCAAACACAGCTGCCGGGATTTCCGGTCGCGTTACCGCTTACTCGTGCCGACACTCCGTGCACCTCTTGCTCAACTCGAGACAGCGCACGGGCAGGAAATATCCCTTCTATGGGAATTTGAGCGGGTTCCACGCATACTAGCAGGGGGTTTCTTTGTCCCTTTTCCGCCTCTAATTTCCCTGTCAAAATCTGTCAACACCTACGCGCTAAGGTGATGTTCTCCTTGGCCTTGACAAGCCAGGTTCGACTCTTGTCGGTGGTAGGTTCGTGTCGGGAGCTGGCTGAAAACCGAACATCTGTTTGCCGCGTCTCCCGGAAGCAGGGTTGAGGGCTGTGTCCCTCTGTAACCTGTACAAAGGGAGTGAGTGCTGTGCGCTCCATATCCGAGTCACTGTGTACCCGGGGCGCCTTGTCTTTGTCAGTAACTGACATCTTTCCGCGCCCAAAGTCAATTTTTGCGCCCGCTTCATCCATAAAATCGGATCCTATCAAACCCGCTGCTTCCGTAGGAAGCGAGCACACCAGAAACTTGTGCCTGTATTCTCGTCCTATCTCGAAAGAAACCGTCTGTTGGCCCCTGATGTCGAGAGTCTCCGCAGTCACTCCGTGCGGTTTGAGGGGAGGCTCATACCGCAGTCCTCGATATGCCGGACTGCATAATCGAGATGCTTGAGCCTGTGTCTACAATTAGACTTCTGTTTACTCCTTCTATCGCCACAGAAGTGGAGGGAGTACCGTACTCTAACATAACCGAAATTGAGGGCGCCATGACAGCATTTTCAGGGGTCTGAAGGCGGAGAGAGCTGCCTTCGCTACACGACTCTTTCACGTTTCCCTGATTTTCTGTTTCTTTCTGCGAACCACGTCTGGTTTCGAAAGGGGGCCTGTCGTTAGAGGGACATGAGCGCCTCGAACACTCGGCCGGTTTCCCTTTCCTTGGCGATTCGGAGGGATTCGCCTCTCTTTTTCGCCTCGTGGGACATTCCCTGCAAAATGACCTACTCCCTCGCATTCGTAGCACCTAAGGGCTTCCTTGGTGCGTGAGCTTCTAGTGCCCGAGGTTACTGAGCTACCGGCACTACTCGACGCTCTATTCCACTGACGTCGCGGGCCACTGACCGCGCGCGAGTCGTTGGAACGTCGTGTCTCTTCATCTACCGGGTATGTACTGTCCGGAGATTTAGACGTTATTCTAACCGACCTATCAAAATTTGCATAAAAGATCTCACTGAACTTTTCTTGTCGTTATGCCTCCTGTACAGACAGAGCTATCTGCAGTGCCTGTTCCAGGGTCCGTGGGTTCGAATACCTGACCTGTCGGCTGGCAACACCTGTGAGTCCCGTAATAAGCTTGCTAATAGCATACGCTCTGCGTTTTCATTATGAACACGTTGCGCTACTGGATCCTTCACTTTACAATTAATCTTTTGCCTCATATTTCGGCATCTGTCAGCGAACTGTGAAGTATCCTCGTTCTTCGCCTATCTAGCTGTTTGGTGTTTCATAAAATTACATTGATCACTGTTGAAGTCTTTATATCTTTTCCTGAACGCCTCTTTGAATTTTTGCCACGTCAAACCCTCAGCATGGAGCTAGTGGCATCATTGATAGAATTCCTGGCTCGACCTCTGAGTTTTAAAGTTGAGATTTCAATGCGACCCAAGTCCTTCCACCGTCCTATGCGCGCAGAACCTTCGATGCTTGCGAAGAATTCCTCCAGGGCAACTGTTGATTCTTGACCTGACCATCTCGGAACCAACACGACTAGGTAGAGGTCTTTGTGAATGGTTGGGGCACCCAGTAACACACGTTCTCTCAATCGTTGGACCTCAGCTTTCGCCTCTCATAATTCAGCTTGGAGCCGCGTATCCGTCATTTTGGAATTTCAGTTACGTGTAACAATTTCGAAAACTAACCAAAACTTAATTTTGAAACATTGGCTTGAATTTCTGCTACGTATCCTCTCGTACTTGAGTCCCGTAATAACAAACGAATCTGGCGCGTGGTAATTTCCTAATCCACACCGCTGCAAACCAATTGTAATGGATGTCTGACAAGGGGCGGGTCTTCCACCTAATATTACTCAGACTATCGCACTGGACGAAGGATATATAAACACCTCTATCAACAAATGCTGCCAACATAGTCTAACGACTAATTAAACATGGGAAACTCAAGGATAAAATGGTTGAATCGTTAAATTTCTAATATATTATGTGTTCACTAAAAATTAATAAAAATATACAATTTAGATACAGGTTAAGTTTACAAATGGGTAGTAATTTACTAAATAATTATCTTGACTTTTGTCGCTCACGTTCAAAATACGTAATTTTGAATACGGAGTAATGTATCTAAAAATATCCGAGTTTTACGCAACTTGTAATAATTTAATTTCTAATACAATCAACACAACTCACCTGGTAATATCAGAAGACAGAAAATTGTTACACACATTTAAATCAGACTTTGCACTTTCACAATATGTAAAATCTTCTTTCTGGGTACGTGGCTGCCGAATATTCAATGTGTCGTTGCGTATACCATAAGAGCTAGTGTGTGTGTTACCAGGAAGTGTAAGTTTAAATTCAATTATAGTTGAATGAACTAATGATCCACGTTAGCGGCAGAGATAGTTCTAAGTAGAGCAAACTGGTGAGTTGCTACTTCCTATAAGGGTGAGCGACCATTTTCTTCACCGATATATAATTAAATAAAATTACTTATGGTCTAATTTAACATATGAATAAATAATTTGAATCTAATTAACATTCATTACAATAATGTGCATATGTAGTCACTAGAATGAGGGACAATATCACACTTTTAAGACGGTTAATAAATCCATTTGAAAATGTGGCGAAGTTCAACTGCTCGTATTTGGAATAATACTGACTCATCAAACTATCATTCACGAAGACATTGAAGAGACTGTTGTAATACAAGAATGTTTGCTTCCATACTGCTCAGAACATTTTTAATGCCTGCCTTATACAAGTTAAAGCATCCACAATTCTGGCTGTTGTTCATTATGGGTATAAAACTCGATCCCATGAAATAAGCCAAGAATAATTCGACACTTCCGCGAGGCTTGACGGACACCATGACGACTCGTGGTGCAGTCTACGGATGACAGATATGAGCATTGTGTAGTCACAGATATAGGAGCGACAGGCATAAGACCCGTGGTTGAAGGAAAGTACCTTTCGTCTATAACTTGGTACACCCAATCTTTAGGTGGTTCATCCACGTTGTGCGCAATTACAAGTATTACAAATGATATAAGTTATCCATGTCAAACACAACAAAATGTATTATTTAGCATAAGGTCAAGTAAATGACAACATGTTTCGGCCTTTTACTCTAATGAGGCCATCATCAGGTCAAGCAAGGTAACCTATAGAGGAGTTTACAAAGTTATAGATTGCTATCGTTACAGGCAGAAGCGAGTGAAGAACCGAAATCTAGCTCTTTCTTTGAGATAGTGTAAGAGTACATTAAAATTTTGGTTGGTTGGTGAAAATGTAATAGTACTTGCTTAATAGTACATAAAACCATGTAGAAAGGTAAGGCGTAAAAATAATACGTCAGGTACAACATGTATCTTACATTAAGATACAAAATAAAGCGTATACACAATATAACAGCTGGTTATTATAAGTAAAAGGAGTATAATAGTGCATATACAGTAACTTGTAAAAGGTATAAATATAGGATAAGGCACCAGTTATTGAAACTGTCTTATAAATATCAAACACTGAACTGTGTTAACATGCTCTGTAGAGAACATGAAGCAGGCGTGAGCTTTAAAACGTGATGTATATCATCTAAAGTTTTAACAGATACTGTATTGGTATAGGGCAGAGTACCGGTAGTTACGTCTGTTTTGCAGACAATGATTCTTAAGATTTGATATATGTGGCGTCTGTTCCAGATCGAACAACGTTTCTGTGGCAGCGATTTAATAGTGTTACGAGTGTCATTGCCGAACACGATTGAAGCTGTTTAAGGTATGTAATACAGATGAATTTAGCTCTGTTCACAATATCATTTATTTTATCTTTCATCTGTGATTCCAGATGTGTTGTGTGTAGAACTCAAACCAAGGATCCTTTGCGGGAATTTAACTTCACTCCAGGGACGTACATGAATATGGGACGTATGTATCTTTACGTTGCAGTATATGCTATGTGTGGTACATGAAATGAATTTGACTTCAAAGAGAATTTACTTAGTGCGTCCAGTGACGTTTCTTGCTCAGCACAAGATCCGTGCTCAGCATTCACTGTTGCCGTGGTAACGGATTCAAACCTCTAGAGCCCGGGGGGGGAGGACAGCCATGGCGATTGTGCGCAGTTAGTAGGGTAGCAGTACTCTCTTTTGTTTCAGAATGTTATTAATTGACATTTTTGGACGGATTGAAATCCGCAACACAATACTGCTATTCCTTGTGACAGTTTCTGTTAGTATCACTGCGAAGAATGGAGGTCTGAATTTATGGATCGATGAACAACAAGTGAAAATGTTTAGCGGTGAGTGCGCAACCATGTTTTTCCAGTAGCAACCAATGGTATTAATATTCATGTCACGTAAACCAATAACAGCGAACGAACGAAGAGTTGTGTCAATATGGCGCGATGTATGAAGTCTGAGTCGTTGTACTGTATTTTAAACGTACACATTGTTACTAGTTGTACCTTTCTGCAGGTTTCTCGATGGAAATTTATGCCATAATGGATGGACATGTTTTGCCCTACATATTAGATCCAAACTTTGAAAAGTATCTTCCAATCATTCCATCAGAGGTAGGTGATTTGCATGATTTTCAACAAGGGAAAAATATTAGAAAATGTGAACTAACGCAGGATAGTGGACGCACATATATTCCTTGTAATATTAAACTGTTTTGCAGTGCTAATTGTGCAGGACTTTTAAATGCTGCTTTCTCCAAGAGAAGCAACATTTTTGAGTGGAAATTTTAATGTAATCAAAATATGTTACTTTATTTGTGTTGGTATGTTTTCACATTTGATGCAGTGGTAGCCACATTTCGTGCGTGTTGCTGACATAACTGACAGTGTGTTAATTTGTTCGTGTGCTAAGTAATATGGAATCCTAGAGTTGCTGGAATACAGTCTACATTTTATGTGTATCATCCAAGTCACTAATATCTAATTACATGACACTTCTTGTATTTGTGTGTGTGTGTGTGTGTGTGTAGGTATCT
>Ga0209737_10003236_pt1 | contig 11386 bp, 14 predicted proteins | sample TergutCu122P3_FD_187284 | JGI IMG/M metagenome (GOLD analysis project Ga0209737, IMG submission 187284) | Cubitermes ugandensis P3 segment gut microbial communities from Kakamega Forest, Kenya - Cu122 P3 (SPAdes) (version 2) | ecosystem: Host-associated > Arthropoda: Insects > Digestive system...
ATATAACCACAGAATCCTGAAAGCAAACTTATCAATTATAATAGATCGGTTGATATATCTTCGGGACAGTAGGCCTCCAAACATATGTCCTTGCTGCTTTATTCAAGTTCTGTGGACGTATATACACGGAGGATTTCTCACGGCCATTTAACCGGTATTTGTGTAGACTTCTGTGGCTGCAGTAATGTCCTCGATACCCTACGAAGTACTTACGCTATTCTAGCCAGTTGTTATACAAGTTTTAAGAACAGTTTTGCACGTAATAAGTACGTATATACACATAAAATTCTTGGTGGGAAAATGAAGGTTGAGAGCGCAGAGCCAACTTCAAGAAGTTCAGCATAAATTTCTGACACATTTGAATAAGAACCACCGTCGTCAACCGGAGATCGTGGAAGTGTTGAAGGCGATGGAAATGAGGGCGTACAAAAAAACGTTACGAAACAAGCATTGAGAATTTTTTCCTCACCCCGTGAACTACCTGCGAGAGAACAACTCTGAAATCATGGACATGAAATTGAAAATAACACCACTAATGAGGAGAAAGAGGAAATATGAAGTCTAAGATTAAGTTTAAACTGACATAGATGAGATTTCTGTTAACGATGAGCCAATAAATGTTGTTGCAATCCATTTAAGATTGATAGTATTTAGTGACTGTTTAAACCAGAGATCAGAATGACTTCTTGAAACATCGAAGTCTATCTCAGTAACTCTAATATAAATGTGAGACCTAGAGTCCATTTCCTGAAAAGTCGTCCCTTTGAAGGCCACTATAAATATAACGCTTGTTGTTTCATACTCAGGACTATAATATACAAACAAAATGGCGCAAACCTACAGGGCTATGCTTGTATGTGACGGATTCCAAGAGGGCCTGTTTAAAAGAATGTTAACAGAGTTGCGTGATAATCGAACGTTAAATTACGTCCTTATTATCATGGGTTTTTTAAACTCTTTTTTTTCTTGAGATTTACCGAACTTGGAAGTATTTTTACAATTAGGTGGCCAGCAAAATTTTCGGAATTGACCCTGCTCTGTCAATTAGTAAAGAACCACAGACATATGTACGTAACTGAACTTGAATAACACGGCTGTTACAGGAATCTGACGAGATGTATTCTCACATGTATCAGACCGTAATTATGTCTTTGAAAGGGTGCACTTCCGTGCATAGAATAATATTAAGCGAGTAAAGAAATATGCACCAAATTTTATGTTAAATATTTCTTTATACCCATATAAGCGTTAACGTTTACTCATTTCCTGCAATTGTAAAATAAAAGTCTGCGGGAATCGCATAGCCTTAGCCCTGTCAAGCATTACGATCACGACTTCCAATCCCACCCACACCAGGATGCAATTGATATTTTTCTGTGTTTTTCTACCTTGCGTCATACTTTTAATCGTTTATATTCTGAACCCTTACATGGTCGCCTGTACGTGCTGTTAAAAAGTCTGCAACAGCTTTTACTTTTAAGAAGCGACAACATGGTCTTACTAAACGCTAAATGGACTCAAGACGAAGAAGTCAGTATCTCTAAGGGAATTACCTCGGGCACAAGCTGGGAACGGTTAGTGGAAATGGTAAACTTTAATTGCGGTAGACTTACTAGGAACAGCCATTTTATTTTCAAAACAGCGTCATCATACCACACAAAACGTAAGCCTAACACATTAAAATAAAAAGACCCTTACTGTGTGGATGTCTCCCAGTTAACAAACGATATACTGGTCCCAATTGGGAAATTAGTGGGTATACTGGCAAAGAGGGAGTGAGACTGGCTGTCGAAATACGGGCGGTGTTTCAAGGATTATTAAATGTGACATAAAAAGAAGCAATTCTGAAGTGTTCCTTTTGTACTGTGTACAGTACGAACTTGTAACAATATTCAACAAAAGTACCATCACAGTATATGCGTATATTCGTGATATGGGATTTATTTGTTTATTTACTAGAATACTGCCAGCATGTTTCTATACATAATACACCATATTCGAGAAATCGTGTTATTATAACATACCTATGTTGAATTACTCACTTATAAAACTTTTGTCAAGTATATTCGTTAAAATATATAGTACATTTCCAGCGTTATGACTGAAAGCGATATACTAAAAGTCTTATTGAATGCTCGGATTTTCTTTCATATAATTGTTGAAAATAATTACGAGAGACTTTAAATAATTTGCTCTGTGTTATTTCCATTTTAAATTGCCACAACTCAATAAACTTCAAAGCATGTTGTTGATAATTTTATATTTACCTTTCCAGTCTTGTTGGTCACGTACTTAGGTACTGCGATTAAAATAAGTTGTTAGGTTATTAAGATAGAATGTTTGCAATATTATTATATAACCGCTTAAGTAAGATAATTGAACCACAAATCCGAAACTACCAAATGGGGTTCAGACGTAATAGATCAACAATAGAAAATATATTTATTGTGAGGCAGATATACGAGAAATGCCATGAATATAATGTTGATTTACATAATATAATTATAGACTTTTCACAAGCTTTCGATAAAGTTAATAGAGATGTAATATACAACAGTTTAACCAAATACAACGTCCCAGATAAACTGATTAAACAAATAAAACTAATAATGCAACGAACTAAAATGAAGGTGAAAGTAAACAACAGCTATTCTGAATGGTTTAAAACAAAAACAGGAGTCAGACAGGGAGACCCTTTATCCGTCCTACTATTTAGCGTAGTATTGGATTCAGTAATCATTTATTTAGAAATGCGAGGAAATATAACTAAAACATAAAACAGATTTGCGGCTACGCAGATGACATCGTTATAATTGGAAGAACAAAACAAATCTTAACTGACACTTTCTGCAAACTCAAATATGAGGCGCCAAATGCTGGACTAATAGTAAACAACAACAAACCAAATATTTATATTGTACCAGAAAAGCAATCTAGCCTACCTACATAGATACAGGAGAGGAAGAGATTGAAAAAGGAAATTCATTTAAATACTTGGGAACTATGGTGAATACTGACAACGCTACTGAGGAGGAAACTAAAGAAAGAATAGCAGCAGAAAACAGGGCATTCCATGTTCACAAAAAACTATTCACATCAAAGTTAATTTCCCGAAACGTCACATTACAGTTATATAATAGGTTAATTCGCCCAACAGTAACTTACGCCTCCAAAACATGAGTACTTAAGGAAAATACGATAAACAAATAGATGATTTTCGAAAGAAAGTTCACGAGGAAAATATTTGGCCCTACGAGATCAGAGGATGGCTACCGGAGGATCAAAACTAATCAAGAAATCAATAACCTATTAAAAGGACAAAATATAATTGGGCTTCTTAAAAAACAGAGATTAAACTGGTTAGGCCATGTTGAATGCATGGCTGAGGATAATAATGCCCAGAAGATTAAGAGATGGAAACCCATGTCTAAAAGGCCAATTGGAAGAACTAAAACACGTTGGGAAGATGACATTTTGGAAGATATAAGGAGTATGAATGTACGCAACTGGAAGGAAGTAGCACAGGACAGAGACAGTTGGAAGAAAACGGCTGAGTAAGCCAGAACTTTACATAGGTTGTAGCGCTTCATAAGAAGACAGTTATTAAGATAGATCACTGTGTCGTTATATGATCATTTTCTACTTATTGGTATTTCAAACCTTGATCACGTTACCGAACAACATTAATACGCACTTTTTCACGGAATTTGGAATTTTGAATTCAACAGTCGCCGTGAGCAGTTTTAAACCTGAAATAGCCTGGGTAATTTGATTGTTAATATTTATATAAGCCTACATAACCTAAACAGTTTCTTTCTACCGGATGCTGGTCACCTTGTGATGCACACCTGAAAGATGTTTGAAAGGTCCAGATATTTGTGCAAGGGCGGTGACCACTTAACTATGGGCGTGGAGGCATGGTCACATATTTACACAGCTTCGACATTTAAGGAAAGGCTTTTGTCCATGGTCAATATTTTATTATTTTCCCCCAAATGTGCTTACAAGCAGTGGGTTTGCAAATGGTGTGACCTCCAATGCGACTCTCTTCAGCCGCCCCTTTATTTTAACTCAGCATCTGGTCTGCATATCTGTTAGTTGTTTTGTCCATCGGTAGCTATGTACTGAACAGTGTGCTGTAATTCAGTGAGTATAAGGTAATCGCAGGAGAACCGACGGTGTTTCGATGGTGCATACTACTACTACTACTACTACTACTACTACTACTAATAATAATAATAATAATAATTATTATTATTATTATTATTATTATTATTATTTACAACTTTATGCAGTGTACTTACAATTTACACACCTGAAACAAACCACGTTTCAGTTGCAGATATTCATTGGTTAAAATTTATGGTACATGTAATGTTATTTTCGATGACAGAAGTTCCGTACTTTCACATTAGTGCTTTCCGCAGTATTCCTACTGTGCCCATTATGGATGTTTTCTGTATTTCCTTGGTGTCATGTTGTCTAGCGACGTTGCTCGGGTATTTTGTGAATGAATTTTACATGGCTCCAGTTACCCCTACTTCTATCGTTATCGATTTTGTATTTAAATTCCACATGTACAGTATTTCTATTGTAAGGTCATGATATTGTAAAAAATTTTAGGTTTCTTTCACGGTCATATTTTTATGTCCTAATATTGCAATATATATTAACAAACAAGTTCTTTATGGAGGAAGATATTACAAAAGAGATTTCTTATCAAGGCCACTAATAGCTCGAAGCTTAAACCATATTTCAGAAAAATATTCTCCTCAATGTAAGCATAAAAGTATAATATTAACTATATTGAAGTGAGTTATATATGTTAGCTTAGGTTCTAGTTGACCTTTTCTTTTGAATTTTGTCAGTTATGCAAATGCAAATTTCTGTTCTAAGCACTCTTGTGCGGTCCTTACTAAAATTCGTGACGATTTGTTTTTCTCTCGTTCCAAAGCTTGAACAAATTGGCTACGCGAAAGCGAAAACTTGTTTGGGTTCGTCAAACTTCTGTTACGATCTGTAATGTCAAAATAAACTTACGTAGTTTTCAAGATACGTGAAGGCATGGATTGTAAAAACTGTTAATTCACTGACATGACTTCTAAGATCCGTCAATGCACACTCTGTTCAACAAAAATCAAGCGGCTTGATATTTCGTACGTCCCGCTCAGGCAGTGACGTGACGTAGAGTTGCCATCATAATTCGAATCGTTTTACTTTCCCCATATTTGTGCATTCGTGGCGTTTCTCTGCCTTCCAATTATTACAATCAGTCACGCCGCGTATATATTAACCAAAGACACCAATACATTCGCTTAATTTGAAGTTAAAACATGAATTAAAGTTCATTAATTTTCCGAGGCGTATGGCTTGCTAGCTCTGCTTCCACGGATGGATGTTGCGAAAGGGTGGTTGTTCGCCGCATCCGAAAGTAGCCGAGCGCGTTAACGCGTGATGGCAATACTCTTCGGAGACAAACTACATTGGTTTTTAGTCTGCTGAGCACTTCGGAACGGTAAGGTTGTGCGTGGAGTGAATAACCTTCCTGATCGAAAGTGACAGCAGTTAAGCGAGTAAGTTACGAGTACGCTTTCGTAACATGAGTGGTGATAGTAGCGAAGTAGAGTTAGTGAATTATGGCTGAACGACACGATACCATAATCTGCACCTTTGACCCTTCAAGTCCTCGTATCACGGCTTATGACATCCACGAATGGATCCACGCCACCCTACGGATCTCAGAACACATCGTCAATATGATCCAAATGGATGGTACAAAAGGGCAAGTATACATAAAATTCGTAGATAAGGAGTACGTACAAGTCTTACTGCGGGGGCGCGCCGTGGCATAGTGGTTAAGGCACTACGCTACAAACCGGAAGGTCGGGGGTTCGATTCCCGACGGTTTCATTGTAATTTTTCGGTGGTATAATACTTCCGGTCGCACTATGGCCCTGGGGTCGACTCAGCTTCTAACAGAAATGAGTACCAGGTGTATTTCCTGGGGGTAAAGGCGGCCGGTGCGTAAAGCTGACCACCGTACCACCATCCCGTGCCCTTCTCATGATATCTGGGAACCTTAACTTCCTGGAACCCTCTGGGCCAATCCAGGCCTGTAACGGGACTGCTTTACCTTTCACAAGCCTTACTGCGTGACACTTGCGGACAGGCGGAATATAAGTACCCAACCGGGGAATTGTCGATCGTGAGTCTTGCTGTGGCTGGCATGGGCACTAAAGGTATACGTATAGCCAACTTACCACCCGAAGTGCCCAACGACACACTCCGGGCAACGATTGCCCCATTTGGAAAAGTGCTGGATATGCAAGCCGAGATGTGGTCGAAGGCTTATATGTACTCAGTGGCCTAAGCCATACGACAAGTATCGATAATGTGGACCCGACACATACCGTCACATCTAATTGTGGCAGGGCACAAGGTGCTACTATCATATGAGGGCCAACCGGCCACATGCTATGGCTGCGGTGAAGTTGGTCATATGTACCAGGCGTGCCCCACACGCCAGAGAACGGGAATGGTGAGGCACAACCCTACGATTGGCACGTATGCATTCATTGTAATATCCAACGCTTCTTTATCGGAAAAACAACTGGTGGACATGACCACTGATGTGGGGCATACTGACGAGGAAGGAAGTACCGTCCACATTATGCAAGGATCTAATGCATCCTGCCAAGAGATGGATATTTGCATTGGGGAAACGGAAGCCCCCTCCACTACAAAACTAGGCAAACCACAGACACCTGCAGGGGGAATGGGCGCGGTCGTAAAGAACACACTACAACGTGGCCTACGATAGAAAGAATGGATATGATAGCAGAAGACACGAAGCACAACAAACAAAATACAAATAGGAAACAGGACCTGCAATTCCATGACACAGATGCCGGAACCTCGGGCATAGTAAACCAACTTGAGGACATGTGCAAAGTAAGTGATAGTGGGGAAACGAAAATAGACGACAAGGATACCAGTCCTACACACCACGGTATGGAAGAGACACAAGAAGACATATGGCATAGCCCGAAGCGCAACACAATGATGAGAGTCAAGAAGGACGCTGAGCAACCGAACGAGCGGACTCGCAGCATGTCGCGGCGGGTGACACACTAAAACGGGAAAACATAATGTTTCTCCCTCAGCCCCTCTTCCCGCACTCACGCACCGGATGAATGTTGTGAAAATTGCCACCATTAACATCCACGGAATAACCGCACACCCGAGAGTGGTGATGCTTATCGATTTCAATGACGAAAAGAATTCGACATACTGTTCGTGCAAGAAGTGACAAACCTGGAGATACTGAACATCATGGGTTATTTAACACACCTAAACGTCGGAACCACCATGCGTGGAACGGCCATACTCGCGAGAAGCGAGTTACATCTCTCGATCATCAACACACTGCATTCCGGACAAGCCATCGCTGCAAAATACAACGGAATGCGACTAATTAAGGAATATGCGCCGTCTGGTACAGCGCGGAGGACAGAAAGAGAAAACCTTTTAACACGGAACTGCCATATTTATTCCATGCCTTTTCCCAACACATGCTTATTGGAGGTGACTTCAATTGTATAATGCACCCCGCCGACACCACCGGTCCTTTCCAAAACAGCCGAGCCCTTACTGAGATCGTACGAGTCCATGCCTTGACGGACACCTGGAACCAATACCCCCTACGTCCTACATACACACACTACTCTCCCAACGGAGCCACAAGAATTGACCGCTTCTACATGACCAAAGAACTGATGACACGAAAAACGGGAATATAAATCATAACAGCAGCGTTCACAGACCACCACGCTGTCGCGCTCCGCATTGCCACAAATGACCATGACGTGCGGAGGGGACGAAGCAGATGGAAGATGGAACCTGCGCTGAAGCAAGACGACAAAATCAAAGACAAGGTACGAAACGAATGGGTGAAATGGCGGCTTTATAAACGTTACTATCCCGATGTGACTATGTGGTGGAAGCTGTACATAAAGAAACAACTTCTACTCCTCATTCGACAGGAAGAAACCGAACGCCACAGAGGCCATAGACTCATGGAAATATCACCTATATGAATGCATCCGTGACATCTTACGAAGTGGTGGCCCTAAGAATGATAAACTCCCAGCTCTTCAACAGTACAAGGCTAAAATTGTGAGCCCTCACGCTTCGTGGTGAGCAAACGTCCTACTCGATACTAACGTTCAGGACAAGATGGATGGCGACGAACCATCCCTGTTACACATACTTAAAATGGTCCCACGCCGTGAAACACGGGCGTTTCGTCAGGTGCTGGACTCGCAGGACAATATCATCACCAGACCCCGAGAGGTAATTAACACATTTGTAACGCACCTTAGTCAGAAATACGGACCCAACAATCCAGACAGCATATGTGTTATCATACAGCAAGATGCCATACAAATTATTTGTCCAAAGAAATACGCTGATCATTTAGAGCAACCCATCAAATCTGAAAAGATCCTCACTACATTGCGAGGAGGAGACCGACATGAAACATCTGGGATTGATGGCATTAGTCTAGAGTTTCACACCGCCAACTGGGAAAGGTACATACAGAACTTCACGAGGTATTAAATCAAATGTTTTTACAAAAGACAATTACCCCCTAGCAGAAACATGGGGTCATAATCTACATCCCAAGTCTAACGGTGATCTGACAACAGACGGTTAGCGATACCCGCCTTAACATGGAATACAAACTTCTGGCAAGGAACTTGGCCCGCAGTCTCCGAAGCATTATAGCGGATTAGCTCCAACACAGTCAATTTTGTGGACTTCCCTGAAACTCTATCCTAGACGCTGTATTAGTTTTTTGCTTTTTAATCGCACACTCTGAGTTTACAGGTACGTCCTTATGCGTCATAACTCTGGATTTTCGGAACGCTTTCGTCCGTATTTCACACCAATAACTGTTTCACATTCTGCGGATATCCGGGATAAGGCAATGGTTCACAGAACGACTACACGCCCTGTACGAAAATGCAACTGCGTCAATGCAAGTCAATGGAACTTTGGCAGGCCCCATATCAATCCAGAGTTGAGTGCGGCAAGGGTGCCTCTTAAGCATTGCCCTTTATGCGCTACGTCCTCAACACCTCCTCCGTTCACTGGAAGAAAACCTACGGGGAATCCAGATTGGACGACGTGCGCGGTGTGTCCCAGTAGTAGCGTACGCGGACGACGTGACAGTCGTAACTCAACCTGTAGCTTTCACCACGATCCACCAGTCCTTTCGGTGCTACGAATTAGCTACTTGAGCTCGACTCAACTCCCTCAAAAATCGAAAACCCTAACCGTTGGGAAATGGAAGGAGCTAGCGACAGTACAAGGGATAGAGTTTCATGATCGAACAACATACACGTAGTAACATTTGGACCCACCATAGTTCACTCAACGAAGGACGGTTGGACAGGCGTTATATTTGCAGTACGTGCAAAAGCTAAGAAAGCCTATGTCCGAAACCTGTAACTAGTACAGGGAATACAATATTTACAACTGTCTCTCCTCGCGAAAATATGGTACGTGGCGCAAATCACCCCTCCAACCCACGCACACGTACAGCAACGCACAACCATATGTACGTGGTTCAACTGACAAGGCTCAACCTTCAGGGTTCCTGTGACTACACTCCAACGCCTGAAAGTCGAAGGCCGCTGGGCCCTGCCGAATATAGATGTCAAATGTAAGACCCCCCTTCTAAACCGAATCTGGATATTAGGCGCATGGTAAGGTTCCGTACTGTCGGAGCCCATGCGTACCTGGGAACGTATTTGCACATTGGCGAACCCCCCAAACGCCAATCGGATTCCATCCAAATTGGCCTACTTCCGCCACTATGCTATTGATATGGCCTGTGACCCCATCTAGTACGGACGACACAATGAAGAAGTTTAAACAGCGCATGTATGGTGTGCTGCAGAGTATGACCAATACAGGAAACAGAACCACCGAACTACAGATCTTAAGGAAATACCCCGGTATCCATTGGGAGCGTGTATGGAAAACGTACACGCATCAGGACTGTCTGACACAATAAAATAGACGTGTTAGGCTACGATACATGTTATCATACCCACCAATGACCGGTGGCCGCCAAGAGCCTAAATGAGACGAACTTTTGCTCACGGTATGGGCAAAACGACTCCCACCAACACAGAATTACGGAATGTGAAGAGGGCCCCATAATATGGAATTGGAGAATAGCAAATTATGATTTATATTATACTGCGAATTGACTCCAAGCACATACCGACGGAGTGGACATTACGAACGGCCTTTCATTATTGGCCCGCGCAAAGACAGGGGCAATTTTATGGATCATGGCACACTAGGTTCACTACCGCCTGCTGATCAGTAGGCGCCTCTCCCTCCTTGATTACATGGATTTCCTCATAGAAAGCTTATCACCAAACACTCAGGCGCCCCGAAAAAGGCAGGTATCTGGACGTGCTCTAGTGGTCTCAACCCTCAGGCCCACAATGGAATGAAAGCACTATCCCCCCACTCGGGTTGCGGATATAGGCCGGACTAATCAACTCTCACTGGAGCGCCTGACGGAACGGTGCTTACGGCAGTTTTCACCTCTCTCCATATATCACTCCTTACGCTGTATGATTGTACCCAAATGTACAAGACAAATGCCTAAAAAAGATACAGTTTCATTAAAAATGTCCCAGTGTAAGCGTATAATTTTTTCTTTTTGAATAAGTTTTATACTCACAAATGCTCAATTAAATTATGCAGTAACAAATCCATTATTTAATTATAGTTTCAAAAGTTATCTTTGTTCCAGTGGCAGGGTTAAAAATGCGAGTTACGCGGATATTTCTGTTATTTTTCCGTAATTATTTTTTCTTTGTTTACCGACATTCTGATTTAGAGGGTTCGTGTTAGAATGGGACAAAACTAGGCGTTTGAATCTCGTCGTTGCTTGCGGGTCGTAGCGCGTCACGAGATCTGAGATTGGGCTGCTCGATTTGGAACATTTACGGAAAGGAATGGTTGAGCGTATGATGCGTGTGTTGGAAAGGTCTGGACTTAGAGGGGTTTCACTCTTGCCTTCTTTAAGGGGTGGGGTTTGGGGAGTGAAGTACTTTGAAAACAAGTGAAACTCAATTTTATCTTTCGGAACAAGTTCATAGTTCTTCTTCCGTGTGACCTTCTATTAGACAATAACACAGTTTTAAAGATGTGCGTTTTTAAAAGTCTTACTGGCTAAACTGTTTAGGTGGTTATGTCACAAAGAGGAATTCGACCTACACTCGCATAAAGTTAATAACCATATTGTCGCCAGTAGGTCAGTTTCCGTCCATGGATAATCTCCTACTGTCCGTTTTATCCA
>Ga0209737_10003237_pt1 | contig 11385 bp, 5 predicted proteins | sample TergutCu122P3_FD_187284 | JGI IMG/M metagenome (GOLD analysis project Ga0209737, IMG submission 187284) | Cubitermes ugandensis P3 segment gut microbial communities from Kakamega Forest, Kenya - Cu122 P3 (SPAdes) (version 2) | ecosystem: Host-associated > Arthropoda: Insects > Digestive system >...
GACTGTAGCTCCCTGAAGATGGTTTCTGCGTAAACCGAAACATGTTGGAGCGTAATTTTAGAATGTTTTAATAACTCTGTGTTTTTTAACATTATGTGCATCAGTTGGTAGTGAAAAGGTTTCAACACTGAAGAAAAATACGTTTTGAAAATTCCTTGATACGTCACTTTTTTCGTATATTTTTGGTTTAATCACATTATGCAGTATCGTTTACTGAAGATAGTAGCTCATCATTAAATTATTAAACTAATTTAATACATATTACAGTAAAGTTTTGACTCATATTGAGGTTATAAAAGATAAGATTCAATAACTAGCACGAATGTTATCTGTGGCTTCCTTCGTGTACGTTCGGTGTGTTTCAGAAGTCTTAATAGCGATGATTTCATTTTATTAGCGTCGAAATTTGTTGTGACCTAAGAAAGATTGTCACTTCTGGAAACTACAACGCTGCATTCCGTCCGTAGACTGTGTCTGTGTTCCTTATAATGCCGTGGCTGAACAGTGATTATTTCATTAAAGATATTCAAATAACTGCTGTTTGATTTAAGATGAAATGTGCTTTTTTGAGTTATAAATTGAATGCTTAAACACTACTGAAGATAATTTCAGTCTTCAAAACATTAAGCTTATTTTGGAAATACTCGTAAAACTTGAGAAACACCAAACTGAGTGCCAACCAAAAATTCTGAATCAAAGTTAAAAAAAAAAACTTAGGGATTCGATGATTATGTGTGAGTCTAATTGTGTTCCTTTAAAGTATTACATTTGAAAGGTTACTGGCACATAACAGAGTGTAATTACGTAAATTTTTCTGTAAACCTTAAGATTTCAAGATTAAGAATTTCTAGGATTTATCTCGTTTACTGTGTTAGATAGATACCAACGCTACAGGGACACCTGTTCCAAACCTCACGTAGCGGTAAATTATATCCCCGAAACTCTAATACCTATTTATCACGGTACACAGAGTCACACTGCAGAAGTCCCTAATCGTAAGGCTCTCGGATGTGAGACCCTCACAGCAGAGCCTCTCGTATCCTCGAAGACAGTACTTAGTGAATATTGGAATTAAAGGCGTGTGTTTTTAAAGGAATGGCTGTAAAAACAAAGAGTGATGCATTCTGACTATCATCTTCTTCATTAAGTTTTGTTCTTAAACGCAAGTTTAATAACCCTACCCATATTCTGACGATTTATGGAACACTGCCAATATGGATGCTTGCCAGTTGTGTTACAATTTGTGACAAACAGCAGGTTTCGAATCCCTAAGTCCCAGGTTTACGAATCTTCGATACCAGTGCCAAAAATTCGGGATGTACTACAGTTGGCCCCAATCCATACTTCAGGGTCTGATTTCGAAATTAATGAGATCATCCGTTCTTTTGTACCTACTAAAACTGGTTGCAAAGACGGAGGGAGTTTATTTATATGTTTTCAATGCAGTTTTGAGTAACCCATATCATCGCATATAAGTTCATATTTATGAGACACAAGACCACTCTGTAATATAAATTACCCAGTACCTCAGGAGAGAGACTGAAAACTAACAGGTAATTGAGAGGTAGCAAATAATTAAATAAACATAACATAACACACGTAGACATAAATAAATAGAAACTTAGTTATATTATCTTATTATGTAACTGAATAAATACACCGAGGTTCGATTTCCGGCCAGGGACAATGACTTTTGTCCTTGCCACCGCTTCCGTGAACATGCTGGGGCTTGCGCAGTTTCGTACTGAGCGGGTGCTATGGGTTTCTTTCGGGGTGTAAAATGAAACTAACTATACATAAGGTCTCCCTGGTGGTAAATTCCCTTTAGGATTTCAAGAGGATTTATTCATTTCTAACATTTCTCATGCGTGCTACACGTCTCATCCATAAATCCACGATCCTAGTATTTCTTAAAAGGTTCAGTAGTGTAGGCCAAAATCATTGTTGTTGTGATCATTATCATCATAATCATCGTTATTATGTACTATTTTTATTTGTTTACCACAAAATTGGTTGAATTATACGTTCTAATCCCGACAAGGCTAGTGATTTTACTCTTTCCACCACGCCCAAACCAATAATGGGGTCTGTCTGTCTCTTTAATGTGTGCTAGGGGATCCTAGCCCTCGGAGTAAAGAAGCTGGGTCAAGAAGCTGATCATTACCTTCCAAACTCTGTGTTGTGTGGTAATTACTCCAACAGAGGGATAACGACACTTTTATTCTCATTATTGTGTGTTGAAAGTTGAGTTCAGCTGACAGAAACAGCTGTTCCGTGTCACTACTGGAACAGATGAAGTGGGTGCACGAAGGCCGTTGGAAATCTCGTGTGATCACGAGAAATGCGTTGCAGAAGGACACGCGGTTTTAAAAAATGGATGTTTGTATGGCTGCATGGTACACATATACAGCTGCAGTAGTTCGTTTGCAGCTGTGAGTCGACGTAGCTAAGTCAGTATAGTGACTAAGCTATAGGCTCGTAGACCGGTAATTGGGAGTCTGACAGCCGGTGGTGGGTGTGAATTTTCCCTTCTAAAACGCGTCCAGACCCAATCTCAAACTGTCCTATCCGCTGAATATCTGGGGATATTATCCTGGACATAAAACGGCCTAGACGTAAAGCTTACCCTCCAAGTTCAATTAGTGTTAAGGTCTAGAATACATGGAGCTAAACCACCATTCTTCCACGCTTTCTTAATGTCGTATTGTTTGATTAAGCGCAAGGATACATATATTTGCCTTTACTTTGTGTCCTGAAGCTGTATCTGTTACACACTGCTGATGTAACTCAATTATACAGGAGAATTATACATGAAAACTGTAAGCTCCATTTGTAACTACATTTGCCACCCGTTTCAACATCACAAAATTCTGCGTATTTCCTACGCACTGCATTTCCCACCTTTTCATAAGTAACAATATTATTTTCCTGAATAAAATCAAACTCCGTTCCGTGTGTTTTCTTTGAGGTAGGAATTCCACTCTGATATAATAAAGGGTTAAAGAAATGTCTGCGTCCTCTAATCGTACTGTAGATTACAATGAAATTTTGCCTTATCATTTCATCTATAAAGATGACTCCTCATACCTGCAGACCTAAGCTTGTAGGCCAATAAGTAACTAATGTTAAGCTATTCTTTGCATAAATAGAATATTTCTAACGCACTAAAGCAAATAGACGCGGAGAGGAAAAGAAAGAAAGTAAGCAAGAAGATTAAATTAATTGGAATGAACTCTTCTTTGTATAATGTTTAAGACCCTCACTCATGCACATGGTTGGTGTGATTCGTATCTTTGTCCTCTGCATTACGATTTCTTGAGAGCCTCTCCAAGAAATACACTGCATTCAAATTTATCGCACAAGTTGCCTTAGTTGCCTTACAAATGCCGAGATGTGAGATACTCAGCATGTAACACACCAAACTGTGTTCGCGGTGCTCAATAAGCAACGTGCCCGTCACATCGCAGGGACAGACAGCAATATGAGTGGTACCATCGGCGGTCCCTAGAGTCCTTGGCTTTCCCTGCCTATATGGTTGGTCACCATGCAGTAGGTTTTGCGTGACGGCAGGCAGCGTAGCTCTTGTCGCTTTCTAAATTTGTCGTACGTCGGGGTCTACACCATGCAGGTCATTGCATTGTAATTATTATTCAGTTTTTATTCACCACATTCATTTATAAAACCAAATTAATGTACAAACTACAAACACATTTAACGGCGTGGTCTTTCACTACTCTTATGTGTTTAGGCAAGTCTGGGCCTTCCTCAGGGTGTTCATACACCAAACTTAAAATTGCTGGTATGTCACAATTATATCCATAATACCCATTAACCCTTTAAATACGAAGCGCAGACGCTTTATTTAAAGACCCAGTCCGTACCGCGCTGTAAACACTTTTCATCTTGGTTATAAAATCCAATCAGTTTATGCTGTAAGTGGCACAAGTCGCTGTTTGTTCTAAGATAAATATAAAACACATAAGTACAGTGTGGGCAGAGCGTACAGTTATTGAATGTTAGACGTGTTGGTGCACCACGTAACAAGCCGGCTTTAAAAGGTTAATTGTAGCATTAAACAACTAAACTCTAGGTCCAGGGTTGTTAATATACAAACATAACATGTTATAAATCAATTACATACACATTTTGATTTTTCCAGTTGATGTAAAATGTATAAGAAATCGTAGAATTTTGTATAGAAGGTTAAAAGTCGATGATTTTTAATGTTTTTTACATCAAATGGAAAAATCAATATGACATGTATATAATGATTTTATAAGATGTTAAAATATGCTTATATATATTTACCACACTGCACCTGAAGCTTAGCTGATGAATGCTGCATTTAATGAATATTGCGGATGAAATTTGTTTCCAGCCAGCAGTTCAGTTCATGGAAATTAACGTTAGGTTCTTAAAGGTGTTTAAAGCAGACGGTGGAAATGGTTTCATTCACCTCGCAGGCGGGCAACAATCTTACATACAAGTTGCACGCTGCACGTAGAAACTCTGCTGGGGAAATTGAAAACACCATAGTTTTAATACTTTCTTTCATATGTCTTCAGTGTAAGGGTTATTACTCTAAGTTTTATCCTTCAGCAACCACCGCAGTTAAATATCACACGGGTTCAGATTTGGTGAACGGGGAGGCCACAATCCCCGATTCGTTATTCTGTCACACTTTGCAAGGAACGGAAAACATTTAATTGGAAACCTTCCCATCATTGCACAAATGGTTTTTGAGTGTGTGAATTTAGCTCTTGAAAAACAATGAGCCCAATAATCCTAATACGATTTTTTTTTTAAATTTTGTGGCAAGTGGAAGGTCAACGTGTACAGTGATAGTCTTCGTGCTGAAGAAGATTTGAACTTAAAGCGTCTACAATTATAAAATGTTTTACAATGATAAGAATTTTAATTAAATTTATTATGACAAGATATTTTTGACGAGAAACTAAGAATATACAAATCAAATTGGCTACGACATGTAACAGGGATGAACAACAACAGGATGCCAAAAATAATGCTGAATTATAGACCAAATGGACGAAGACGGCTCGGAAGACCTTTGAAGAGAATATCAGACGAGATCTATGAAGCGGATGATGATGATAGTATAATATTTGAATAAATTAAAACTTACCACTCCCTAAATAACAGATCAATTTAAAAGCTTACATTTATTACAGTTATACACCAACGACTTTGTCATAATGTATGTAATATTGGTTATAACGTTCGTGTTTCCACGTTTATGCTGTCGTGAGTTCTTGCAAGGTCTTGGCACAACAAAATGGCATGATTTCTATCCTAATTGATGAAGTGTTCGGAAATTGATTTAAATGTGTGTTATATATCGGCATGAATGTACTGTATCAAAAGATAAATTAGTTCCATCATGGCAAATAAAACACTAACGACAACACCATGTAATGGCACTTGATAGAAACATGTTGAAATGAGTTCGCACTTCCATTGAAATGGAAAAAACTTAGTCTCTAAAGAAAACGAGTGTCGGTCCACTTCCCTGTCACACACCACATGTAGGTATCACTTCACAGTATTCACTCCTGCATTACGATGCTTTAGGATCTGTGTCGTGGGGTTCGTGAACCGCAGCTCTCTTATAAGCATGTAAATGCTGCGATACTCTTGACATTCATTTTTATGGTTCAGACACAAGCCCTTTGCTGTGCAAGTAGGACAAAATGTTTTCTTGAAAATGTCCCTAATCTAACATTAATATCTTCTATTTTTCCACAGAACGTGTTCTCTTCCTGTCTATAATGCAGTCTGTTGTTCGAAAGCTTCTCACGTGTTCATTTTTTTTTTTGGAACAGCCGAGTCAAAAAAATTTCGCGTCGGTTTCTGACGACATTTCTCGTACGATCGGTATTTAGTATATTATGCGTATTGTACATAAACACAAGACGTTCCAGTGGTAACAGTAATTGCGACTGCAGACTGCCAGGCAATGGCCACAGACAATAACAACCGCTCTGTGACAGCGTGCGTGCAGCCGACTCACTGAGCCGAATCTGAGGCAGTCAAGCTCAAAGAGATAAGGAAGCCGGCCGGAAGTGACAAATAATATTGGCCTGATAAACTACGGATACCACATCATGACAGTGAAACACTCCTTGCAGAACGGCGGCCTGATGCACACAGACTCTCACCTAACTCACCTCATTTCGCGCCAGTCAGTCCTGTGTATTCCCTAAAGAGAAAAGCTAAATTTGTAGGTGAAATTGTCTCTGACCACGCCATGAAAGCGTATATGAAGAGAAAGTTATAGTTCTACTCACCCTTACCGTCAGCGTTAGATGGAGAGGAGTGCTTAACATCACGCCCCAGCGGCTTCCTCCCTGGGAAAGAAACTCCGTACACAATGAATAGGAAGCTAGGTGGGCTCCAGGGCTGGTCCGAACGATTTGGATTTGATTCCCACATCGTTCAATTCGTAGCCTCTACGCTACCCCGGCTGCCCTTTACAGCGAAAACTGCCATCAAAAGAAGAATATTTCAGGACGTCGAGGACATAAAATAGAACGTAACCGCAGAATTAAAAATAGTTCTTTTAGTTCTTGCGATGACCCCTTCGTGCAACTACTAGAAATAATTAGAAACAGTGTTGCAGTCAAAGGAGTTTACAGTGAAGTAAAATAAAACATTGTTCCTATTTCATGTGTATGTCTTCTTATAGGCGGACTCTGGTATGACGTTTGTGTGCATTTCAGATATTTAGTGGCATCACGTGACTTGCAACCTGGAGAAATCATCATGATTGTAGATCCACTGGTAGTGGGCCCTCCACAGGGCTGCCAGCCTCTTTGTCTTGGCTGCTACAAGAAGCTTGATCTCGCAGTGAATACTTACAGGTCAGTAACTGAAGAACTACGCAGTGGTCATTTCGGTCTCTCAAATTTTAATGGCATAATACAGATCGCCATGTTGTCCAGGTGTGAGGGTTGTGGTTGGCCTCAGTGCGGTAGGAACTGCTCAGGACGGGGCACAGCGTTTGGACACAGTGGAGCGGAGTGCCAGCTGTACGAGACAGTACGCCACAAACTGCTGGCCGCTGACAGTAGCAACTTGACACCTTTGTACCTGGTCGTGGTGCCTCTGCGGTGTCTACTGCTACAGTCTGACACTGACAAGTGGCGCACTCTGCTGACGATGGAGTCACATAACAAAATCCGCCGGAAGTTGCCTTCCATCTGGCGAAACAACCAGGAGAATGTTGTCAACAGGATCAGAAAGGAATGGGGCATGGTCCAATATGAAGAGGATCTCATCCACACCATATGCGGTATTCTGGAGGTGTGACATACTTGCTAATTATTTAATATTATTAATCCACTAACATTTTCACGGCTGTGAGAGGTCTGTCTGCATGACTGAAAAGTCTCTGACTGATGAAACAGTTTATTAGTAATGCCTATCAGAGCAAGGACTTGACTCCCATCAAAGCTTATCTAATAAGCATTAACTTTAATAGAAATAACTAGAATCTCTAAGTAGCGCTGCCACCACCTCAGACTGTTGAGGATAATCAAAACTAATATTGTTACGGGCTTTACGGACAACTAGTTTAGTCGCTTGATTGCTTCAACAAGTAAATTTCTATATATTCTATTATAAACAAATTATACAAAATGAAGTATAAAGTTCATACAAATAATAAATGTAGTGGGTATTTTAACATTTTAGAATAATTAGCCTGCTTTTGTATATATTCCCTAACGTATAAATTTAGAATTTAGAAATAAAATAATCGAAACGAAATCCGAAAATACTCGACATTAACTTTAAAACAACACAGTTTAACAACGCTTACCTTACAGACAGATGACGGTGAGCAACATGAAAAATCTCGTAACTTTCAATCATTCACTGTGTCTTGTAAACTAATTTATCTTCAGTACTAGATGCGTAGTTACCAGCTAGAAATTTTGTCGTCGAGTGTGTGTTAATAACCGTTAAGGAAGAACATATAAACTAAAACTGGCTAGTCATTACATTTCTGAGAGGGTAGCGAACTACAAGCTGCGCTGCCAGGCTCACAGGTGTATGAACTGTTTAGAATTTGCTAAGTCTAAGGAATTTAACAATTTATCCTCTATGTGTCTAACAAAGCTACATAAACCGAACGGCCAAAGTAAACCCAGTTAAATATAAAAACTACAAGAAAATTACAAATTACAATAAATCGTTCATTCATTACAACACTAACTAGCGAAAATTCTTTGAAGATTTAACGATAAATTTTGACATTATTCATTTCTATTTCTCCAAATAATTGTCACTCTGATTCACTATTATCCTTTCAGAGTACTTTCAAATGAATGCTTCATTCAATATGCACATCACATATCTGTCTTTTGCACAAAAGTCGGGGCTGTGATATAGTTTTATGGGCAGTAAAAATTCAGCGCTGTTTATTCCTGTCATCTTTGAAAATGTTCTTATCTACTACGAAATATGTATGGATTTAATCATTACATTTATCATGCTCGCGCAGCGTGTGTGGTGCGACCATTTAACAAACTATACAAACCCAGCAGTTCAGAAACTTTTTCACACTATGTGTGTGTGTGTGTGTTTGTGTTTGCATTAAGTACGTATGTAGGCGTGTATAAGGTATGAGCATACAGTATCTGAATATTTATGCACACTGATCATTTATCCAAACCACGGTTCAAGTAAATCACATTGTTGTATTACTTCAGGAGCTCTGGAGAAACCGCCTGCATATTACCAGACCTCACCGCAAAACCAGAACATGAACACCAATTTTACATCAAAATAAGTCACAGAAACTGAGCGCCAATTGCACATAAAGTTAAATCTTCAAAAATTAGCTTCAATTATACACAAAAATTATTTCCATAAAAGGAGCGCCAATTGCGTAAGAATTGTTACCAACGCGATATTTAATTGTTCCGATGGTATTTGTTATCATCTCAAAAATGCACGTGACATCCATCTTCTACAAACATCGCCAGTAACAGTGACTCAATTTTTTATTTTCGTTGAGACATTGTCAAGAATAATTTACATAGCGTGACCGAACAGCTTTTTATCTGAAGTGAGGCCTATGTTTGATTTGCACACGTGAAGAATAATCCAAGGAAATGCATTGTCACTTCAGCCTTTCTCCGTTCCTCTATAACTGAGTTTCCTACCATCATTTACGACAGGGTTTCTTTCAAAGTAGAATTTAAAAATAAGTTTATTAAAAAAACCGTAAAGTGACTTGAGAATAACAGACGACTGGAGCATTTATAGAACCTGATATGTCATTGCATGAATATGACGTGACTTCATTAATATCCGGTTGTACACGCATGAGGCAATGAAGGGGGGGGGATGTAAAATGGAATTTAACTACAGACTTTCAAATTGTAAGTCTGTAGCTACTATTTGTATAAAACGTTTAATCCAAAATATCAACGCATGACTTATAGATATAAAAATACATATCCCAATAGTAAGTTGGTTATCTTTCAATTTGCTATTTGCCAAAAGAAATCCTCACTAAATTTATGTAGTCATTTACCTCCAACATCCTAGGCACCTGTCCAGTTAATCGTGAAGGTTTTGGCTTTTCTATAAACCTGCTAGTTTAAGAGTAGATTTAGATAAATACTCAACAATTTTCTGTTATTTGTTTCTTCTAGCTTTTCTTTTTCAAATACTTTATCTATGTTAGATCTAAATATTTCGGTCGATGCCCTGCATTCATAAATTTTTCGTTCGCGAAATTTCGAACACCGACTATTAGCCTCAAGATGTCTCTCTGTGTTTGTGTCTTCCTGTCTGTCTGTCTGCCCATCTGTCCTTCTGTTCACCAGCATATTTTTCCGTTGCCACTACCCATATTTTCATCATCATCACCATCATCTCTTCGTCGTTGTCATCATAATTATCATAATAATCATCATCATCATCATCTAGCTAATATGGAGTAAAGCCGCTTGTTGACCCGTGCCGGCCTCACGCGACTAGAAGTCTCTTTAGTAGTCTCCCCTGGTTTCTTCTGCTAATTGTTCTGTTTTTTAGCATTCTAGGTAATCTATTACGTCGAATTCTGTTTGTTTGTTGTAACCTATTTCTTCTGTATTTCTGTCTTTGCCCAAAACTGGAATCATATTTAGTTCTTTCGCAATCCTTGTGTTTGTATTATAATTTTTCCAAGCGTATCCTGCTGTTTTTCTCATACATTTCATCTCTGCTACTGTTACTCTTCTTGCGTCTCTTGCTTTAATGGTCCAATTTTCACTACTGTCTCAACTTGTTGTTACTGAAGCCTGTTGTTTTCAAATAATTATGGAATTTCTGATCAATTTCCACTTCTTTTTCACAATATGTCAAATTTCCTAAGAAGTTAAAGGAATTTACATGCACTATAATATTGTTATTTACTTCTAACTGGATCTTGTCCTTTAAATGCAATCAGTTTTTATTCTGTGCAGCTATAGTTAAGCCATGTTTTGTTATTATTTGTTTTAATTTATATGCAGCTTTCTTTCCCACAGAGGAAGCATCCTTTCCTACACAGAGTGTTATCTATAGCCCAAAACCGTGTTTGGGAGAATAAAACTCGCAAGAAGCAATAGAACATAGCCGCAAAGAAAGTTATTTCATAAATAACTGTTGTGTTATTCGTGATTTTGTATTCGGCCCTTATCTACTACCAGCCCCCTGGACTTAATATCTGTAGAGGAAACGTCTGAAACAGCCACTTCCAGACAAGCTGGAGCTTGTTCTTCTAGACATTGGTCAAATTATGTGGTTCATTCACCAAGGGAGTCCAGCTCATTTTGTCATGGAGGATAACTGAAAACTATTTCTTCTTCACAGTGTTCTTGTTTCCAGCCTGCTTGTTCAATTTACCTCATCCCCGTAACTATTTCGTCTGGAAATTTCTCAGTCGTTTCTTCTATGAGGCTTAGGTACAAGGAGAAAATGACTTTTTCCAAGAATCCAGGTAGCTTACGGCAACATATGATAAAAGCCTGGTACTTTTGGAAGAATACTGCAGTCATTCGTGCTTCGTTGCAGTTTGTGCAAGGAAGCCGATGGCCATTCCATTGAACAGCTGTGGCATTATACGCTGTGTTAGTACTGAAATTCCTGATCAACATACTATGTGTTAGTGAATATATTTGGTTAATTCAAATTTTCTGCATTTATTACGTGTGCTATCTTCACTCACGCACTGGAACTTCATTCGTTCCATTGACGAAGCTTTTACCTAATTATTCTCGTTATTTGTAATAGGTCATGTAGCTTGTGCGCCTGCCCTACACTTCCCTCAGATTCCCCCTCAACGATATATTCATGTACCTGCATCTCGCTGACGACCAGCAACGAGGTACCGTA
>Ga0209737_10003238_pt1 | contig 11384 bp, 9 predicted proteins | sample TergutCu122P3_FD_187284 | JGI IMG/M metagenome (GOLD analysis project Ga0209737, IMG submission 187284) | Cubitermes ugandensis P3 segment gut microbial communities from Kakamega Forest, Kenya - Cu122 P3 (SPAdes) (version 2) | ecosystem: Host-associated > Arthropoda: Insects > Digestive system >...
GAACCCTCACCAAGAACCCCACCAAGAACCCCACCAAGAACCCCACCAAGAACCCCACCAAGAACCCTCACCAAGAACCCCACCCGAAGCATTGGCATTACAGTTCAGGCTCCCTGTCACCTTGAGCCGATCTCCCTTGAGCCGATCCTCCCTGTCATCCTGAGCCGCAGGCGAAGGATCTTATCAAAGCAGCGCCACTTCGTGGCAAGATTCTTCGGGCAAAAGCCCTCAGAATGACAAAAATGGAGTGCCGTGCGAACAGCAACGTATTAGCCGTTGCTTATCACACAACATCAAAATAGGCACTAATCCACGCTTTAGTCTATAAAAACACCCACTTTCAGGGTGAAAAACTAGACTAAGGCGTGGATTAGTGTGAAAATCTCAACAACCTGCCTGTTTTTGCTACCATGTATCAATAATGATTGAAACAATGTACAAACAGAAGGCAAATTTGCCAGAAAATCGTTTACAGTAATGCCTGACAAAATGTGGTTTGCTCAAGCAGGGAAAGAACGTGAATCAGGCGGCTGTATATAAAAAGAAAATCCGCCACGAGACGACGAAAATATCTGTCTCGTATATGTCTTTCTTTGCCATTTATTATGCCGTTTTAGTCATTTTTATGATGATATTTTTCTTTGCGAGCGGAGGCCTTGGTTCACTTTCTATTGACGACATGAGCTCGATTAGCTCAGCTGCGCAAGAAATCGAAAGCGACATCCTGGAGAGCCTGCCGCTTGGGTGGCTGAGTATTATCACATTGTTTTTGGGCAGCTTCATATATCTTATTGTTCGCGGCAAGAGAATGTTTACCATAGATCTTACCAAGACCAGCAGCAAGATCCATGTGCCTGACTTTTTCAAGATGGCAGGGATTATACTGGGCATCAACGCCATAGTAACCCTTATCTCATATCTGCTTCTGCTCTTTTTTGAGAGCATGGGATTTGAAAGTGGGGCTGACCCCATAGAGATGCTCTTGCAGGACTACTCAGGCATACTGTATGTTGTGCTGTTGGGCCCGATTCTTGAGGAGATAATTTTCAGAGGAGCAGTGCTGCGGTCATTGGAGCGATTTGGGCAGAACTTTGCCATCGTAGTGTCATCGCTGTTGTTTGGTCTTTATCATCAGGCTCTGTTCCAGGGAATATTTGCGTTTTTTGTCGGTCTGGTGCTGGGATACTGCGCGCTTCGCTTCTCCATTAAATGGGCAATGGCTCTGCACGTCATCAATAACGGCTTTGCGGTGTCACTCTCTTATGTTCCCGGGGATGATCTTATAGCGATTGGGATACTGTTGTTGGTGTTGGCGCTTGGCGTGTTGTCGGCGTTTTTTGCCTTTAATACATTCAGGAGACAACTGAAAACCGGCAAACCAACCGAACTTCATTTTGCGGCAGGAATGCCGATCGTGCCCTACTACATATCACCTGCAGATCCTCGTATCACTCCCTACATTGCTCCAGCCATGATGCTCAGGGCAAAACCCTACCACCTCTTGTTTTCGAGCCCCGTATTTATCGTTGCGCTATCGCTGATTTCTGTTTCTACTCTGGTGATGACTTTTGCTTTTTAGGCTGTTTTTTAGGCTGTTTTTTAGGCTGCTGCCTGGGCTTTGAGCCTATTTCGATCCATTGATTAAACCGTGACTCCAGCCAGTTGGTAATGTCGAAATATACCTTTTCACGCCCTGGCTCGTTAAGCACCTCATGACGCATGCCGCTGTAGAATCTCATGTCGATATTCGTACAGCCACCAAAGCGAAGCTGCTCAATAGCCGCAGTGACCCCCTTGCCTTTTTCTCCCACAGGATCTTCTGTGCCGGCAATAAAGAGTATGGGGAGCTCGTTTGGTATCGCCCGCGCACATCGGGTTGTAACCATCTTGCCGGTCAAGCCGGTCAGAGCCTCATAGGCACCAACAGAAAACATCATTCCGCAGGCCTCATCCTCGATATAGGCATCAACAACTGCTGGATCAGTACAGATCCAGTCGAAGGGAGTGCGGGCATTGGGAATGGATTTCGATAACGCGCCCATCCCAAGATTATGAAGCAAAGCACTTTTGTATTCGCTGCCCTTGATGAGCGACAAGAGGCGTGCCAGCAGGTTTCCAAAGACAGAAAGCGCCCTTGGTTGCTGTCCGGTTCCCGAGATAATGATGGCTGCCAGATCCTCTGCGTGAGTTGCCAGATAGACGCGAAGGATGAAGCTCCCCATCGAGTGTCCGAGCATGATGTAGGGCAAGCTTGGATACTGATCTGAGACGAGCTCGCGTAGCTTGTCGACATCCTGGACAAGAGCCTTCTTGCCTGTTTTCGAGGGCATACAGCCCAGTTTAGATTTGTCAGCAACGCTTTTCCCGTGTCCGATATGATCGTTTGAGCAGACGACAAAACCTCTGTCCACCAGAAAGCTTGCAAGGCGACGATAGCGCTCTGAGTGCTCTGAGGCGCCATGAACGATCTGAATTATTCCCTGCGGCTTCAGCCCCTTCGCATCCCAGAGCAAGGCATGGATTTCCGAGACATTGTCAGACGAGGGGTAGGTGATCACCGATTCTCTGACAGACATTTTCAAGCTCCCATTCTCAAGCGATAAATTCAAAACCAGCACACGCTCTCTGTCGTTGCGAGGAGCATGCCGTGCGACGCGGCAATCCAGGAACCAAGGCGCAACCTGTTGACTGGATTGCTTCGCGATGCTCGCAATGACGGGAAAGGCGCGAACAGAAACCAGTACAATAGTACCATGACGACATTAATGCAGGAATCACACTGTATTAATAAGGGAAGGGCTTCATGCACGATATGGTGGATAACGAAGATGACATCACCAGTGACGCCAGCATCATAAATGTCACGAGTGACGCTACTGGCATGGACAGTGCAGATGGCATAGACGGTGCAGATGGCATGGACGGTGCAGATGGCATGGACGGTGCAGATGGCATAGACGGTGCAGATGGCATAGACGGCACGGAAGCCGCGGTCAGCAGAACGCCGGTTGCCGGGCTGGGTGTCGACATCATTGAGATAGAGCGCATGGAGCGAGCCCTGGAGCGCACGCCACGCATCAAATACCGGATATTCTCCGAAACAGAACGCAACTATGCCCAAAGCAAGCTTCGCCCAGCCGCGCATTATGCACTGTTCTTTGCCGCAAAAGAAGCGGTGCTCAAGGCGCTGGGAACAGGGTTTTCGGGCATGGCATTTACCGATGTTGAAGTAGATCACGACCGCTTTGGACGGCCGATTCCTATTCTGCATGGCCGCGCAAAGGAATACGCTCAACAACTGGGCATAGTGGAGCTGCAACTCTCGCTTTCTTACACTCACACAGTGGGAGTGGCCTCTGTTGTTGCCATTAAAGAACAGGATCGGCCTCGAAAAGAGGCCAGGGCAGACCCCAGGGCGGAGCTGCTTCGTCAGTTTAAAGAGGTGCGTGCGATTCTCGATGACATGGACGAACGCATACAGGCATTAGACGAAGGGAACACCGATGAATGACATAAAATTTGCAACTCTACCACCACCCGTTCTGGTCGATGCCAACAAATACACGCGGGGGAGCCTGCTGGTGCTCGCGGGCTCTTCCCGTTATCCTGGCGCCGCCATGCTGACCGCATTGGCAGCAGCACGAACCGGAGCGGGTTATGTAACCCTGGCTATACCGGAGCCCGTGGCGCAGGTGGCGCAGGGCCAGCTGATGTCTATCCCGGTAATTGCAGCGTCTACGCAGGGTGGAGCTTTTGCCGATGACGCCTGGGAGCAGATAGAAAGCCAGGTAAGCCACATGGACGCAGTGGTGCTTGGGCCAGGACTTACCGTATCGCCATCAACCAGCGCGTTTGTGCAATCTGTCTTACTCCACACCTCTGTTCCGATGCTTCTCGATGCTGATGCCCTGAACATATTTGCAGCGTTTTGTGCCGTTGATAATCAGCCCCCTGCCTGGTTTATCGAAAAGCCGGGCGGCCCGCTCTCTACGGAGAAAGATGCGCAAAGCCTGATACTGACGCCACATGGCGGTGAGCTGAAGCGTCTGTTTGAGGCAACCCAGACCTCAAAGCTTGAGGTGCTTGCCCGGGTGCTTAACAGCATTGTTGTGGCCAAGGGGCCAACAACCCAGATTGTCTCCGCAACAAAAACATACACCTCAACCACCGGCACAGCTGCGCTTGCCAAGTCGGGAACCGGCGATGTGCTCTCGGGGATTATTGGCTCGCTTCTGGCGCAGGGGGCAACACCCTTTGATGCCTCGGTGCTGGGAGTCGAGATTCATAGCAGGGCGGGCGGTGTTGCGGAGCAAAAGCTCGGCCGACGCAGCGTCTGTGCCGAGGACGTTATCAAGGCTATTCCGGCTGTAATTCAGGAACTTGACGCCATTGTCTGATTGCGTGGCTGTGTGGCAGCGCTCAGACAATTGCAGGCAGTGCTACACTGAGAATTGAAAGGAAAAGAATGGATTCGCAGAATGTACGAAGCGCTGGCGCTATCAGGCAAAACAAGGAACTTGCTGCGCCTGGAAGACGCTGGGCCTGGGCTCAGATAGACCGCGATGCAATCAGGTTTAACCTGAAGAAGTTTCGAAAGCACTTGGGGCCAGACGTAAAAATAATGGCTGTAGTCAAGGCAGACGGTTATGGGCATGGTGCCTGCGAATGCGCGCTTACCGCACTTGCAACAGGTGCAAGCATGCTTGGTGTTTCGAATGTCGACGAAGGCATTGAGTTGAGGCGCTCCGGCATTGCGGCGCCCATTCTCATACTTGCTGAGCCTCCGGAGGAAGCCATATCTCTGGTGTTGCAACATCAGCTTATTCCGACGGTTTACAACATGGACTTTGTTATGGCATTAGGCGAGATGGCTGATGCACAGGGGAAGGTTTCTCCCTATCATCTCAAGGTTGATACCGGCATGAACCGCGTGGGGGTTCACTATAGCGATGCAGGGGATTTTTTGCGGACAATCAGTTTTCATCGCGGCTTGGAGCTTCAGGGAGTTTTTACGCATTTTGCCACCGCCGATGATATCGATACCTATGTGTTCAAACAACAGATGGGGCGTTTTGAGGAAGCACTTGCCACCATTCGCTACATGGGGGTTGACCCGGGCCTCATACACGCCGCAAACACCGCTGCGGCTATCAGGTACAAGCAGTCGCACTACAAAATGGTGCGCCTGGGGATAGGCATGTACGGCCTGCACCCCTGCGAGCTGACGCGGCAAATCATGGAGCTGCACCCTGCCATGAGCGTGCATGCGCGCATCAGCTACCTCAAGCAAGTCTCGGTTGGTGAGGGCGTGAGCTACTCGCACACTTACCGGTCTCCGGGCCACGTTTTGATTGGTACTCTGCCCATAGGTTATGGCGATGGAGTGTCGTGGGCGCTGGCAAACAAGATGGAAGTCCTCATAGGAGGAAAGCGGTTTTTACAGGTGGGAAATATCTGCATGGACATGCTGATGATAGAGATAAACCTGCGCTCATCCGCACTGAATCCCCGACCAAAAGTCGAGGCGGGGGATGAGGTTGTGATTGTTGGCAAGAGTGGGGGAGAAGAAATCACTCTGGACAGCATGGCAAAGACGCTCGGCACGATCAACTATGAGCTTGCCTGTCGATTTGGCCAGAGGCTCAGCCGGGTGTATACGGAGTAGACTGTCAGAACACTAAAACGAGCGCAGGCTAATCGGAAACGATGGAGAGCCCAGGTAACTATGGCTAAATCGCTGGAAGACATAAAAGAAGAACTCGAAGGCTGCAAACGCTGCGCTCTGTGCGAGACGCGAACCAACCTGGTCTTTGGAGTGGGAAACCCCAACGCAGAAGTTGTGTTTATCGGTGAGGCTCCCGGCAAACAGGAAGACCTTGGGGCCGAGCCCTTTATCGGTGCTGCCGGGCAATATCTCAACAGCCTGCTGGCACTGGCCGGACTTAAACGCGAAGACATCTACATCGCGAACGTTTTGAAGTGTCGACCGCCTGAAAACCGCGACCCTCGCCCTGAGGAGATTGAGGTGTGTACACCGTTTTTGCGCGAGCAGATAAAGGCCATCAACCCCGAGATTCTGGTAACGCTCGGCAATTTTGCTACCCGCTTTATACTTAAGACAGATCAGGGCATCTCGGGCCTGAGGGGCCAGATTCACATAACAGGGCGCTTTTCGGTGTTGCCGATATTCCATCCTGCTGCTGCTATCTATGATCGGAGCAAAGAGGCGATCATGGAAGACGACTTCAGGCTGCTTGGTCGACTTATCGCCAGGCGACGCGAAGAGCGCGGCATGAGGAGCCCGGCATGAGCGCGGCGACACGTGACGAGCGCAGCATGAGCGTTGCGATTCTGGCCTTGTCTCCAGAGCATACACTGGAGCTGGGAAAGGCCCTTGGGCTTGCCGTGAAGCCGGGAGACGTTATCCTGCTGACTGGTGATCTGGGCTCGGGAAAGACGCAATTTACCAAGGGCGTTGCCTTAGCTCTTGGAGTGGAGCAGCCGGTAACAAGCCCGACATTCAACCTTGTTTGTGAATACCAGGATGCTGAAGGCTCGCAAAATGTGCTGCGGCACTTCGATCTGTATCGCCTTGACAGGGAAGAAGAGCTTGACGACATCGACTACTTTGGGCTTTTGGAAGACGAGGTAGTAAGTGTGGTGGAATGGGGAGACAAGTTCCCTGAGGCGCTGCCACGCGATTATCTTCTGGTTGAATTTGAGTACATCGACGAGTCTACAAGAGCGTTGCGTTGTTGGGCTACAGGCAGCTGCAGCACAGCCTTGATGGAGCTATTTGAAAAGGCAGCAATGAGCTCTTGTTTCGTGGCAACAGATGAGGCGCACGATGAACCCTGATCTCATCCTCGCCTTTGATACTGCAAGCGAGAATATCGCGCTTGCGTTGGGAAGATGGAAAAATCAACCTCAGAACGCAGGCTTGGAAATCGAGACCCTCTGCTCCAACGACCACCCGGCAGTTCGCCAGGCCAACGTACAGCTTGTGCCGTCAATCGATGCGCTTCTCAAAGAAAACAGCCTGGACAAAGCACGCATCTCCTGCGTGGTATGTGGCTTGGGCCCCGGGTCTTTCACGGGAGTGAGAATCGGAGTGGCGACCGCCAAAGGCATAGCCCGCGGTTTGCGCGTTCCGCTCTATGGCGTTTCAACACTGGATGCCGTTGCCTGGGAAGCCTGGGCGCAGGGTCTGCGAGGACGTCTGGGAGTTGTTGCCGATGCGATGCGTGGCGAGGTCTATCCCGCCCGCTTTGAGCTGAGCGCATCTGGCGTACAGCGCCTTGATCCCCACACGGTTACCAAAGCCGTGACTATTGCTGCTCAATGGCGAGCAGCCGACAAGCAGTTGCGAGCAGCCGACAAGCAGTTGCGAGCAGCCGACGAGCAATGGCGAGTAGCCGGTGAACAACTGCTGATTATCGGTGATGGCTTGAAGAAGTTTGCCAACGAATTTGACGGCTTTGTCATGGGTGATGCTACGCTGTGGACACCAAGCGGACGTGGTTTGCTTCTGGCTTTTGAGGCTGCCTGCACTGATGGGGTGCAGGGCAGCGGCGAAGCAGGAACACTTCTTCCGGTCTATACGCGACTCTCGGATGCCGAGGAAAACGAACGCAAGCGCCTTGCAGGAGGGGGCCAGATAGCCCAGGGCGCAATCATAGAGGTTCCAAGAAGCGGAGTTTCTGACCTGTCCAAGTTGGAAACAATCATCTGCCGACCAATGGCAAGCTCCGATCTCGACCAAGTTGCCGCCCTGGAGGCTGCGGTTTTCCCCGAAGGAGCGCTAACCTCCGGAGAGCGCTGGACTATCGAAATGTTTGCCGAGGAGCTCGCCTGCAAGGATCGAACCTGGTGGGTAGCTTACTCGGGAGACGTCCTTGTTGGCTTTGCCGGAGCGCTTTATATCGACGGGGGCCTCCATGTTCTGGATGTCTGTGTCGCCCCGACACACCGGCGACGCGGAATTGCTACAAAATTAGTCACAAATCTGATTCAAGACGGAATAAACCTGGGTGCCAGCAGCGCAATGCTTGAGGTACGAGCCTCCAATGAACAAGCGCAGGCACTGTATGCTGCGATGGGCTTTGTGCAGACAGGCACACGTCCTCACTATTATGCTCCCAACGACCCCAGCGAAGGCTCAGAACGCGAGCACGCAATCATCATGGAAAAGGCACTGGTAGATCAGGGTTTGCCACTTATCCCATCACCAGCATTGCAAACACCCCTCAAGCCTTCTTCGCCATTAATGAACCAGAGACCACCAGACTTGTCTTCTCCGTCAATGCGGGCGCAGCGAAGCAATCCAGAAGACCACGTTGCTGCTCTTCGACTGGATTGCCACGTCGCGCCTTGCGCTTCTCGCAATGACAACAGGAACAGAAACCTCAGTCACGCCCATCCCACTCCGGTCATCCTTGCAATTGAGACGTCCTGCGACGAAACGGCAGTCGCCATCATCAACGGTGAGGGCACCCTGCTCTCTGACACCATAGCCAGCCAGGTGGATTTTCACGCACGCTTTGGAGGGGTTGTGCCCGAGATCGCCTCGCGCAAGCACACCGAGGCCATCGTTGGTGTTGTTGACGCAGCTCTGGATAAGGCCGGCCTCACCAGCTGGCATGACCTCGATGCCGTCGCCGTCACCTACGCCCCCGGCCTGATAGGAGCACTTGTTGTAGGGGTCGCCTTTGCTAAGGGATTGTCATGGGCGACAGGCCTGCCACTTATCCGCGTGAATCATCTTGAGGGACATATCTACGCAAACCTGTTTGCCGATAAGCCCAAGCCCATCCAACCACCCTTTGTCATCGCGCTGCTCAGCGGCGGCAATACGATGCTTGTGCATGCACGCGACTGGGGTAACTACCGCATCATGGGACAAACACTCGATGACGCTGTTGGTGAGGCTTTTGACAAGGTTGCCAAGGTGCTCGGGCTGGGGTATCCAGGGGGGCCGGTCATCTCAAGGCTTGCGGAGCAGGGCAACCATAAGGCCATCGACTTCCCTCGCGCCCTGCTGCATAGTCACGACTACAGCTTCTCCCTCTCGGGCTTAAAGACCGCGGTTATCAGCTACATAAAGGCGGAGCAGAGCGCTGGCAGAGCTCTCAATCTGCCTGACATTGCGGCATCCTTCCAGCAGGCGGTTATCGACGTGCAGGTCGCAAAGGCGCTTGATGCGCTCAAGGAGACTGGCTGCAAGACTTTTTGCATCGGAGGAGGAGTTGCTGCAAACAGGGCGCTGCGCAACGCTTATATGGAGAGCATGTCAAAGCAGGGGATGCACGTGGTGTTGCCCCCGGGCAAGGCATGCACCGACAACGCAGCGATGATCGCACTCGTCGCACTCGACCGCTATCGCAAAAGCCGCTTCATGAGCCTTGCTGACGACGCCTTTGCGCAAGCCGACCTCGAAAAACTCTACTGAGCCATGTCGCCAAATCCCAACAGCAAATACTTTACAGGCGGTCATTCTCTGAAAAACAGGGCATAGCCCTCGTAATCTAACAGAAGCTTCATATTTTGGTGGGAGGACATAAAGCGATCCAACTCCTGCTGCTCGGAATAATGAAACAAAAGCAACACAGAGTCTGCGATGTCACAAAAATCATCAAAGTTGCCCTTCTGGTGGTTATAGCCAAGGAAATAACCCTCCAGCAACCACGACTGGGGAACGACAATTTCACTGCCATCTACGGATGTGCTGTAGTAGCTTTTTGCGTCTTGCAGGTCGATATCTGAGGAATGGCTGAGCTCCCAGAAAATACTCCTCGTATGCTCATTTCGCTGAGCAAATTGATTGCTGATAAACGGGTCAACAAAGATGGAAACCACAAAGACGACAAGAGCACAACATAGCACAAAAACACCTTTTTTATTCTTCCACAGCAAGGGCAGCAACACGTGGCAGGCGTACCCGACCAGCAGGGCCAACCCAACCAGAGAAGGGTACACATACCAGGGGAGTTTCGTGGTCATCAGCGAATAGAAAACAAAGGGAACGATCAGGAGCAATCCAAAGATAATTAAAAAAGGACTGTCGAAACCAATACGTCTTCGCGCGATATGGATCACGAAAGATGTGAGCAGGGTGAGTATCAACAATGACTCAATTAAGCCGACAAACCAGGCAGTTGACAGAAAATAGTAGAACAGCCCGCCACTGTTGCTTTCGGCAGCAACAGACACTCTGCCCAAAACATCCACCTCGATCATTTTTACAAAGAAGAGAACCCCGTCTTGCGAAAAGCGAAGGGCCATCCAAAGCAGGGTAGGCAGGATTGCCGGAAGACCCAGATATAGGAGAATGTCTTGGGCTGAGAACCTTTTTGTCTTTCTCAACAAGATGAGCGCCAGCACAACCACAAGCACAATGCTTACAACATGAGTTGCCTTTGTCAGGAAATCCAGTGAAAGAAAGAGACCTACACCAACGAGATTCTTTGAGTCACCCTTAATGGAGCGGTACAGAAAGAGGCAGATAAGGAAGCAGAGAAAGACATGCAGGGCATCCGGGTCTGCGGTGGCAAACAGGTGCATGAAGCGATATCCAAAGAGCGCAAAGAACAACCCGGTACTGAGTGCTGCAACTTGTCCAAAGGCGCGCTTCATGAATAGCATCGAAAGAGCTGTCATCGCAATTAAAAATGCAGCCGAGAAAAAGCGAAGGCCCAGGTTGTTGAACCCAAAGATGAAGTAAGACAGCACAATCTGCCACATGCTGAGTGGAGGCTTCAGGTTCCAGTAGTCTGTCTCTCCATTGTAGGTGTGTACGATGTAGTTGTTGCTGGCGATCATTTCAAAGGCATTAACGCCATGCCTGGCCTCATCCCAATCCATTATCGGGAGAGTAAGCACGCTTCTGAAAACCAGAAAACCTGTGAGGAGCAAGATAGCCACGAAGCACACGACAAACAGAAGCCTCCTTTGTTTGGTCGCTTTATTTGTCACAGCTCCTTCTGCCATCCTTGCTTTTCCTTGTCATTCTGAACGAAGTGAAGAATATGAGGGAAGCACTGAAATATTGCTTGCATGTCATCTTGCGGCTAATTTGCTCCTGCTCTGCCCGTGCAAACGGCACCATTACTGCAAGTAGTGCTGCCGTTCACCCGAACAGACCTGGAGCAAATTATTCCACAATCTGTCATACAAGCAATACTTCGGCACTTCCCTGGCGTAAGATTACAGTAAGATTCTTCGTTTCGCTACGCTCCACTCAGAATGACAAGGTCAAGAAGCCTATTGAGATTACACGTCACTCAGTCGCCGAAAATGACACTAATACACGCTTTAGTCTATTATTTTAGGCAAAAAGTATCGAAAAACTAGACAAAAGCGTGTATTAGTGTCATTTTCGGCGACTG
>Ga0209737_10003239_pt1 | contig 11384 bp, 4 predicted proteins | sample TergutCu122P3_FD_187284 | JGI IMG/M metagenome (GOLD analysis project Ga0209737, IMG submission 187284) | Cubitermes ugandensis P3 segment gut microbial communities from Kakamega Forest, Kenya - Cu122 P3 (SPAdes) (version 2) | ecosystem: Host-associated > Arthropoda: Insects > Digestive system >...
CAGTGACCACAGTCTGTGTCTGAAAGCATGCATCACTTGAACGTGAAACTCCATAAAATATTCATGCAATTTTGTTGAGTGTAAAATTAACAACATCAGCTGTCACGGGCACAAAGCATTTTTCTAAAACAGGTTGAGTTTTTTTTTCCTCCCCCTTTTAAAATTACTTCCTAAACTGAAACCTTGAATTGTCATGGTAATCAAGTCCACTCCTGCCATCCTGTTGGTTTAAACCATCTGTTATTGCTCGCTGGTTCACAGGTCACACACGTAAAATTAACAATAACTTGTACACCTAACCATGTAAATTATTATGTAACTATTATAGTACATAAATAATTTACAACTATGGCCGAGTTTCAGTTCAGACTAACAGTTGCAGACCCGTGATTTAGACTGGTAACATTGCTACTGTGTCACACTCTCAAAACTTCCTCCAACAGACAGGTTCTACCAACAAGAATAAAGTGGCAACATACTTTGTAGCCACTCCCCTGAGTATCCAAAGCCCACTTATTTCCAGCAGCCAGTGGCATCTCGTGCACAGCTCTGGGTGGGTCATCGTATGTTTCCTGGTATGGCTGTTATGATCACCATTCTTACAGCTGCTTCCTAAGTTCTTCTATCCTCTGGTTACCATGCTTATCTTCCTCATTTTGGTTTGACTTTGCCACCAAGTTTACCATCCTCACTATGGTTAATATATTGGCCTTTGATACAAAGGTTGCTGATGCTCCTGTAGTTCCCTTTCATACCGTAGTTACAAAGTTTGTGTGGTTATTATGGACACCTTTCCTGCCAAGGTCACCAAGTATACCAACGTTTCTGAGGTTGCAATGGTAAATTGTGCTTATCAGTGTCCCTATGCACAATATGGCTACCCATGTTATCATGGTTTCAACTTAACCCAATTCCTGGGTTTGTTGTTGTTACAAAACGGTAATCTTGGTAGGAATGTAACCATGGAGGTCATTGGTAACCATAGTTGCCACAGGAAGTTCGGTAACATTGGTTAGCATGGTGGCAAAGGTAACCATATTAACCATATGAATTCTAGTACCATTGGTACACATCTTGGCCAAGCTGACATTTGTGCCTAAGGAAAGACATATCAGCTGTAGCAACCATAACAAAGTACTGTCAATGGTAACCACAGCAAAGTACTGTTAATGGTAACCACAGCAAAGTACTGTCACTGGGAACCACAGCAAAGTTCTCTCATTGGTAACCACAGCAAAGTACTGTCACTGGTAACTACAGCAAAGTACTGTCATTGGGAACTACAGCAAAGTACTCTCATTGGTAATCACAACAAAGTACTATCATTGGTAACCATAGCAAAGTACTGTCATTGGTAACCACAGCAAACTACTGCCAATGGTAACCCTGGTAGCAAAGGTAAACCTTAAAATATGCTTCAATACAAATAGCTGGGCCAAACCAGAAAAAAAAAATTAAGCACTTCCCATAGGACCAGCAATTCTGAAGCTCTTAATGATGATCCTCAGTCTTCCATGTATCTTCTGTGGTAGTGACATCAAATAGTTCTTGAATCCCTCCTCTTCACATTTTTACTAAATTGCTATTTGTAAGTGTGGCTGTGGATAAAGACAAACTCTTGCTGTGCTCCAGTGCATGACCAAATGGATTTATATGATTTTAAAGACTAATATCATCGTCTTGATCAGCAAGAGGACATTAAATAGCTGTATATATGTCAATGTTTAGGTCTGAATCACTATGATTCATTGTGTGTCAACATAATGAAATTATACATTTATTAAAGGGCCCGGGTTGGTTCAGTCAACATAGCAACTCACTACGAGGTGGACCATTAAGGGTTCGGATCCCAGTGGGACCAAGAGATGTTCTCTTCTCCACACCTGTCCAGCCTGGCTTTGGGACCCATCTAGCTTCCTGTACAATGGGTGCTTGGGCTCTTCCAGGGGTTAAGCACCTGTGACATGGCACTGAATGCACACTCCCTGTGCCTGTGTGGCACGTGATGAGGAGACCTTTACCTTCACTTTTATACATTTATCGTTTCAAAATGAAAATTATTTGAGTTTAAATGCTGAATGTAGATATGTGTTGCATGTTTTGTTACACAGATCAGGTGTTTAAAGAATGATATTGACAGTTTATGACCACTTATTAGTTATAAAACCACCTTTTCAACTTTGTGTGTTATGCACTGTTTATGACTGGCAACACATGTATATTGTAAATGAACACTGTCCATATCTGTTGCAGGATTTCAGAGTGTTAATGACAATATGTCCTATCTCACAATGGTGCAAATATAGACAGTTTTAATTTACAAACAACCTATTAATAAAATTATATTCAAGTGACCAAGTACAAGCTAATGTGCAATATAATCATCATATTCCCACAAAATTACAATTATCACCTTAAACACCCATTAAATGTTTAAAATGAAGAGGGATGGAATACAAGGATCTATAGGTATGAGTGGCATGCGTATGAATATACAATGATGGCAGAAAAATACAATTTAAAGACTCTTTTGTGTCATATATTTTTGATACATTTTTTCAACAAAGTGGATCTAGTTCATTGTTTTGATGTATATGTCACATATAAAATTAATGGTTTACCATATACATTGCACATCACACAAATAATTACAAATATTATGTATGAATAGTGATCTGAACAAAATGAATGACATACCGGGCATTCTTAATGTCAGATATAATTCTTGCAAAAATGACACAGTCACCACCAATTTCACTATACTACTGTTTGTCTTAACTCAAATTTTTGTAACCTAAAAATTCATAGTCAAATTAAAAGCCTCATGATTTCTCTGTAGCGGCAGACCTTCATAAACTATCACCACACAAAAACAACAACCCATATGCAGCACTGTGAACTCATACTATTGATTTGGCAGAAGTGCTAATTAGAAAGAATTCAAAAGCACTTGTTTGAACAGTTACCAGTATAATACACTCATGTGTCGCTTAACGACGGGGGATACATTCTGAGAAATGCGTCGTTAGGCGATTTCGTCGTCATGTGAACATCATAGAGTGTACTTACACAAACCCAGAGTGTATAGCCTACTACACACCTAGGCTATATGGTATAGCCTATTGCTCCTAGGCTACAAACCTGTACAACATGTTACCATACTGAATACTGTAGGCAACTGTAACGCAATGGTATGTACTACAATATTATGAGACCACCTGCTTATATGCGGTCCGTCATTGATCGAAACGTCATCATGCGGCACATGACAGAATATTGCAGTTACATGAATGCAACTTATCTGATACTTCACACTGTGCAATATGTTCATTACAATGCTAACTACTGACAACATCTGTACCATTTGGGCGCCATCCTATTCAGAGGCAGCACGGAACGTTACACAGTGACCACACATGCACATCACTGCAGAAGCAATTCTTAACCTTTTCCAACTCATGCATCATGCCTCTTCTAGTTGACCAATTTTCCTCTTTCCCACACTTCAACAGTTTATGCTTTTGAATCAAGAAGCTAAAGTACTTTTCTAAAATTAATCCATTGCCCATTTTTACATCAACTGCCTTACATTAGCATTGCAAAGTACAGGAAAAGAGAAAAGGAAAATGGCTTGATGGCCATATAACATAAACAAAATTAAACAAGATAATATTAACAATAATAAGTCATGATAAAGCAAAAAGTAGTAAGTCAGGGGCATGGCTTGGAGAGGGTTGGTGAGTGGTGCAGCTGCCTTGGGCAGCAGGGTCAAAAGGGGCAGCAAGGCAAAACACATAGTTTAAATTAAAAAATTGATTTTCTGTGCTTAACACATTTTAAATTATTTAGCCAAATAAAAGGACAATCAAAAAATAATTGCGATTACTGTCAAAAATGTTATATGTTTTAGGGACGGCCATTGTGATTACTTGCCTCAGGCGAGAAAAAGACTAGCTATGCCACTAGAAATAATTATTCAATTATATTACTTTTTAAACATAATGACCAATTCTTATGACACTGTTTCTTATATTCTCCCTTGCTTGAGTGCATGAATACATTGTGGATGTGTGAATGTCATCACTGAACATGTCACTCTGTTATACTAATTTTGTTTTAGAGATGCGAGGCAGTGTGATGCTACTGAGTATCATGATAGTCAGCATTCTTCTTGACTTTAAAATAGAGGGCTACTGAAATGTCAAGGGATTTAGTAACTTGAGCCTGATTTTGCAAACCATCATCTATATCATCAAAAATGAAGACAGGCATCACTTTGTCTGTAAAACTTTGCGACTCCTTATGAGGATCATGTCAGAACTTGATCGCATTTTTGCTTGGCATTTTGATGGGCACATAAATCAAAAACCATTTGGCACTTAAAGCTGTACTGCTAAGCCATGACAAACAATAATGCCACATGGTGTTGGCAATAAAAGCAATTCAAGACCATAGAATTCTATCAATTTAAAAAGTCCTGATGCGACAAGGATTAATTGTTCAATGTAAAAATCAGTCTTCAAATAGCAGTGGTTTGACATGAAATGATTGACCCAACTGAGAAAGTGTAATTCATTAAAGAATTCACTAAACAGCCACATGTCTCCTTCTGGATAATAATGTTTTTATTTCCAAGGCTTGTTTGGAATGTATGAGGGAGATAGAATTGGGGTAAAATAACCTACATTTTTCTCAATGTTAGAGCCAAACATTCAAGCAAGTGGAAATACAAATTATCTAGTCTGCCATCAGTGGCTAATATTCCCAACTGTGGCTAAACAAACATGATTGACATATTTCCTTAAAATTTTTAAATCGTCAGTCCATGAGCCAGCTGCTTCCACATTGAGTTGTGCTTTCTTGTGTTCTGATATAAGCATTCCTTTAAGAGTTTCAATGGAGTTTTTCTGATAATGTCTTTGACCAGCAACAAATTGACTTCAAGGTTCAGTTTTGCCTCCTTAGCCCAGTCATACATTTCTTCTAATATTTCTGTGTTACCCCTCTCTGCTGCCAGGTGCCAAGCAGTTCGTCCTGAAACATCTTTTACTAGCAACAGGTCTTCTTTGAGGTTCAGATTCATTTCTCTAGCCCAATCCCACAATTTCTTTAAAACAGTTATGTGGCCTCTGTGTGCTGCCAAGTGCCAGGCAGTTCCCCTAGAGTCCTGGGAAAACAACCAGTTATTCTTTAACTCATTTTCGTTTATATGCTCTTTTTTAGCCCATTCCCACAGTGTATTTAATGATTCTGCACAGCCGTTCTCTGCTGACAAGTGCCAGGCAGTTTGACCCATCATGTCTTTGGTTAGTAAAAGTGGCCATAATTCTTCCTTGCTTAATGCTTTGTCAGCCACATCCAGTAGCTTTTTGAATACATCAGGATAAATACTCCGTGCTGCTAGGTGCCAGATGGTTTGTCCATCATAGTCTTTGTCTAAGAAAAGCTCCTTTAACAACTTCTTCTGTTCTTCAGGGTTTTTTATCATCTCAGTAACCCATTCATATACTTCAGGGTGGTTATTCAGTGTTGCTGAGTGCCAGGGTGTTTGTCCTCCTTCATCTTTCTCTAACAACACTGCTTTGAATTCCTGTTGGTTTAGGTTTGCCTTTTTGGCCCATTCCATTAGTTCTTGGAATATATGAGAATAGTTTTTCCATGCTGCCAGGTGCCAGATAGTTTTTCCTTCCTTATCTTTAGCTAGCAACAGATTTTTTAACTCTTGTTGACTTAGTTCAGCTTCAGCACACTTCAGTAATTTTCTTATTACCCCAGAACGTTCATTCCATGCTGCCAGGTGGAAAGCTGTTTGATCATTCTTGTCTTTGGCTAACAGTAGGTCATCTTGGCGGTTCAATTTTACTTCTTTAGCCCAGTCCCATAGTTCCTCTGGAGTCGTTAAGTTACTACTCTCTGCAGACAGGTGCCAGGCAGTTTGTCCCATTTCATCTTTCATTAGGAAAAGATCACACATAATCTCTAAATGCTGGCCTGCTTTCAAGCTATCTAATAAATATCGAATTATATGTGTATGTCCTTCTTGTGCTGCTTGATGTAGGATTGTTCGTCCCAAACTTCCCAAGAGCTTTGGTCCTATACCGCCATCAGCATCATCTTTCCATAGTTCACATATTCTCTTTCCAGACTGTTGTAAGATCCCATTTGATAGCTTGCAATTTTCTAAGAACCCATCCAGAAAAGAGCCTATCACTTGATAATTTTCATTCATCAAAATATCCTTCAACAAAAAATCTAGTAGCTCTTGTTCAGGGGTAGTTTCCTTGGACAACTTTTCTATCAAAAATTCAGCAACATAATATTCAGCAAAAGTGCGATGAATGAAGTGTGGGTTATTGTCAATGTAATATAAAATCCCATACCTGGCTAAACGCTGGGTTTTAAATACAGACTGGCTAATATCTTTAAAAATTCTTACTACTTCCTTAGGAAACAACACCTGTAGTGCTAAATGTTGGTGGTCCTCTGTAAGTTTCTTGAAATCACTCTCTCGTTGCTCTTCTGCAAACACCGTACTCACCATGATTTTCATCTTTTCCTCCCAATAGATATCATGTTTACTCTTAGTGAATCTCTTGTATAAGTCCAGCAAGTCAAACTTGTCTGGCAAGTTATGCTCCGATAGATCTGACTGATCAAAAGCCTCTGCCAACAGGCGAGTTTGTAATGGGACACCAGTGAACTCTTTATCTCTTTAATTGACTGTTCTATCTTCGCAATTATTGCTGTGGCATACATTTCCAACTGCTGTTGGCTTGTGCTTTGAAGATTCAACTTTTGATGTCAGAATTTGGTTAAAAACTCAACTTGGTTACTTTTAGAAAAGGGTTCTAAAGTGTAAGAGTGCGGCTGCAGATTTTTTTCCAGTGTCTCTCTTAGATGGGGGTGGGTGGTGACCCATAACTGCTGTACTGATGACTCCTTTAGAGCTTGGAGTAAAACTATGACAGTTCTTTCATAGCTGGGACTGATTTCATCAACACCATCAAACATCACTACTACTTTGCCTTCTTTAAGGAGCTGTTCAAACAGTTCCTTTTCGAAAGGAGAGTCAAGTTTTAATACCCTTTGGGATAAAAATTCCACTGCTTCTATTTTTTGCTTACAATGAGCTTTAAGTGCATCTGTATGGTCATTTAAATCAATCATCACCACCCAGTGACCATTTTGTTCCTGTTTGATTTGTTTGGCCAGATGGGACAATATGGTTGTTTTGCCCATCCCTGCTCTGTCAGAAATCAGCGACACCTGGCGCTGTGCTTGCAGCATGAGTTTATCTAAATTCTCAGCTGAATATGATGTGGAACTTTTGTCACTCTGAAAATTCAAGGTTCTTCCAATATAGAAACCTTCGTCACAACCACTAGAAACTGGCACAGGTTTACCAATTTTAAGTTTTCCTTCTATTAAACTGACAAGTGGTAACTTTTTTGTTATTGCTGAGTTAGCAGACATGAGTTCATTCAAGGGAATTTCAGTGCCTTGAAACTTCACTGTTTTTGCTAGTAATTTTTTCTGTGAATCAGACGTCAGGTCCCCAAATTTGAATTCATCAATCATCTCTTGGTATGGAGGCTTGTGTTGTCCAGTTTTGAATTCAGAAGCTAAAGGGTGATTATGTGGTGCTATCAAAATCACTTTTTTACCAGGTCTCTCCTTTATTATTTTAGATAACTTTTCAGACAATTTTTCCAACTGGCCTGCTGGTTCTTCTTTGCACTCTACAATCAGTAAACTGCTTTGTTCTTTTCTGAAAGCCATCAAAGCCTTTTCTTCTAGTAGAAGTAACTTCTTTAGGCTAATAAAAATAAAGCTTCCCTGTGCTTTATATGCATTGATATCTTTCATCATCCGGTTAACTTTTATGCTTCCCAGGAAGGTGTGTGTTGGATCAGTAATATAATTAAAAACTGAAGTTTCATCTTCTAGAAATTTTTTTAATGCAGCAGGAAGAGCATTATCATTAAATTCCAGTTCATATTTCTCTAATGTTTCTACATGCTCAGATGTCGGACCTATAAGGATTAATTGGCAAATTTTTTCTCGAAGGTCACAAAAAAAGTTACGCATTTTCTTCTTTGACTGGTAGTTTCCTTGTTTTTCTTTCAGCCAGTCTAGCATTTTGCTTTGGAAATCACTGGTGATTAAATCACCATCAATAAGGTTCAACTCTTGTCCCAACTTGTCACTGACTAACTCACTTAATTTCTTTTCGTTTGGCTGGTTTACTGCAAAAATTAAACGGTCTAAGAATTCCTCAACTTCCTCATCAGTAACCTGAAGTTCAGGAAGCCCTTTGAATTCTGTGTGTGGTACGACTGCACGTCCGAAACCTTTAGAAAACTCCAGTTTACGCTTTCCAATGTCATCCCATAAATTGTCTGGGTCTATGGAGTGATGTGTCTGTTTTTTCTTCTTAGGATGGGGTTTATTTTGCTTTGTGGTTTGTTTCTTTAATCTCTCTGCTATTGCCTCATGCAGTGCCTCACGAAAAGCATGGGCCCCTGGACATGACTGGTCATCCAATTCACCCTCTACAAACTTTTTAGCCATTTTATTTTCTGTGATATTAAAAACAAATGAGGCTAGAGGCATGCAGTAGTCTTTAAATAGTCCACGTAATGTAATCTTTGTACCATCCAGTAGATGCTCAGCTAACATTTTAGCTAACTCTCTGCAATCTGGCATCTCATCAAAGTTTGATTTTAGCACAGACACAACTGCTTGTCTCTCAGGATCTGAAGAGCTCACAAATCGATAACTTTCACCCCCAACATTTAACATCTCGTCTGCTTCAGTAACAGGCTCTAAATAAAGAGGCTCCTTGTGATGAAGTTTCTTCAAACTCTGATGCTGAAAACCATTATCAAAGTCAAAATCCCTGTTGGTACATATAATAAAATCTTGCAGTTCTCCTGACTGAAATAGTAAGTTCCGTTTTATCTTTCGAAAGGAAAGAAAATATTTTTGTAAACTGAAGTTTTTATCCTTCTTCTCGAGTAAATTCTTAGCAGTAATTTTCTTGCTATTACTCTGGAAGTGTTTGGCCTGTAAGAAACGACAGTGCTTAACATCACTTCCTGCTTTCACATACTGAAGTACCACATCATCAAACTTCTCTGCTGCACTCATTTCAGTGGCTAAACGAAAATCGTAACCTAGCTGCTGGCTGTTAAAGGCAAACAGCATCAACAGTTTCCATTGGTATGCTATCCCATGCAGTGAATTTTTAAGGCCTGATGCTTGAAATTCCTCCTCCTCGTCTGGTAAAACAACACACCTCTTCTTAGCATCAACAGCATTTTCTTCCTCGCCATTGAGATCTACTTTCCTTTTTGGTGATGAAGGGTCAGAAATGGACAGCACCTGTGGTGAATGATTAACCCCTAAAGCTGGAGCAAATGACTGGACTGGATGGAATATTCTTCTGTCTAATTGGTTTTGTTGTGAATCAGCACCTTCCAATGGTGGCATGTGTCCTTGTTTCTCATTAGGTTCCTCACTTACTATGGTCGTAGGTAGTACTGGAACAAAATGAGTTCCTCTTTCTTTTAAAATGTGAATTATCTCAGGCTGATTGTAGAGTCTGACAGTTTCATCCACTGATATGGGCCTTGATCCCTCACTGTCTACCAGCTCATGGACAACTTCTTCTCTGTCTGTATTGTGCATTTCAATTAAATGAAGTTTTATTCCATATTTCTGACAAAGCATACGCCCTTCAATATTCTATCTTCCCCTGACAGCAGGACTTGCATCTTGTAAGACAGCTATTACCTTTGCAGTCAACTGAATGCGCACCAGATAATTGATAAAATCAGCTTGCTGCCTACTGGATGTTGCATATCCTCCCTTGAAAGCATCCTCTGTAATAACTTGATGCCAATCTTGATGATCTCTTGCATATTCAGAACAGGCTTTCCTCAATGATATAACATTAAATGGCCCATAAGGGATACATAAGAGATTCATTCCTTGCGCCAATGCTTAAAAAAAACTATCATCTCCTTCTAAAGCTGTTCCTACCATAAATTCATTAGGAAGCCACTGTGGCTGTGAACTATGGGTTTCCACTGTCTCATTACTCTCTTGTTCAGACATTATGCCCCCCTTCAGCAAGAAGCTATTCAATTAATTCTAATTCATCCTATTCACTGTAACAAAGTGCTTTTTTTTTACAATGTCTTCCTTGTGAGTTTATCTCACCTCCATGAAGAGCAAGTCCCTTAAATTCTCTTGTAACATCCAAGGTGCTGCTTCCTCAATCCAACAAAATGGCAGCTCTTGTTTGCAGGTACACCAGTCTCTTCACTGATGCCTCTCCAGACCTGTTAGTGTACAGCAATAATTATGCCACAAAATTCCATGTTATTACTAATTTTTCATTTCATTTCATTTATTTCACATTCCATTGATCGCATACAGATGTGGAACTAGTCATGTATACATTTAGCATAATAAATGAAGCAAGTGTACATTCAGCATAAGTTGTGCCTTATTGTGATGTCATAGGACAGCTATGTTAACAATTAATTATAAGTACCATGATTAGAATAAGCATAAGTAACGATTGGATTAAAATTAATATCATAATTAATTATGCATTAAAATATTCCTCCAGACTATAAAAGGAATTATGTAAGAAATATGTTTTTATAGCTGTTTTTTGTCCTGTTGACCGTGCATCTTTAGATAGTCTTGTAAATGAAACCAAATTGGTGCACAATTTATTCTCAGTGCATTTCGTCAATTTTAGTTATAACCTCTTACATGTTTCGGACCTCTCCAGGTCCCTCATCAGAAGAAACAACTGTCAGTCAGCCTATGCCCTACATATCTTGAATTGGCAGCATGAATACAGCACCACTGGAGACACAATGATGCTACTCAAACATATCAACAAACCATCACTTCTCCTACCATACGAACAGCTCTATGTACAATTATTCCATCATAACAATCAACTCATTCCAGAACAACACCCTAATGAACAAAATCCTATGCTCCATCTACTTTACAGTCGATATCATACGTCACACCCCACCTGACATCACAATCAATACCTCCATCTCAACATGGCCTAACCAGTTTCATTCCATCCTGCATACCAGACAGTCAGCTATACAGGTACATCCACCGATACATCAACTATACTCTTATTGCATTATCTGTAGCTCTTTTATTTATTTTCTAAATTAATACAGTCACATACATATTACAATTTTAACTTTTATGATATAACTCCTTAATAACATTTACGCACAAACATACCACAAACCTCTACACCAACATAATTTTTTTCCCCCCTCCCCCAATGCCACCAAATGTCCTCTTAGACTTCGTGGTCTCCCCCCCCCCCCCCCCCC
>Ga0209737_10003240_pt1 | contig 11383 bp, 10 predicted proteins | sample TergutCu122P3_FD_187284 | JGI IMG/M metagenome (GOLD analysis project Ga0209737, IMG submission 187284) | Cubitermes ugandensis P3 segment gut microbial communities from Kakamega Forest, Kenya - Cu122 P3 (SPAdes) (version 2) | ecosystem: Host-associated > Arthropoda: Insects > Digestive system...
ACATTGCACATATCCATTCACACATATCCAACATAGTCCAGATGTAAAAATGTGTGAGTTAAGTGTGTGTGTTGAGTTTTTTGTTTATAATTTTTTGTAGGTTAATTTCAAATGCTGCGGTGGGGTTTTCTAGTTTCCAGTTTTCTAGCACTTGAGGTGAGATTTCACCTATAATTCCGCTTTCTTGATTATCTATAACGATGGCGCCTGTACGTCCTTCGATGAAGGTTGGATGGCTGATTTGTTTTATTTGCCATTCTATTCCAAGATTGGCTAAGAAGCTGTCTAGTGTGGATTTGATTTCGCTAAAGTTTGCATTTGGATGGGTAGTTATAGCTGCTAAGTGTTCGTTTTCTTGGACTTTGGTTTCATTTGTTTGGTTAGGGTGTGTTATTTTTCCTATTTCGTAGATTTTTTGGGGAAATTCTATGGATTGGTTATTGCTTAGAAATTCTATGAGCTCAGGTAAGAGTTGATTGCGTAGACAGGTCATGGTTATTACTTTTGGGTTTTGTATTTCTATGTGGGGTGTTGGGGTTGTGTTCATTTTGTTAAATAGGGTTTCGGGGTTGGTTAGGGTGGTGTTTAAGGTTTCTTGATAACCAAGGCCTATCATTAGATCGCGTGCATGGTTAATTATTGGTTGATCTGGTTTTGCTTTGCCTATGGTGGGCATTTCGTGCCAGTTTGGAGTTATATTATTGTAGCCGTAGGCTATGGCTATGTCCTCTATTAGGTCAACTTGATGCATGATATCTGTGCGATAGCAGGGTATGGTTACTGTGATTTCTGTTTCTGTTGTTTTTTGAATGTCAAAGCCGGCGTTTTTAAGCAGCTCTACTATGTGTTCTATGGTAAAGTTTAATCCTAAAAGTTTGTTAGTGTACTCCACATTTAATTGCATATGTTGATTGCTAAAGTTAGGGGTAATTACCTGTTTTTCGCTATAGTTTGAGTTGTCTGGGTAATGTATGATTGTTGTATATGCCTTACCGCCCCTGTCAATTAGTATGGTTGTAACCAAGTTTAGGGCGTTTAGCACTGTTTTATATGAGGTTCCTGTAACTTCTACAAGTAAATTCCTTGACTCCTCAGTTACTTTACCTAGGTCATTTGAGTTTATGATAGGGGGGAAGGATAAGACATTGCCGTTGGCATCAAATAGCATAGGATACATTTCATGCTGTTTAACTATGTGACCGTACTCGATCCCTTTTGGATGTTGCTCTAAAACCTCCTCGGGATTCATTTTTTCTGCAAACCCTAACGGTGTAAAGGCAACCTCTTTAGACTTAACTGTGGTATACTCAATAGGTGGCTTAATTAAGTCAAGATTATAGATGCCTATACTGGTTTTTCGACGTTTTCTGCCATATGTTTGATCAAGTTTCTCTTGTAAATGCATTAAACCCCTAATAACAGAATTAGATAATTGTATATCTTTAATTACAACACAGGCTATGTATGGTCTTATATTGTAGAGTTCTCGGCTAACAAAAACCTCAACCCCTGACTCTCCTATACAAGAATATTTTTTTAAACCCCTCTCTTGTCCAATATAACCTCGCAGAGCACGCGCTAAGCCCTCTACACACCAAAGATCCGGCCTATTGGTATCTTTAAATTCAATATTTACCGTTTCCTCCTGCCTATTAACCCCCTTAACCTCTGCCTTAACATATGCTAACAGGTCATCTAATTTTTCCATATCCCAATTAAACTCAATACTTAACAACAGTTGTAATTCTCGATATTCCATATCAATAGTTGGCATTTTAGATCACCTGCTTTTTTCTTAGCCAGTCTAAATCTGAACAAAATATCATCCGAATATCCTCAATTCCCGAATGCATCATAAATAACCTATCTACCCCTAAACCCCATGCAATAACTGGCACATCCACCCCAAGAGGCTGCGTAACCTCCGGACGGAAAATACCTGAACCCCCAAACTCTATCCAACCATAACCCTCCCTGTAAGCACTTAACTCTACACTAGGTTCTGTAAATGGAAAATAATCCGGCTTAAACCGCACTTTGCTAGCCCCTGCAATTTCCATAGCAAACTTACCTAAAACACCCAGTAAATCTCTAAGATTTAAATCTGAACCAACAATAATGCCCTCAACCTGATTAAACTCAGACAAATGCGTCCTATCTACAACTTCTGGACGATACACCCGTGCAATCGCAAAATGCTTACTTGGAACCTGCAAACCTTTGCTTGCAAGCGTACGCGCACTTAAACAAGTACCATGACCCCGCAAAATTAACCGTTTAGCAGCCTCAAAACTATACTTATAACCCCAACCCGTAGAACCTGTCTGCCAACCATTCTCATGCGTTGCCCCAATACGCTCAACAGCAACACTATGCCCACTTATATCCCCCTGAAGATCTTTAATGTAATAAATATCACTCTCTTCTCGTGACGGATGATCCTGAGGTCCATTTAACGCATCAAAATTAAACAAACTAGTCTCAACACTGGTACCTGTCATTTCCTGAAAACCCAAAGTAACCAATTTCTCTCTAACTTTATCTAGAAAACTAAGATACGGATGCCTCTTACCCGGCCACGTTTTAGCAACAGGGGCCTCTATATTATACTTCTGCAACTTGGAAGTGCGCCATTTACCTGTAATTATAAGCTCAGGCGTAAGCTGTGTAACCTCCGAAACAACAACCCTCCCCTCACCAAGTGCCACTTGACCCTCAGGTGTAATTTGAAGAAAACGCGACGTTTTAGGCTCAATAACTACTAATTTACGCTTCTTAAGCTGCTCTGCCTCCCCCTTAAACTCTACACTTAACTCATCAAAAACCACCTGCTCTTGACTAACTAAAAACTTGAGCAATGCCTCATCATCACAGCCCTCCACCATAACTGTGTTGTGAAGCAACTCCTCAGAAACCTTTAACAAATTATCTTGACCAACATAGGTCGCCCATTTTTTACGAATAACCCAACCTAAAGCAATCTGAACAAACTGCTCCTGCAAACCCGCCCTCTCAGAGGCAACCCCTAAATCAGCAACTCCCCCCATAGCTACAGCAGCCCTAATAAGTCTACGCTCTGGCAACCCCTCCTTAGCATAAACCCTACCTTCTTCAGTTAACTTTACTATATTTTGCGTTACCGCATGTATATTTAACAAAGCCTTCTCCTGTAAAGTTAAAGCGTTACGCATAACCGCCGCATCAGGTAAATTAGAGAGAAACATTAACTGTTCCACTGACGCCTTTCCCCCACTCTTCTCTAAACCCAAAAGAATCTGCTGTTCTTGTACACGCAACTCAACCATAACAACACACAACTTCCTGCAATTTTCTTGATTTATATAGCATAGTTCTCGCGTCACAAATAAAGTATATGCTGATTCAATGATACCTACAGCAAGTATTTTTGCGTTATTTTGGTTTAAGAATTGCAGTGGTAAAACTGTCTTCTTGCAAATATGTTTGTGCAGCGTTTAAAACGTCGATAGTCGTGACGTTTTTGATTTTATCTATATAGTTAGTGAGGGCTTTTTCATGGTTAAATTGAATTTCCATATATGCCAAAATGTCTTGGCAATCATTTGGATTATCAATCCCTCTAAGAATGCCACTTAGCATTAATTTTTTGTTACGTTCTAACTCTTCCTCTAAAACTTGCTCCGTTCGCAACTTGGAAAGCTCGTTAAAAATTAGTTTTTGCACTTTCTCTGCATTTGAATTTTTAACTGCACAACCTATGTTCAAGTATCCAAAATCTAAACCTTTACGATGAATTGTTGCAACATCATAGGTTAACGCTCTTTTTTCTCGAAGCTCAATAAATAGACGCGAACTAGTGCCACCCCCTAAGATCATACTGATTAAGTCAAGTTTAGGGGCATCTACACTTTTAGTATTAACTGTTCTTGCTCCTATGTTTAGATACGTTTGAGTAAGACCTTGTTTACTTTTAGACACACTCTTTGTTGATTTGATGGGTTTTTGAGAATAAACCTGTTTAGCTACCTTTTGTTGTTGTGGTTTATCTTCAAAATATTTGAGCACCTCTTGAATTTGACTATCTAAAAGATTACCCATAAGCAAAAGTATCATGTTCTGCGGCCCATATGCAACAGAATGAACCGCTTCAAGCTGACATAGACTTAACTGCTTTAATGTTTTTGGGTAACCCATAATAGACCGACTAACAGGATGCTTCTTAAAAAGCGCTTTTAATAATAAATCATTAATCAACACAGCTGGGTCATCTAAATCCTCTGCAAGCTCATGAAGAATAATCTCCCTCTCTGAAACAAACTTTTCCTCCTCAAAAACAGTATCAAACAACAACTCTGAGAGAACTCTTGCTGCTTGAGGCAAATTTTCAGGTAAAACATCCACAAAACTCATGGTGTACTCCTGATCAGTATAAAAATTTAAGCTCCCCCCATAACTCTCAACACTTCGCGATTTCTGTATACGCCTCTCTGAACCACCTGCTAACATATGCTCCAAAAAATGAGCCACACCCGCCTCAGCATCCCCTTCATTATTAGAACCATACTCAACAGCCACTGATAACTGAACCGTATTTGCAGAAGGCTTTGGAAGAAACAAAACCCGCAAACCATTAGACAAAATATTCCGCTGCCAAATTAAATCATTACTCATACCCCAAACATCAAAAAAGACACTAAAAAACCTTAAACCAAAAAATAAAGATTTGTTAACCAAACTTACTGTGCAACAACGTTTAATTCTAAGACACAACTTTATTTTTATTGTGTTTTAGTTGAACGAATAGTGGTTGAACACAGTACTTATGTGACCAGGCAGTATTTTTTATAATTAATGAAATAAGAAAAAAACATTTAAGCATGTTTCCATGAGCAAGACACGCTGTGCTGGATGTAATTGAAGTATATTCTTGTAGTGCTAAGTCATGTTGTAGAGGTTAGTTCTTTGTAAACAAAGCATTTTGTGATGTGGTCATTTACCATACCTGCGGCTTGCATGAATGCGTATATTATGGTTGAACCGACAAATTTGAAGCCAAGTTTTTTCAAATCGTTACTTATTTTATCAGAAATCATGGTAGTTGGGGGTATGTCTTTAATGTTTTTCCAATTTCCGATAACGGGTTTATAGTTTACGTATTGCCATATAAAATTATCAAAACTTCCATGTTTTTCAACAATTTTTAAAAATAGTTTAGCGTTATTCACCGCAGCATTAATTTTTAGACGGTTTCTTATTATTTTCTGATTTGTCATGAGCTCTTGAATCTTTGCAGCATCATAAAGAGCCACTAACTTGGGGTCAAATCCATCAAATGCTTCTCTAAACGCTTCACGTTTCTTAAGCACCGTAAGCCATGAAAGCCCTGCCTGCATACCATCCAAAACTAACATTTCAAACAACTGTTTATCATCATGCACCGGTCGTCCCCACTCGTTATCATGATAATCCACATAAATCAAAGTATTCCCCGGCCAAGGACACCTAACTTTTTCACTCATAAAACTACTTCCATCTTTCTTTCACGTATTAATCTGGCTCTAAAAGAGTAAATGTCAAATTAAAACTTATCATCAAATTGTTGTTTCGTGCCCTCTTACAAACATAGTCAATGCAAACATCCTGTCGCCTAAAGAAACATGAAACCCAAAAATAGTGAAGCATTAAATACGTTGCTATTTCCATCTTAGAATAGGTCTTGTTGTGGGAACCTCTAAAAACTATAGATAAATCTTGATGATGGAGAGTAGACAGTAAAATGGATGGTAAAGTTTACGCGTTTGATGCGGTTATTCAGTCTGATGATTCTAGTGGTGGGGCTTATGTGGTGTTTCCGTATGACATCCGTTTAGAATTTGGTAAAGGCAGGGTAAAAGTTCGTGCCACATTTGACGGTGAATTATATGAGGGTAGTATTGTTAATATGGGGGTAAAAAATCCTGATGGTTTGGTGTGCTATATAATTGGTGTACGCAAAGACATCCGTACAAAAATCGGTAAACAACCAGGCGATACTGTGAGGGTTGTGATACAGGAAAGAATTAAAGATGAATAAAAAACATGTGCCTGCACCGCAAAGGGCTTGCCTGTTTTGGACAACTACGACAAGAAAACGCTATGGCGTGACACCGATGTATAAGGCTGACCAAGTTTTGGCAAATATTATAATAAAAACATCTCAGATACCCAGTTTTTCTGTGCACCATCGAGGGATTTGCTGTAAAGGGGCCTCTACATGACAAAATATATTGCCTTGCTGCGGGGTATCAACGTTGGCGGCAACAACATTATAAAAATGGTTGATCTGAAAAACGCTTTTGAAAATAAGGGGTTTCAAAAGGTTGTTACTTACATAAATAGTGGTAACGTTATTTTCGATAGTGCCTTGGACGAAACTACCCTCAAGATTGTCTGTGAAAAATTGATTGCAGAGAATTTCAGCTTAGACATCCCAGTCTGTATAATTTCCAACAGCGAATTACATGACACTCTCTCCCACGCGCCAAACTGGTGGAACAACGACCCCGACTCCAAACATAACGCTATCTTTGTAATTCCACCTATGACAACAGAGGCAGTATGCGCTCAGGTGGGTGAAATCAAACCCGAATACGAAAAGCTATCCTATCATGGTAAGATGCTTTTCTGGTCAGCACCTATAGCGACTTTTTCACGAACCCGTTTGACAAAAATTGTCCAGAGTAAAACTGCGTATAACGCCATAACAATAAGAAACGCCAACACCACTTTGAAACTATTCGAGCTTGCAAGCGGGAAACAAAAATGATTAAGAAATAAAGGGTTAAGCCTGTTGGTATGTTTAGTTCTCGGCGAAAAAGGGTTAGTTTGCATGTTAGTTAGACAAGTTTTAAGGTGACTATTTAGGTTTCAACGTTATTGTTTTTGACTTTAATCACCCTTGGATGGGTGAAATTATTTTCGTAAAAGCAAAGTCCGCTTTATCGTAATGTATATAAAGATGCCATACAAAATACATAATATTATATCCGTTTTTTGCTTATTCCCTGTCTCATATAGAAAACTGGTGATGAAAAAATAAGTCTAAGTATAGGCGGGGTACCATGACCGCTAATAGTAGTTGGAGCGGGTATTGATATGCAAGAGAAAGGCGTGTCGAAATGACAGACATAATAATCATTGGAGGCGGTACAGCAGGTCTGACGGCGGCGGTACAGCAGGTCTGACGGCGGCAATATATTTGCAGCGGAGCGCCTTACAATGCACCATACTGGAAGCAAACGTGTTCGGTGGACGCATTTTCCCAACTTTATCAATCGAAAATTATCCAGCGATGCCAGGAGTTTCAGGTTTTGATTATAGCGAAAAACTTCGTACACAAGCTCAGGCGTTAGGTGCAGAACTTACAGTTCAAACAGCACTCACACTCACACGTCTCGGTAATCTATGGCAAGTTACAACAAAGGACCAAACATTCACATCACGAGCAGTAATTTTTGCTGCCGGAGAAAAACAACGTTTACTTGGCGCCCAAGGTGAGAAGGAACTTCTCGGCCGAGGTGTAGCCGCCTGTGTAGCATGTGACGGGGCACTATTCCGTGGCAAAGATGTAGCCGTTGTAGGCGGTGGGGATAAGGCCCTTGACGACGCGTTAACATTGTCACGGCTGTGTACTTCGGTACACTTAATCCACAGACGCGATGAATTCCGCGGGTTAGGCGGAACGGTCGTTAAAGTGAAGGAAACGCCAAACATCACACTACATCTGAACTGTACTGTTGTAAGCATCAATGGAACTCGACGTGTTGAAAGCATAACAATACGTAGCACAGAAAGTGGTGAAGATAAAACGCTTACGGTATCTGGCGTATTTGTAGCTGTTGGCTCCGACCCCCAGACAACACTATGCGCCAAATTTGTTCAGCTTGACAAACAAGGCTATATCATAGCGGGGGAGGATTGTAAAACATCTGAACCAGGTTTGTTTGTTGCAGGCGATGTGCGGCGTAAACCGTTTAGGCAACTTGTGACGGCAGCAGCTGACGGAGCTGTAGCTGCAAAGGCCGCGGTAGACTATATTGCAGCCATGAAGGAGGAAAAAAGTTGATTAAAAAAATAGACCAACAAGGCTTTGAGAAAGCACTGCAAACAATAGGTAAACCTGTTGTTGTGGATTTCACAACCGATTGGTGTCCGTACTGCAAACGATTTATGCCGATTATTGAGGAAATAGCAGTCGAATATGCAAACGAGATCGAGGTGTATTACATCAATATTGATGATAATCCAGATATCGCGGAGAAATATGATGTAATGACCGTTCCAACGGTGATTGTTTTTCAAAACGGTGAAATTACCGATAGTGCCGTCAATCCTATAACAAAAGAAACGGTGCTCAAATTAATTTTCAAAGGGGCAGCACAATGAGTTTATTAAAAGAACTATTTTCGCGCGCTCAGACAAAAAGCCCTACTATCACGCCTCAGGAAGCGCGTCAAATGATGAACGGTTCAGACAAGTATATTTTACTAGACGTTCGCTCACCTGGTGAATATAGACAAAAACATATAAGCGGAGCGAAACTGATTCCTGTAGCTGAGCTTAATACTCGTGTCGCTACCGAATTACCTGATAAGCATATTCCCGTTTTGGTCTATTGTCAAAGCGGTGTGCGGGCCAGCCGCGCGGTGAAGACATTGCGTGAAATGGGTTATACAAATGTTCTAAGTATTGGCGGTATTATGAATTGGCCGTATGAAACGGTCAGAGAATAGGATGGCATGTTTATGTTTTTTGAACAAATTAAAACTCCAGGTCTGGGCTGTTTTTCCTACATGATTGGTTGTCCACTGGCAGGTGTTATGGCTGTGGTAGATCCACAACGGGATACAACGGTTTATCTTCGTGTTGCCAATGAGAACGGTATGCGGATCACACATATCTTTGATACTCATATTCATGCCGATCATGTGAGCGGCGCTCAGCAACTGCGTGCCGAAACGGGTGCGAGTATCTACATACATGAAAGCGCACCTGTCAGTTATGGTGCTGAAAAAGTAAAGGAAGGTGACGAGTTCACATTTGGAAACGCCCTTATACGTGTTCTGCATACCCCTGGTCATACACCCAATTCTATATCACTTCTGATTTTTGACACAGCACGTTCTTTTGAACCTGAAATGATTCTAACTGGAGATTTACTCTTCGTGGGAGATATAGGCAGACCGGATTTGCCTGGAGAAAAAATTTTAGATGACCAGATAGAGAATCTGTATAATTGCTTGTATAAAAAATTAAGAAACCTGCCGGATCATCTAGAAGTTTATCCTGGCCATGGTCAGGGTTCCTTATGCGGTCAGGGTATGAGTGCTAAACAATTCTCTACCCTTGGCTATGAAAGGATTGCTAATCATATGCTCCAGTTTTCTGATTTTGCGGATTTCAAACGCGCCGTGCTCTCTAATTTGCCTGCCCGACCGCAGAGTTTTTCTGGTATTATCTCTGGAAACATGGTCAACATTCCCTTCATTTCCAAATGTGATTCTAAGAACTATGTCCTTTCTGCCGATGAAACAGATAAGTTCCGTAAGACCAGTGTGGTATTGGATTTGCGGGATGGTCTTTCTTTTAGCGCGGCACATATTCCTGGCAGTATCCACGTTGATGGGTCCGTCGATAATTTTCTCAACTGGATCGGTGTGGTGATTGCTCCTGGCACGCAAATTATTCTTATCCTTCCCGATTGCAAGAGCTTTGAAGAAATGCTTCTAGAGTTGCAGCGTATTGGATACGACAAGGATGTTAACGGCTGGCTTAAAGGTGGCATTCACGCATGGCTTGAGAGTGGACGGGAAATCCAGTGGTTGCCACATATTTCGGCGGCAAACTTGCGGATGCATCTTACTGAAACAAATCCTCCTGTCCTGATTGATGTTAGAACTGCTAGAGAAATTGAACATATGCAGATAAAAGGAGCTGTTAGCATGTCGTTTGATAGTATATTGCAACAAAAACTCGACCTTAACCCTCATGAGAAAGTTGTCGTGGTCTGTCAAAGTGGTTATCGCGCAAGCATTGCTGCAAGTCTACTTCAGGCGCAGGGCTACGTCAATATTAGCATCCTTTCAGGTGGCATGAATGCGTGGGCAATGCTGAAATAAGAAAATGTCTGAATGGTAAAAACGATTGACGCTTATGGAGAAGAAAAAAAGTTTTTTTGAAGTGTTACTGTCCTTTTTGAAAATGGGGGCAATCAGTTTCGGGGGCGGAGCTGCTTTGTTGCCTATTTTTGAGCGTGAGCTGGTCGAGAATAAAAAGTGGATGGATAAAGATGAGTTTAATACCGCGGTGGCAGTGTCTAACATTTCGCCTGCCTCTTTACCTGTATCTTTTTGTTCGGTTTGGAACCTTAAATATTCTATTATAAGTGCTTTTGTTTTCACACTTCCGGGGGCTTTGATTTATCTGACGTTATTGACGGGGTCCTCATTTATTGGTGAAGCGGGTATGAAATATTTGAGATATATTTCTGTGGGGCTTATTGTTTTTATTTTGTTTCTTTTGTTTAGGTTTATTAAAAAGAAATTTCAATCTTGCTCAAAATCAGAAAGCAAGAGACAGTATTTATCCGTTATGGTGATTGTTTTTTTACTGACAAGTGGGACTGTCCTGCGGAGGTTAGCTGCAGTGTTTTTTGGGCTTGAGTTACCGGTTTCTTTATTTTCTGTGAATATGATGACCTTGATGATTATAGTATTTTTTATTATAACATTTATGGGTAACTTTAAATCTAAATTGAAACTGGGCATTGCTTTTTTGTTTGCCGGACTTTATGCACTTGCTAACGGAAAAATGGGCGTTCTACATCAATGGTCTGTTCCACTATTGATTTCTATGATTGCTTTGGCAGTTGCCTCCGTTCTTTATGATACTACAAAGAACAGAGCAAACAAAATAGAACGAAAACCAATTGTGATAGACTATAAGCCACTTCGAATTTTATTATTGTTTATTTTGATTGCTATAGTGTTTGCCGCTGGCACATATTTCATTTCTCAAGATGCAAATGTTTGGGATTATTCGGGGAAAATCATAACGTCCTCTCTAACCTCCTTTGGAGGTGGTGAAGTGTATATTGGTATTTCAGAGGCTACTTTTGTTCAAACAGGATTTATTCCCGAGCAGTTATATAATACCCAAGTAATTGGAATTGCCAATGCCATGCCTGGCCCGATTTTAGTGAACATTGTTACCGGTATAGGTTTTATTTATGGGAACATTTCACATGGAGTTGGGTTTGGTTGGTTATTTGGATTATTAGGTCTTGTTATGGCAGTTATGGTAACTGCAATAGGTGCTTTGTCTCTGTATGTTTGTTTTGATGCTTTAAAGGACAGTTATCGTATGC
>Ga0209737_10003241_pt1 | contig 11373 bp, 9 predicted proteins | sample TergutCu122P3_FD_187284 | JGI IMG/M metagenome (GOLD analysis project Ga0209737, IMG submission 187284) | Cubitermes ugandensis P3 segment gut microbial communities from Kakamega Forest, Kenya - Cu122 P3 (SPAdes) (version 2) | ecosystem: Host-associated > Arthropoda: Insects > Digestive system >...
TACCTCAAACCACGGTAAATGTTTGTTCACAGGGTCGTCAACCGAAAGTTTCCCCTTATCTTCAAGCAGCAACACACCAAACGCTGTAAAGGATTTTGAAACAGAACCTATTTCAAATAGTGTATCCTGTGTGCTGTCTTTAAAAATGTACGAAACTTCACCATCTTGTATTAAAGCAATTGTGGCATTAGGAATACGTGCTTTTTCAAGTTCATTTAAAATATGTTCCCTGGCTTTGTCGCTTATTTTATTGTCTGCGTAAGCAAATACTTGGGTTGGTTGGATAAACGAAATCACAAAAAAACACATGGTAATTATTGCAACGACTTTTTTATTTATTCTTTTGCTCATAATAAATATCTCCTGTGAATCGAAACTCTTTATTTATGGTATAAAGGGACAAAACCTGTTCCAATGCTTGACCCCGTATACCCTAGAAATTTATAACACAAATAAAATCGACCTGCTTGGTGATGCAGTAATTAACCGAGGTTACTGTTCATTCCCCAGTTAACTGACTGATGCCATCTTTTTTAAGGAAAGTTCTCCTGCGGAGAACTCTTGAATCGAAATGCCTGTCAAAGACAGGCATTAAATTCGTCGGCGACACTACTTCATTCAAAAATCGATGCAATGTCTTCATATAGATTTTCACTGTGGGGACGCATGGAAATGATGACACCCAAAGAACTGCACAGATTGTCAATACTTTCAAAACTCCGGAAAGCCATGACCTGCCTGGTCTTGCGCTTCAATAACCTCAGTAATCTCTCGCTCAGGTTATTGGTCGCCGGCACCCTTAAATCATTAAGGAACAGTAAGTGGTTATCTTTATATTTAAGCAGGCGTTTTGAAAGATTGAAGCCGTCCGTAAAGTAATCACTTGGCGGTATATATTCATATTCCTCTTTTGCCTTGTCCAGTATTTCCAGATACCGTCCTTCGAATGATTCTATGACACCGGGCTCGATTTCGGTTGCATCTCCGGGCAGCCCGTTCCGGTAATGTATCATTTCCCGCAGCAGGTTCTGCATCATTTTATTCCATTCAAGATGGGGTTCGTTTTCAATGCTTGATTTCAAATATCTCAGGACATGGGAATTACATTCGCCGTGGTTTTTACCGTAGCCGTAAAAAGTTTTATCATGGTCATGGACCATGGTGCCAAAATAATCTTCGAGCGGGGTGCCTTTTATTCCCTTGTGACCCTTGCTTTCCCTTGCGAAAAACATGGCTTCATTTTCATTGGCCATGACAAGTATGTTCACGTTTCTGCCGTTCAGGTTAACCGGTGAAAAATCAGTGTTTATGACCGGGGAACTAAGCAGGTCTTTTATGAGTTCCAACTTCTTTTCTTCACTTTTTCCGGCGAATTCATCACTTAACCCGTTAATCATCCCCTTGGATATTGAAAGCCTTCCGCCCGTTATCCCGGAAAGAAAATCCCTGACCTTGTCAATCGATACGTTGCAGTAATTATTAAGCATGAAAGCAAACGCTTTGACACTGCCGCCGTAATTAACATCGTCATTAATGCCTTCGGGGAAAGGTGCATGGACACGCCTCCCTGTTTTAATATGGCGGTATCCGGGGGTTATATATTCATCGACGATGAGATTGATGCTTATGTCAATCACCTGTTTTTTTATCATTTCACCGGTGGGTTTATATTTGTTTACGTCAAGGAATTCTTCCGGCGCGGGAATCATGGTTGTACCCGTCGGTTCCTGCTTTTTCCTCAGGTGTGGCTTATGCCCGGGTTGCCCGCCGGGTTTACGGCCGGTTTTTTCACGCCCGTTTACTATTTTTTTGCGGAATGGTCTTGAAGATGACGGCAACGACGAATTCCCATAATCACGGTTAAGCTGGATGGTAAGTTTTTGGTTTCTGCCTTTTTCTTCTTCAAGCTCTGTGAGGACATCATAAAGCTCGCGGTTCTTTACGCGCAGTTTATCCTTCGCATCGTCCCGCTCATTTTCGGCTTTTATTGCCCGTTTTTCAAGCTGTTTTATGGTTGCGTCTTTTTTGGCAAGCTCCCTCTTGTGCCCTTTTTCAATATCACAATTCACAAGAAACCAGTTCTCGCGCATGGTGACCAAGGCCGCGTTCGCTTCCGCCAGTTCATTTTTGATCCTTGAAATCTCACGGTTTTTTTCTTCCGTCATCAACCGGAACCGCTCGTCCATCACTTTATATCTTTCGCCGGTCCTGAAGGAAGCGGCCTCCGATTTAAGGTGCTTCACTTCATACTGCAGCTTTGTGATTACTTCGAAGTTCCGGTCCATGTCATGCCCTGCCTTCCAGTTTGGATATTTCCTTTTTCAGGGCCAGGATCAGGGCATCCTTGGCTTCATTTTCCTTGACGGTTTTTTCATAAAGCGCTTTGTAATCAGGTTCTTTTTCCTTTGGCTTTTTTACCGTCCGGTTCCTGCCGTCAGTGGGGACTATTTCGCCGGTTTCCGAATCGACACGCCCGATCATCGTGCATTTACGTCTTGATTGCTTTTTATCCTTGTCCCACCGGTAAACAACTTCATAGGCATATGTAATGCCGGTACGCTTATCTGTCTGCTTGATTATTGACATGGTTCACCTCGTCACGTTTTATTTAATTGTATCACATGACGATTGCAAAGTCAAGCATTATTTTCAAAAAAACATGATAAAATCAACATTTCTTTCAAGTTTCATACGTGATTAAATCGTCATGTCCACAACTACCCGCAATAAAAAAGTGACCAACAACCATACATACATGAACACTGGTTTATTGGTTTGGGAGGAAAACAATTCCTGTCTTTGGCTGATGTCCGGGGAGCACAACAGCCTGCCGGACGGCAGGCTGTTTTTATCAAGAGTTCTCCGCAAGGAGAACTTTCCTTAAAACAAACGGTGGTGCTATTTAACGTACCCGTGAACTGTAACTAACCGAGTTTTCGTAGTAAATAAACATCATTTTTTCCATTGCTTGAATAACTGTTAAATGATATACTTAAAAAGCAGTTGATGATATGGAGGAAAATTGATGAACTTTTGTACGAACTGCGGAAACATATATGATGACAAAACAATACTTTGCTTAAATTGCGGTGTCAGGTTCGATACAGCTCCGCCACCAACCAAGCTGCCGGTACCGGAACAACCGATTTCTAAGCCATATTCAATCACAAATACCCATCTACTGATAATTTTACTTAGTCTTTGTGCTGCCCTTTTCGTTATTCTGTTCTTCATGACAATTATTTTACGGAGTGATAACTCATCCAAAAACATAGCAGAAATTAAAGCCGAAACCTACAGTGGACAAGATGAAACACCTATTAATGAGGAAGTGACAGAAATCATCGATGAACCGCAACTGACAAATATAACAGATATGGCAGATTTAACAGTTATTGAAAAAAAAGAAAGTCTGTATGGTGTCTGGGATACGCTTAGTGGCTTGCGATTATATTTTTTTTGTTCCCCGACAAGAATTGCATTTTATCCGGACGGAAATGTATTTATAACATGTTGTCAAAAAAATGCCTTATTGGAAGTTCATGATGACAGCAGTTTTACAGTCAGCCTGGATACCGGCAAGTTTAAATTTACATATTCAGTTTCTGACAACATATTAACAATTACAGACCATGATGGTGATTCGGCTACATTTAGCAAGGTAACGATGGACAGTAGATAGGGTCGAGATTCAAATCCAAAGAAGGAGTAAAAAATGGAAAAAATTCTTAGTAAGGTATTATCTTCAAAAGGTTTTAAATTGGGTGACTTTATTAAACTGGGATTGCAGTTATGTAATATCCTGTCACCGCTGCATATGGCCGGTCTTACCCACGGCAACATCTGCGAAATGAATATCCAAGTCGATGAGAAAGAAAATTATCAACTCCTTAATTCCCAGAATGCCGGTACAGTCACCTACATGGCACCGGAATTATACCAGGGTAATACATATGATAAAAGTGCGGATATCTATGCATTGGGGATGCTTCTTTACAAAATGCTTAATAACCAACGTCTTCCATTTCTGCCTGATGCCCCCGCTCCTTTTTCCAATGCCGAGGCTGAAAATGCCGAGCAGAAGCGGATTGCGGGTGAGACTCCTCCTATACCTTACCATGCCAACCGCCGCCTAAGTGAAATAGTTTTAAAGGCATTGGGGAGTAAAGAAAATCGTTATGTTACCGTTGATGAATTAAAAAATGATTTATCGGCATATGGTGCTTCATTATCAGCCGACGAGTTTAAAATAGTTTTAATAAAACCGGCCATAACTGGCGAACCTTCTCCTGTTCCAACCCCTGTCAACACAGTTCCAGTGAACACAGATATAAAGCAGGGAAGCAAAATGCCAAATGCAGTGATTGCCATTATTGCTGCTATTGCTGTTTGTTTATTTGCCGGGGCGGTATTTGCAATTTTTTATTTTACAAGGACATTTGGCGATACCGACAAACCTGTTATTGCTGCTATCGAGGCAACTCCTTCTCCTACTCCTGCTGTTATTGATACAAATGAAACGAATCCGGCACCAGAGGAAACACCAGCGCCAATTACTCAAGTAAGTACCGTCAACCGTGTAGTCGCCGCGGGTAAACATACAGTCGCCCTTCGGGAAGACGGCATGTTGCTGGTGACAGGGTTTGCCGGAACGGAAATTTATTCGCCGGAGGGTATGGTAGGGCATTTTCTCGATCTCAGGGATGTTGTTAAAATAACCGGGCTTTCCCGTGATATCGCCATGATAAATACTGACGGCCATGTATTGACAAGTTTTAAATTCAACGATTTAGACCGGTTCAGGAACATTATTGATGTTGCAATCGGGGGTAACCACTTGGTCGGTTTAAAAGCCGACGGGACAGTTATTGCTTCCGGAAGTGATTGGTATGGGGAGCTTGATGTCGGGAATTGGACTGATATTACCGCTGTTTTTGCAGGTCGTGATTGGACGGTGGGTCTTATGTCAAACGGCAGGGTCGTCGCGACCGGAAAAAATGAAAATTCACAATGTGATGTTTCCGAATGGCGGAATATCATTTCAATTTTTGTCGGTGATGATTATACATTGGGTATTACTACCGATGGAAATGTAGTCGGTAAAGGAAGCCGATGGTGGTATGAGCCGATAAATTTTGATGACTTTAAAGATATTGTCCAGCTTGCAGGCGGAAGTGGGCATCTTGTCGGTCTCAGGTCTGATGGAACGGTAATGGCTCGGGGTAATAACTTCCGGGGGCAGTGTAATGTCAACGGTTGGACTGACATTATTAAAATTGCGGCTGCCCATGATATGACAATTGGTCTAAAGGCTGATGGTACAATTGTATCTACCGGGGGACACCAATGGATATATGTTGATACAGCAACTCTCTATAATGGGGTTGTAGATATTTTATTAACTTCAAATTTTTTAGCCGTTTTATTCGAAAATGGTTGGATTAGTGCTACCGGACAGGGATATTACGAAGATTTGCGTGAATTCCCGTTATGGTTAATGTTTAATGATATATCAAACCTTACAACCGTTGTGACGGGAGATAATTTTATTGCGGTTTTGAATGAAGAAGGTAAAGTTTTTGTTTGTGGGGATGTATTTAGCGGTCAATATCTGGCAACGGAATGGGAAGCGGTCACAAGCATCGCCGCCGGGTATGATTTTATTGTCGGGATTACCAAAGACGGCAGGGTTTTGCATACTGATATTATGGGATATAATGAAATTGATACCAGCTCGTGGAGTGATATTATTGCTGTTTCCGCCGGATTTGGTTTTGTCATCGGCTTAAAAAGTGACGGCACAATGGTTGGCAGCGGTGATAATTACAACGGTCAATTAAACGTCCGGAATTTTACTGATATTGTTGCCATTTCTGCCGGTTTCGGACATACAGTCGCCTTAAAAGCGGACGGTACATTGGAGGCAATCGGAGACAATTTCGATGGGCAATGTGATGTCCAAAATTGGTCGGATGTTGTAAAGATTGATGCTTCAGAATATATTACTGTAGGTTTAAAAAGTGATGGGACTGTATTAATTGCCGGATATACCGCATGGGGAGAGATTAATGTCAGCAGTTGGACGAATATTGTTGATATTGCTGCTGGTTTCGATCATGTCGTCGGGTTAAGGGCCGATGGTACATTCGTGGCAACCGGTGGCAATGATGTCGGACAGATTGATGTTTCTTTATGGAAAATAAAATAGTGTATCGGGAGAAATGATGGATAAAACAAGAATTGTTTTGATTATTGCAAATATCGTAGTGGCACTGATGCTGGTGGCAGCTATTGTGATATTATCTATATTGCTGATAAACAGAATTATCTTTAAAACCCATGTCGAAGATGAATTTGCCCATAATATTGACCAAGTTAGTCAAGTAGGGGATGCAATCAGTCATGAAAGTGGCAAAGCATCTGATATGGATGAAAATATTGATTATAATGATACTAATGATATTACTGATAATAATGATATTACTAATAATGACGATATTACTAAAAAACCCCCGGTATTACCGGAAGACCCCATTTACTGGATAAATGGTACCCATGCTGTCCTTACAAAATTAAATAAAGAAGATATTACCGTTTTTGGTGGTGGTAATATCAACAGCAGGCAGGAAAGTGTAAGGAGGTCATTGGAACGGTGGTGGAGTATTCAAGATAAAGAAAAACTTGACGATACGATTTCCCGCCTGACAAATGGAATGCACAACCCAAGGTTTCTGGATGATATTTTTGATATGGGTATTCAAGATATGAGCCGGGCCGAATTTGATTATATACTGACTTTTTTGGATGATGAAGCTGATATTGCATATGCCGAGTCAATGTATGGGACTTTCAAAAGGTTTGGCATGTATTCCATTATGGCATGGGATTTGAGCAGGGCAACCCAGCTTTGTGCATCTGGTTATGCGGCGGGGTATTATACATATGAAGAAGCAATCGAAAAAGCTTTGGACATCGGTGTAATAATCCAAGTAACATTTTTTTCATGGGAAGATTTTTGGGAAAGTTATATGGCAGGGTATTTTTATTGGAGTAAGGATTATGAAGAATATCAACATCGCTGGGAGATTATCCGGCGCTTATATGATGATGAGTTTAGTCCCTTCCATTTGGATTGGTTTCTAAGATTAAGATAATTTTTTACCAGTTTTCCAGCTCTTCACGTAAGGCATTCAGTAATTCACCTTCTGCTACTTTTTTAATTACTTCGCCTTTCTTGATAATCACACCTTCGCCTTTACCACCGCAGATACCGATATCGGCTTCTTTTGATTCGCCAGGCCCGTTTACCACGCAACCCATTACGGCGACTTTTATGTCAAGCGGTATATCGGCAACCATATTTTCAACTTGGTTGGCAAGGCTGATTAGGTCGATTTCTGTCCGCCCGCAGGTCGGGCAGGATATGATTTCGACGCCACACTTTCGAAGTCCTAAAGTGCGGAGAAGGATTTTCGCCGCTTTAATTTCTTCGACTGGGTCACCGGTCAGGGAAATGCGGATGGTATCACCGATGCCTTGGTTTAAGATTAGGGCAAGACCAGCGGCTGATTTGATACTACCACTGAACAGGGTGCCGGATTCGGTGATGCCGATATGTAAGGGGTAGGTGGTTAGTTGTGCTATTTTTTCATGGGCGCTTACTGACATCATTACATCTGATGATTTAATGCTGACAACGATATTATCATATCCGGCTTCTTCTATCATCCGCACTTTATCAAGGGCACTTTCAACGAGTCCGTCAGCGGTTACACCGTTGTATTTTTGTACCAACTCTTTTTCGAGAGAACCACTGTTGACGCCGACACGGATGGGGATGTTTTTTGCTTTGGTGGCGTTGACTACTTCGGTCAATGGTTTTATTCCCCCGATGTTTCCGGGGTTGATGCGGATTTTATCAGCACCGTTTTCGATGGCGGCGAGTGCCAAGCGGTAATCAAAATGGATATCGGCGACAAAGGGGATGTTGATACTTTTTTTGATTTCACCGAAAGCTTTGGCTGCTTCCATTGTAGGTACTGCCGCGCGGATGATGTCGCATCCGGCGGCTTCGAGGCGGTGGATTTGGGCGATGGTGGCTTTGGTGTCCTCGGTTTTGGTGTTGGTCATAGATTGGATGAGGATGGGGTTACCACCACCGATGGTTTTGGTGCCGATTTGGGTGGGTTTGGTGGTTTGTCTGTGGTTCATGAATTCATTGCTCCTTGTGCTTACTTCTCTGCTACTAATATGACAGCATTACCACCTTGGCGGCGCCAGACTTCGTTCACTTTTTTGAAGCCGGCTTGCAACAGCAACTTTTTTTGGTTAATTACGGTGCAGGGGGTGTCGTAGTGGTATTCTTTTGTGGTATCGAGGTTTTGTTCATTTAGTAAGCGTTGGTATTCGGCGAAATAGAAATCTTCCATTTCTTGTGGATTCTCATGCTCATGCTCTGACAGCATATAATCATTTTCGATATATACGCCGTTTTCACGGAGACTGTTATAGATTTTGCGGTATAAAGACAGTTTTACTTCGTGGGTGTAATGATGTAAGGTCATGACAGATAAGGCAACATCATAAAGGTTTATACCGAAATCAAAGTCTAAATAACTTATACAGTGTAAATTAATTTTTTTATCGGGGTAATTTGCTTTAAGCTGTTCCAGCATATTGGCGGCGATATCAATCCCGGTTACTTCGACATCAGGAAAGCGTTCAAAAATTGCGTTAAGCTCCAAGCCGGTACCGATGCCAAAGTCGATTAATGTTTTTGTATGTTCCGGTAAAAATGTTGCGATGATGTTTTTGTTTTCGATGCCACCAACATGCCCAAGGTGGACTTCATCATATTTTTCTGCGCGTTCATTAAAGAACCCACTCATTTCTTCCAATAATTCCAAGGTTTCATTTTTCTCCATAATTACTCCAATCTGATGCGTTTTGGCACCACAAATAACATTGTTGTTCCTATTTGCAAATTGCGAGTAATTACTTAATCATTTCACATTAACCCCTTTTCTATAATTTATCAGAATAACCCCGGTTAATACCAGTGCTCCCCCTATGTACACAGAGTAGTGCGGTGTCTCCTTTATCATGATGATTCCCATGATAGAAGTAAGGATGGGGGTCAAAAACATATAGTTCGTTGCTTCGCTGGTCTTTTCTGCATTATTTAAGGCATATGCCCAAAACAGGTAAGCAAGACTGGCAGAAAATACACCAAGAATTATTATAGATAATATACCAGCAGCGGAAGCTTCCGTCAACTGCGGGTACGAACGGAACGAAAACGGGATTAGCAAAATTGCCCCGGCGATGATGCAGTATGTGGTGATTTCCAGTGGATTGTATCTAGTAAAAAGTTTGCGTAGAAAAATATTGTAAAAGCTTACCAACAGCATTGCTATACAGACCCATATTATGCCGGAGCTAAAAACGAAACCACCGTTAAAATAAGTGATTGTGCTGATACCCAGGAAAGCACAAGAAATTGAAATCCAACCTTTGACCCCGATTTTTTCCTTTAAAATAAAGCGGGCTAAAAATGCGGTTACAACCGGGGTGGCACTGATAATGAAACTAACGACTGCTGCCGTTAAAGTGCGCGAGCCTTCATTCATAAACAAGACGTAGACCGCAAATCCAATTGCCCCACCCAGGAAAAAAGTGGGGATATCTTTTCGCTCCGGCAAACGCATTTTTTTTATTATTGCAACGATTATCAAGGTAATCGCGGCGATTAGGTAACGGAGAAATGCCAGTGTATCGGAGGTAAAATCTTCTACTGCCACCCGCGTCAGGACATAACCAAGTGCCCATAATGATGATGCAGAAAAAGCACAGATGTGCATTTTAGTTTTTTTATGTATAGGTCTCAAAAACCTGTCCCTCATACTCAAGCTTCACAATATTTTCTGCCTCTTTTGGATACTTGCTAATATACTTCCCCACCACCGAGTAATCCCCCCACATATGCATCGGGAAAAGTGTAAATGTTTCTGTGACTTCATTAAAAATCCTAAAACCATCACCACAAGCTTCTTCCTGCCTTGGGTCGAGCGGGAAAAATGCAACATCAAAAATGTAACCCCTTATTTTTTCCATCTCAAGCATAAAGCGGCGATAGCGGTCATTATTCGTCGCTTCTTCATCACCGGGCCAAGTCCAAAGGTTTAGGTCTCCAGCATGAAAGAAATATATTTCATCGCCTATATGCTTTTCTTCCTCATATATAACGATGAAAGCCACACCTTCATCAGTAGATAACAGAGTTTTGAGGTGCAAACTATGGGAAATTTTTAAAGTATCAAATTCTCTTTCGGTATATATTAGATGTGACTCGTTCGCTTTTACCCTCAATATCTTTTCATCATCCTGCTTAGATAAACCCAAACGCAATTTTTGTGAAGCCGATAATGGGACATCTTTTGACACAATAAACATGACATTTAGGTGTGTTTCTCGAAATGACCAAATATCACGGTTATAATGGTCTCCATGAGCGTGGCTGACAAATATGTATAAATATTTATTCGAATCCAAGGGAGGTATCTGTCCGGTATGATAATCAAATAAAAAATATGCTTCGTCCAATTCGACTAAAAAACCGCTGTGGCTTAGGTAAGTTATTTTCATAGTGTGATTATACTCCATCCAAATACTTTTTTCAAATGTAGCGGCATATATTTTCTTATGAACCAAAAATCATCATCATCGCCACATCTTTCTTTTACCAAACAAAATTTCTGGGATTTGCTCCCGGCTAATTTATCATGGCATAATCCCTTGATATCCGGAACTTTAATCTTGACTGTTACCGGACTTTTAAGCCGTTTCATCGGATTTTTTTACCGCATTTTTTTATCACGGATGTTTGGTGCGGAAGGGATGGGGATATATCAGCTCACTGCCCCGATACTGGCGCTCACTTTTTCGATTACTGTTGCAGGGATGCAGACGGCGATTTCCAAATATGTTGCCAGCGAAACCGCGACCAAGGACTACCGCTCTTCTTCCGGGCATCTTATCTGTGGCTTTGTTATTTCGATGGTATTATCCGCACTTTGTACATGGAGTATTTATTATTATTCTGATTTCATTGCCGAAAAATTCCTGATGGAGCCACGGACGGCACCACTTTTACGGATTATTTCGCTCTCAATTCCGATGGCGACAGTTCACTCCTGTATTAACGGATATTTTTATGGAGTACGAAAAAGTACTGTGCCTGCCCTAGCCCAATTGGCGGAACAAGTTGTCAGGGTTGGTTCGGTTTTCTTGATTTATCATATCGCGATGTCACGGGGTATGACCCCGACAATTAGTTTTGCCGTACTTGGATTGGTTATCGGCGAAAGTGCCGCG
>Ga0209737_10003243_pt1 | contig 11367 bp, 8 predicted proteins | sample TergutCu122P3_FD_187284 | JGI IMG/M metagenome (GOLD analysis project Ga0209737, IMG submission 187284) | Cubitermes ugandensis P3 segment gut microbial communities from Kakamega Forest, Kenya - Cu122 P3 (SPAdes) (version 2) | ecosystem: Host-associated > Arthropoda: Insects > Digestive system >...
AAAAAAAACAACAAAGCAGAAGCGTAATTTAACTCAAACAGGTCTTGTCCACGATTCGGATATGAACAATGTGAGAGCAATGCTCCGCTTAAGGTAAAATCGTCAAAAAAAATTATTTTTAAAAACAGTTTCAGTTAAAAAAACAGAATATCCAGCTCAAAAAGTTCGTTAAAAAAACGACGCTGATGTTCACAAATCATTTTTAAATATGCCAAGGTCAGTAAATCACGTTGCGTCGCGCAACAGAAGAAAAAGAATTTTGAGCCGTACCAGAGGGTACATAGGTGCTCGCAAAAATGTTTGGACAGTTGCAAAAAACACTTGGGAAAAGGGTTTGCTTTATGCTTACCGCGACCGCAAAGTAAACAAACGCAATTTCCGCTCGCTGTGGATTCAGCGTATTAATGCAGCCGCTCGTTTAGAAGGAATGTCGTATTCAAAACTAATGGGTGCTTTGCACAAATCAGGTATCGCAATGAACCGCAAGGTTTTAGCCGATTTAGCAATGAATCATCCCGAGGCTTTCAAAGCCATCGTGCAAAAAGCAAAAAACGCATAATAGCAACTTATTATAGCAACAAAAAAAGGATCACGCTCTGCGTAATCCTTTTTTTGTTGTGATTAAAGTCCATACTGTGTAATATTTTTTGTCATGTACTGAGTGCAACAATCACAATCATGCATTTACTCAAAAAAACCTGCCGAAATATTCCGACAGGTTTTTTTTGGTTTCTTTTCAAACCTAACAGATTTTTGAAATCTGTTAGGTTTAAATGTTTAGAGATTTTATCTTCTAATCACTTGCAATGTTTTGCTTTGTCCTTCTTTCGTTACACGGAAGAAATAAACTCCGCTCGACAATTGGTTCAATTCAATGGTTTCACGATCGCTTGTAATTGTGTGTGTGTACACAACTGCTCCCAGCACATTTACAACTTCGAGCGTGCTATTTGCTGCACCACTTACCATTACTTGATGTGTAAATGGATTTGGGTGAACTTGCAAGTTTGCAAATAAAATATCATCAATACCCACAGTTGATTCAAACTCTACCGTAACAACTTTATCAATTGAAACTTCTGAGCGTACCAAGAAATTAGCTCTGTGGTTTGACACAACTTCGTCGTTTACTCTCCATTCTTTTACTTGCTGTCCCGGATTTGGTGTAGCGATAAAGGCAATATTGATGCCTAATTCTACTTCGTCTCCGCTGTTAATTTGTTCGCCATCTACATCAGCAATTAAGGTTCCGTGTTGGTTATTACAAATTGTGTTGAATTTAATAATAACAGTTGGAGGAGGAATTGCTTCAAATTCAACAGTTACTTCTGCATCGGCTCTCAAATTGCGTAGTGTGAAAGAAAGTGCCTTTTCACTTACAACTTCTCCATCGAGTTTCCAAGTTGCAACGCGATAGCCTGCTGCCGGAGTAGCAGTAAAGTTGATCATTCTGTGCATTGCAATTTCATCGCCCGAACTTATTGCTTCGCCTCCAACTTCAGCAGCAAGAGTACCGCCGCCTACTGTGTTGAATTTTACTTCAAATTTTTCGCCGGTAGCAATATCCCATACAAAACCTTCGTTTGCAACAATATTGTTAAGGTGATCTCTTACAGTAGCAGTCATAACTGTTCCATCAATTTCGATGTGGAACCATCTACCGTTTGCATTGGTTTCTTTCATTCCACCAAGCTGCCAGTGTAATACTCCGTCTTCCAATCGTGGGTTCATTGTTCTTGCATTTTCGCCCGAACGGAAAGGAACTACGGCACCATTACGAACTTGCTCGCGGCGGTGTGTATGACCGTGTCCGCAGAATACAATATGAACTCCATGTTTCTCGAAAATCGGCTGAAAAATTGCCTGCGAACCCGGAGAACTCGGACCTCCTGCAAAAATTGGATAATGCAAAGTAACAAATCTCCAAACCGCATCGGTATTTTCCAATACATAATCTGCCCAACGCGCAATTTCCTGCATTGTTTGAGTAAATGTTCCACCATCGGGTTTGTGTTCCCAATCAAAAGCAAGGATAATCGCATTACCTACCTCAACTGCATAAGTGCCGGTACCAAGCAAACGTTCGTTAAAATGAATCGTTGTAGGTGGTCTTCCCGGAACACCGCTCGAGAATTTAATATTGCCTGCATAACCTTGATATTCGTGGTTTGCGAAAACAAATATTCTGTCAAGATTAGCAAAAGTATGACGCTGATTGTAAAGCATTGAATAAAGTTCGAAGAATCTCCAACTGTCGTCTGTATCAACAATATCACCTACATTGAGTTGGAAAAAGTGGTTTTTGCCTGCTTCGATTTCTGCTTCAATAGTTGCAGCTGCTGCCAACCATCTGTCCATGTGTTCAGGTACAGATGCTTGCAAGTCGCCAAAGGCAGAGAAGAAGAATTGATCAGTATCCCAAGTAGTGGTAAATTGTCTTGTTGGCGACCAGTTTACGCCATCGCCTACTTGATAAATATAGGTTGTGCGCGGCTCAAGTCCTGTAAGAATTACCTTGCTGGCAAAGGTTACACCGGGGCTTCCTACTGCTTCATACTGATTTAGTCTGTTTATGCCTTCAATTATTTCAAAAGCCTCTTCGCCATCCACTTTTCTTGCTAATCTCATAAGGCTTTTTCCTTCTGTCAATATCGGATTTTGCATCCATGTAATGGTTTTCATGGTGTTTGGGTCGATGTTGGTACCCGACATAATATTGGTTGGTTCAGCCGTAAGAAGAGCAGGCAAAGTACGGAAAATTCTGGTGTGCGAGAATTTTCCATCTTTCTCTGCAATGAAACTGATAGTTTGCGAGGTGGCAGCGAAAGCCATTCCGGTTGCTATACCATAAGCATTTGTTATGGCTGTTTCGAGCACAGCTGTTTGAGCTAAATTCAAAACGCGCACGGTTGCTCCTTGTATCGGATTTCCATCCAGATCGGTAACTTTTACTTCTCCATACGAACCTATTACGCGACGAAGTACCTCAAGATTAATTTGTTGCTCGGTATCCTTTGTAAAAGGCGTAAACAAGGCAAATGTAGATGATGTGTTATCGGCAAAAACAGCACTTGCAGTAACCGGATCAACTCTAATTCTGAGTTCAGGGTCGGCAAGCTCAGGAACTTGCACATGAATAGTTGCAAGCCTTTCTCTATGAGGAGCTGTAATATCATTTTCCAATTGTATTGTCAGGCGACCGTTATCAGGGTTAAAGGTATAGCTACCTTTAACATGTGGAGCAAAAGTAACACCACCGGTTGCTGCGACTGTTCCGTTTGTGATTGTCATCACGGCTTCAATGCTTCTAATATCTTGCGAAATGGAGGTGTTGATATACATATCAAAAACATTTCCTACAAATGCATTTTCAGCATATGCGAGTGTAGTAACCGTAGAACCTTCATCTACTACAGTAAAGTGGCTAGTACGGGTAACAATGTGTCCAAATCTGTCTTCGATATGTGTTACAATGGTATGTGCTCCATTTGCCAACGTTAAGTTTAGTGTAGCACTGCCACTATTCGCATCGGTTTCGGTTATGGTAAAACCTTCGCTGCCTCTGCTGAAAGGAACACCGTTTACAATAAACCTAACTTGGTCGAAGTTCATTCCACTCACCTCTCTCCCTTCGGGTGCTGTATCAAAAAACGAAGTTTCTATTTTAACGCTTCTTGTATTGAACACTGCCTCGTTTAAGGTTACACCATTTCCTGTTACATTAAGTAAGGTTGGCGGAGTCAAATCTTCCAAACCGGTTACAAGACGAATATTGTCAATAATCATAGTACCACTCGACAATCTTCTCAGCGAGCCATCGCCTCTACCTAAATTCCCCGAATCTTCTTGAACTAATCGGAAAAAACCATGCGAAGCAGATACTCTTCCGAATGGACCTAAGGCTCTGTTGGCTGTGCTGGCAGGCAAACGGAATTCCCAGTACACCCAATTTTCCCATCTGGGGTTATTTTGAGATTCCAAATAAGTAATCTCATTTCCAAATTCATGATGTCTTACATCGTTGGAAGGTGCCGCTCCCGGAGGAGACGCTAATTGCATTCTAAACCAGAACATTCCACGAATTTCCGGACACATGTAAATCCACATACCGATTCTTCTGTCGGCTCCATGAAGCGGAGATGCCGGAATAACAAAAGCATCTGCCGGGGGATTAAACAAACAAACAAGGGTTTGCGCTACCTGACCTGCGGTCAAATCTGCGTGAAGTCTTATCGCGTAATTGCCAAAACGTACCGGATCGCCATCGGCAGCACGCGCTAATGAAATAGCAGTGCGCTCACCGCGACCAAAACCTTGGTGAGTCCAGCCGCTAATATCTCCGTCCTCAAAATCTATAAGGACAACGGCATTCGGGCATACGCCGGGTGTACCGGGCGTCTGCGCTTGCAATGTCATATTCGACAAGCAAAAGAACAATGCGAGGATTAACCCCACGAATTGAAAAGTTGTAATCTTTCTCATTTTTGTTTTTGTTAGTTAGTAAATAGAATTTGTTCAAAGCACAAAGTTAATCAAAATTTGCAAAAGACAAATGAAAAAAAATCTAATTCTACAAAAAAAATGTGTGCATTTGTGAAAAACGAGTTTTTTAACATCTCAATCGAACAGTAAAAACAGAAAAAATCGATAACAAATGCTGACAAAAAACCGCTACAAATGCTCTACATTCGATTCTTTTATCGTTTCAATCTGATTGAGGCGAAGAAAAACCTGCGCACTTGCCAATACATCTTTTTGACAATAGGCGGCAATTCGTTTGATGTTTTTTTCTTTGTAATACACCGAAGCAACTTGACTACCGTCAATGTCGTCTTTCGGTGCGGGTATTCCAAGTACGGCTGTAAGCAGTTTGAGCGAGGTGTAATTTTTCTTATCACCAAATTTCCACAACTCAAGCGTGTCGAGAAAAGAGACTTCCCAAGGCTTTTTACCGCTCACGTTCAGTAGATTCGGAATAGCGATATTGTTAATTATCATTCGGCGACAAATATACGGCACATCAAATTCTTTGATATTGTGTCCGCAAAAAAGATGATCTTGAGTGTTCCAAGTGCGGTTGATTAAATGTGCAAACTCCTGCAAAATTAGTTTCTCGTCATCGCCGGCAAAAGATTTTGTTCGGAAGTGCATTTCATTATCCCGATAAAAAATAAATCCGACCGATATGCAGATTATTTTGCCAAATTCGGCATAAATTCCGCCGTTTTGGGCAAAAGCCTCTTCGGATGTGATATTTTCGCCAAACCTATCTGCCCAATTTCTTTTCAATGCTGCAAATTTTTCAGTCCACAACTGCCCTACTTCATCGGACAATTCCTCATAGTATTCAGTTTGAGGCACAGTTTCTATATCGAGAAACATTATTTTTGTGAAATCCATTTTTTGTGAAATTTTGGTATGTAAATTATAAAATTATTTTTTGCAAATTTATTCATCAAAGACTATTCAACAACCACTTCGTAGCGTTTCGCTGCACAATCCCATTGTAAGTTGGCTCTTCGGGGTCGAGACAAATCACAGTTTTTGGATGGTGGTTTTTCAAATTCATAAATGCCGAAAGTTCTCGTTCGCGCGTGCTTTCTTCGCGCATAGTGAGGCATACTTGATAATAATGCGTGTAGCCGTTCGGGTCTTTTGCCACGAAATCAATTTCGTGTGCGGCGTTTTTACCAATCCAAACGCTATTTCGTCGTCGCAAAAGTTCAAAATAAACCACATTTTCGAGAATACGCCCCAAGTCTGATAAGTTTTCTCGTCCCAAAAGGGCGTTCCGAAACCCTGTATCAACAATATATTCCTTGCCTTGCGTTTTCAGGATTTTCTTGCCTGTCAAGTCAAAACGATTGGCGTGATAAAAAATATAACCTTGATTCAGTATTGATATATAGCGACTTACCGTTTTATCGTCTATGTTGTCTTTTGTGTGCTTAAAATAATCGGCTATACTGTTGGAAGAAACCGGTTTGCCAACCGAATCCGACAAAAAACGAACTATGTTATCAAATGCCACTTCGTTGTAAATCGCGTTTCGTGGTTTAATATCCTTTTCTAAAATGGTTGTATGCAGTCCTCTAAGGTAGTTTTCGTAAGCGGAATGGCTGATTTTCAGTAACTCCAATGCTTGCGGAAAACCTCCTGTTTGTAAATAGTTGATTAAATCGCTGTCGCTCGGATTTTCAATATTTTGATATTCAGCGTATTCTTGAAACGAGAACGGATACATTTCTATCGTAATGGCTCGTCCGGTCAGTATGGTGGCTAATTCGCTCGAAAGCAGGTAGGCGTTGCTTCCGGTAACGTACAAATCCACATTTTTCAAAATATGCAGTCCGTCGAGCAAACGTTCAAAATTATCGAGCATTTGGACTTCATCGAGGAAGACGTAATTCATTCCCTCGTCTAAAAGTGAGTCCTTTATGTGAAAATAAAAATCCCGCCAATGTTCGAAAGTTGTATTTTCGGGTTCTTCGAGGTTGTAGTGTTGCATATTAGCAACAGGCACGCCCTCTGAAAACAATTCGTTTTTGAACTGCTCTAAAAGTGTGGATTTTCCGCAACGGCGAACTCCTGCTATTACTTTGATTATCTGCACATTTTTCAATTCGCGCAGTTGCGATAAATATGTTTCTCTTTTTACGGTCATTTTTTTGAAATTCCGAAAACTTTTAATTTTTGAGCACTTTTCGGAAATGCAAAATTACGAAAACTTTTTGATTTGGCAAAGTTTTCGGAAATCTTATTGTTCCACATTTTTTGTTTGCTCAATTAGCGGATGTACCACATAACAAGCGATTTTCTTCAAAAAACGGCTTTTGTTTGGGCTTTCTGTTACACCCCCGCTCAGCAACCAAAAATCCCCACTTAGAGGAATTTGGGGAAATAGAGGATTTTGAGGAAATCAAGATTGTTTTTTGCGCAATTTGCGCAATTATTGCGCAACCACCGCGCAACTTGCGCAACTATTACGCAAGTTCATAAATAACACTACTGCCTGCTGTTCCTAACTTTTTAAAAATCAAAAAAATATCAACTAATTCTGTTAATTCATCGGTTGCCGTTCTTTTAGATACAGAGTTTATTTCTTGATATTCGCTATTGGTAATTTTGTCGTGTTCTTTCACATACATAACGGCTTTTATTTGTCTGTCCTTCAGTCTCAATTCATTAAGTAATTTTGCTCTTGTTGCTATGAAAATGCATAGTCTATTCACAAAAAAACACTTTTAATCTATTGATATTGAGAGAATTATTTCCCTATACAGATTATACAATTATTTTGTTTTCAAATGATTATGCTATTCGTGGTACAAATGCGGTGCAAATCATAACTAACTATCTATAAATAAGCATAATGTAAGATAATTCCCGTGTTATATCCCAAAATGTGCACACATTCTCAGATATAAGTAACGATAATTTTGAACGAAAAATAATCTGTTTTTTATGACAACAAAAGTACAAAAAAATCCCGATTTTCAACGGGATTTTTTGAGTTCGATTTTCACAGGGCAGTTTTTCGCCTCGCTACATTCCGAAATTTTGCATATTGCTTGCTCTAATCGCTGTATCTTTTGGCTCAAAATATCAATCCGTTTTGTGAGCGGTGCGATTAGATATTGGTCGTTGAGTTTTAGCAATTTTTCGGCGTGGTCGGATTTTATGAGTTCAATTTCGGCGGTGGATTTGCGCCTGCCACCTAACCAACCGACAATCAACGTGATTACCGATACTATGATAGGCAGTTTTTGATTTAGAATTTCCATACATTTGTTTGATTGCAAAAGAAAATCCCGCTTTTGACAGGATTTTCTTTTTGAGTTTGTTGTTAAACAATTTGAACAGCACCCAAATACACGCTGTTTGCTACTTCTCTGCCGTCTTCGGATATGAAGCCCAAATAAGCCTGCACTTCATCACCGTTCCAATCGGCGGGCAAAATGACGGTTTGCGTTTCTTCGGTGCGCTCTCTGCCTGCGGTGTCGGTTATTGCCTCGCCTTTTTCGAGGTTAAGCACCGCAATTAACGCACGGTCGGTTTGCTTTGCCGAACCTACACCGCTGTTATCGTTCCACGAAATTGCAAGGTTGCCATTTGTGGCGGTTGCGGTTGCATTGCTTGCGGATTGCAAGTTTCCGCGAGAAACTAACACTTTGCTCAGGTCAATTCCGTAATCGGGATATGTTCCCGAAATAGCGTGTGCCAATGTGTGCGACATTGCCGCGTTCATCGGCGACTGACGGTGTGCAAACAGTTTCCAACCTGTGCGCAAAAACGCGGTCATTGGTTTGAGCAATGCGAGCGCAAGCGCAAATTTGCTTCGCTGACTGCGTTGTCCGTCTGTGCGCGGATTTCTGACTTTCTGCGGAAGTGAGCGCATATAACTTATGCCGCGCCAACTTGCGCCTACGACTGTTCCGACCTTGCCGGAAAAGCCGCCTAAAATTCCTTTTCTAATTGTTCCCATTTTGATAATTTTTTAGGGTTGATACTAATTTTACTTGGACTTGGTACGGCTTTGGTATTGCCTTGACCTTATCCGAAAACAAAAATACAAAGGCGTTTTCAGTCCGTTTGTATTTCGGTTTCTTATGCCGTTAATTGCTGTAAGTTGCTTTTTCTTCGCGAAAAAACACGAAAAACGAAAAAGAAAATGTAAACACCAATTTGTATTTTCAAAAAAGCGGAGGTACGGAGCGGGCGGGCTGTCAAGGTTTTTGGAGTGAAAAAATAGTAAAAACTACCCGACCCCCATCCCCTTCGGGACTTCCCCCAAAAAGGGGAAGGAAATGGATTTTTTTTAAGGGTGGAGTTTTAGTATTTTTTTACTGCAAAACCCGCAGGGCTTGACCTTTACTGACCGTTTTTTGAAATGCTATCTTTGTGAGCATTTTTTTGGCGTTCTCTGATTGAGTTTTTAATTCCTGCGTGGAACGCAAATAGAATGATTGAGGGCGCAAGCATTGCGCCCCTACAAATTTTCGGGGTGGTGGTCGGGGGAGTTGGTGGCATTAAAAACGGCAGGTAATGCAGCCTTGAGCCGAAACGGAACAGTAAAAAATTTGTGGAGTTTACGGAGTAATTTTTTTGCTGTGTAGTGGAGAGGCGCGAGCCGTCTGCGAGTAGCGCACCGCTCTGCCGCGTGGAGTTTTCGCCGCGCGAAGTAAGGCGCAAGCGGGAGTTAGCCCGCAGGCTGACCGTAGGGAAGACAAGGGTAGCGGTGCGCCGCAGGCGAGCAAAACAATCAGCGGCGACTGACCCCATAAAAAAATCTATGAGCGTAGCGAATACCTTAGAGGGGATTTGGGGACAGGAAGTAGCCGCGAATGAGGATTGAGCGACCGTGTGCAACAAAACAAGCCGACACGCCCGCCTGAGTACCTACCGGAACGCAGTGTGGAGTGTGCCGGCGGTGCTTGCAAGGGCAGGCAAAAAAATACTACCCGATACCCCCTTCCCCTTCGGGACTTCCCCCACAAGGGGAAGAAAATGGAAAATGGGGTTTGAGGGTGGAGATTTTTTTTAAGCCACTTGTTTACCCTTGCAAGTATGTTTTTGTGGAACAAAGGAAGCGATTGACGAATACCTTATTACCTGCTATTTTTAATTCTTTTCAACTCCTTGCTTTTTGGCTTTTTAATGGAGTTAAACGGAATGAAAAGACAAAATGCAAGTGCCAACCCAAACTAAAAAAGCGGTTTTCTTCAAAAAACGGCTTTTGTTTGGGCTTATTCAAAAAGAATATCCCCAAATCCCCACTTGGGGATATTGGGGAAATAGGGGATTCGGCGTTATTTTGGCGTTATTACGGTCGGTTTGGCGTTATTATGGCGTTTTTATTTGATAAAAACTGCCTGCGCCAAAACTGCCGCCTTGTTCCAACAAATCCGTTTTAACAAGTTCTGATATTTCTCTCGACGCCGTTCTTTCGGATATTTCATTTATTTCTTGATACTCACTGTTTGTGATTTTTCCTTTTTCTACTACATACAAAACGGCTTTTACCTGTCTGTCGTTTAATCCTAATTCTTTCAGTGATTGCTCGTTATAAATATCTTTGCGGAAAATAGTCCAAAAATCATTGCCTTTGCAGGAAAATGTAGGTATGGGAATTTTGGCTTCAAGGCAAAGATTTTTCATTTTATCCACACCTCGTCCCCACGATTCTACATAACCGCTTCGGAAAAAGGCGGTTGCAATATCAGGATTGCGGGGTTGCGAAGAATGTTTGTCGAGCAAATCTTCAACAGTCCAATTTTCGGGCAAGCGACCGTAATTCCACATCATAATCTTGTCGGCATATACGCTTATTTGAATCGGATACGGACCGGTATAATCCTTGTGCGCAACGGCGTTGAGCAAGGCTTCGCGCAAGGCATCTTTAGGGTATTCGTGGGTTTCTACTCGTGTAAGTCCATCGTAAGAAATGAGGGCTTTGGTGTATTTTGTGAGTAACAAATCCATTGTTTTTTCGATTTGCTCAAAGAGGTTGCCGTGAATAGTGTCGTGAAACAGCAAATCGGCATTGGTACGGAAAAAACCAATTTTTATATAAGCACCGGACACAAATTTTTCGGGGTCGGGGTGAAAGAGCATTACGGCGGCTCTGTTTAGAATGTTTTTATCGACAAGTTTTAGATTTTCAAGCACCTGCAAAGGCGTATCATTGCGGCTGTCCTTGTCAAGACGACCGCTTTTTATGCCTTTTTCTTTGAAAAACTCGAATGTTTCAGGTTTTAAATCTTCTATTTGCACGTTTGGAATGGGTACGCTGTCCCATTTTTTGCCGATACGTTCAAGTAAAAACTCGTTTAATGCCGCGCCTGTGAGTTCCTGTTTTACGCTTCCGCTACGATAAAAATACCTGCCTCGCAAGGAAATAGGAACGGAATAGGGCGCAACAACAATTTCAATGTAGTGCTTGCCGTCTTCCTGCAAGAGATTGACTTCGGCAGTAATGCCTAACTGATTTTTGATTTTGTTAGGGATTTTCTCCAACAACTCTTTGTAATCGGCTACGCCTACAAGATTTCCTTTGTCGTTTTTGCCTATGTAGATTTTACCACCTTGCGCATTAGCAAAGCCGCATATCCAATCTAAATATTCCTCGTGCCACGAGGATTTGTATTCTATGTTTTGAGTTTCGGGCATAGGTACTTCAATCTTATTTCAGGCATATGTTCTTTGAACTCTTCGTCAATTTTATGGCATTGTTCTTTTATAATGCCTCGTCTGTGAATAGCGGGGTCAAGACAATAGAGTTTAAACTCATTTTTATCTAATTCATCAACGCTTGTAATATGAGGGAAAAGCAGTTTGGAATACGCAGAAGCAATTTTTTGAACGGCT
>Ga0209737_10003244_pt1 | contig 11366 bp, 5 predicted proteins | sample TergutCu122P3_FD_187284 | JGI IMG/M metagenome (GOLD analysis project Ga0209737, IMG submission 187284) | Cubitermes ugandensis P3 segment gut microbial communities from Kakamega Forest, Kenya - Cu122 P3 (SPAdes) (version 2) | ecosystem: Host-associated > Arthropoda: Insects > Digestive system >...
CTTCAAACAAGCCCAACTTTTCCCTGTCAGTAATATCACTACTGACCTAACCTAACAGTACTGAAATTCTTTCATAGGTGATTAACATGCCTGGACCTATTGCCTTCCCCTTTAGGACTGGTTACAATGTTAGACTGAAGAGTAAGCAAGTCTGTTGCAGCATGTTAGTGACAACATTACCTTATATTTGACAGGTTTTCTTTGCAAAATCAGTTACGAGCCTGGCAATGAAAGATGAAAATAGCTCAGGTCAGGTTAGGTTAGTGTCCAGCTCTCCCAGAAAATGTAGTGATATTAATGATGGCAGATGCATACAGCAGTCCCTCCATTACCCCAAAGAATGGTGACACTGTCTGCCAGCTGCATGTACTGTACTGTTCTGTGGTGTGCTGGGTCCAGTCTTCATGTGGATTCTTGCAAACCAGCAAGTTACTTACTGCCAACTTTAAAAGAAACTGTGTGCAAAGATAGCGTTTTTGTCCAAAACTCTTTTGAACATGAAAATTTTTCAACTACGCAATCTCTTAACTTCCCCCTCAAGTGCTTTACAAGTGATTGTGTTTTTCTCATTGAAATATTACATTTATGTTTATTCTGTGATATAATGCAACTAGAAGGACATATGACAAAATAATTACATGAAGTAAAATCTTATTGGTGCTGAGTTCTGCCAAAAGAGAAGAAAATTTACCCCAAAACAACACTGCGTGTAGTTGACTTTCAGCTGTAGGGAATTGTTACCAAGCTAAAGTACCTTCTGGATTGAAGCCCCACACCTAGGCAGCTGGAACAGAGTGCATCATTGTGCTGCCTTCAGTGACTTTTGGCCAGTGGACTGAGCATTAGGGCCTAAAAAGTTTTAGAGATGTGTAAGGAACCAAGTCCATGACTTTGTAGTCCCTGACATTTCAACAACAGTTCTTGAGACTGAAGGAAGTCTTATAGGTTTGGTTCTGCTTTATATTATAAATATGGAGCCAAAGAAACTTTGTTCAACATGTTCAGATTTTCAAAGGGTACACTTGTTGCTGTTAGCTGATCTTGGTTCATAACACTTTCCACTATATAATTATGATTAAAAAAAGTGTGACAAAGTTGCCTTAACAATATGAATTAATTGATTGGTTGATTGAGTGGTTGAGTGATTGATTGTATGTTTATTAATTTCAATTTGGTACAGAATCAAAACATTTTATATATCACTAATTACTATTATGATGTATGGCATAGTGTGCATGTTTGTAAGTGTGTCTGTCTCTGCGTGCATGCATGTGCAAGTATGCACTTTTCAGATATATTTTATCCCTCCTTTTCATTGCATGCACAGGAAGATTGGATTCAACATCTCCTTAAGGTATTACGATTGAAATGACACTTACCAAGGAATGCTGTGTCATACAGTGAATGAAGGTACTGTTGTTTAAATAATTTCAACACTAGGACATCATTACAAGTTCATCCAACTTTCAAAATACAAATTAACTTTATTATAATCTTGCTGTGTTTTAAATTTGGAATGACATAATCATGTGAAGAAACACCAGGAATGAAACATCTGACTGATGGCACACGTTCTGTTAAACTGATGTCCCTTGTCACTTTATTTCTTCCAAAACTAAATTATAACATATGTGCTGAATTTTGTCTTTGTAAACATCAACCAATGCGCATGCCAAACATGTTTCCCTTATTGTATTGTTCTGTACATATATTCACATTTTCTATAATAATAATAATAATAATAATAATAATAATATTAAGAACTAATATTAATAATAATATTTATCATAAGGTTTCACTGCAAACTGACTAAATACCTGGGGATTAAGACAGCAATGTACTGGGACAAGAAAAGCCAAAAAAAGAAGAGAAAGAAAAAAAAAAAGCAAAAACAACACATTTAAGTAGTTTTATCGAACTAAACAGAGTTCCATTTATCATATTACATGACACAATTATTTCATTACTAAATTTCAGATTCTCATGTTTGTTACAAGATTGGATTTCAGTATCTATTTTTTTTTTAATGTGAGTAGAAGTGTTGCAGGAGAAGAAACTTTTGGGTGTGTGTGTGTGTTTTTATTATGAGTGTGTGTGTGACACATTTTTAGTTCAGTGTGTGTGTGACACATTTTTAGTTCAATCAAGATATGTTGGTAGTGTTCTGGCATGACTAAGGAACTGCATCCTCATCATTATCACCTCTTGAAGGAAAGAGGATCTGTCAGAGGCAGTGGCACATATAACACCACTACAGATCCCACAGCATGGGGGAGTGAGGAGGCAGAACTTTCTTGCAGGTTCTTTTGCACTGGATTCATTCCTTGTTGCAGAAGGCTGTATTATGAGAGACCTTGGAGTAACAGCACAAATAATTACTGGGAGGTCCCCAAACTGGTTATCTGTGCCACTGTTAAGAGGTAATAAACTTATAACAATATTCCACTGACAGATGTCAAACCACCACAGGACAGTAAACAGTTTTAGTATACAACACAGTGGTAGGAAATACCTGCTAAAGTAAGGAATTGTAAGTTATATTATTTCACTTAGAAAATAACTGGGACCAGCCCTCCACCAAAGTTGCATTTACAAAGACTATAAATGTGCAAGTTGATGACAATCAGTATCATCAAACTCATATTCAGCAGCAGTAACCAACCAGTTTGAACTAACTGATGATGTTAGTTACTTTAAACCATTGTAAATAAAACTGTATTCTCTAGTTCACTAGTGCATTGGAATTTAACCTACTAAAATCCAAAGCAGTCACCCTTGCAGAGCCTGTGGTCCACATGCTCTGGTTTCAGTAATTAGGAAGAAAGACACTGCAGTTTAAAATTATAATTTGTGGTTTTTATAAATTGAATGTTACACAAATTTAATTGAACATGAGTACATACAGTATTTACCTTTATGCCTGCTGTCCTCCAAGATTATCCACCACTAAATTACTTCCACTAATCTAAGGATGTATCACACACACACACACACAACTCTTACTTATTTTCTCCCATGTAGGATGTAATCTGACCAGTCTTACAAAACCCTGTTAAGTCCAGATGTAAGGTGTGCAATATGCAATCACTTTACATGTTTCAACTTATATTTAAGTTGTGCCATGATGCTACCTACACAGCATTATTTCAGCACTTTGCATTACAGTTGGTTTCCATTTATTCTTTGTAATTGATAAGTGTAGATGCTTTTTCATTAACAGTGTGACCTGTTTGTAAGGTTCTTGAATGCAGGTCAGTGCTTATTGGGAACAATACCACCCAGCTGTAACCACATTCAGATTTGTTCAAACTGCCACTACCAGATGGCAGACACATCATTAAATATATATTTTTGTTTCAGTCCCTGCTTTTTGCATACTCTATTGTTTTGAATGTGGGTTTACTTTTAAGCCTTGAAAACTTGCGGTAAAACAAAGTATGGGTTGTGACAGGATCTCTAATAGTGAACCATTGTGACACAAATCTGTGGTGCTCCATGACTTTTGTAGAAGATGCATATAAAAACAGAGAATATTAAACAAATGTGTAAAACATAAAGAACGGTGCTGTTGATTTCAGTACTCATGATTTAGGCAACCAGTGTAGGAAAGCAGCAGCAGCATTTTATTCATACTCGTAGATACAAAGACTGGTACTACCCAGTTTCAAAAAGGAGTTATGTGGTACAAGTTCGAGTGGAAAGGAACTTTGCAGACAGGTTGTATCATAATGTTATGTGAGGAATGTGGTAGTGATGGTAAGCTTAGAAAATAATTTCTGGAAAGTTGCTACTTGATTTTGTTTCATCTTAATTTAAAAAGACGTGACATTTAGTGATACTGTTCATTATGCCACCTCAACCTGCCTTTTTGTTCCCACTGCAGTGCCAGGAGGACAATAATGCAGGTTTAATACCTAGTGTCCTGAGTTCTACATAACTTTGACATCCTAAAATGTTAAATACATACTCTGTCTTGACATTGCAAAATCTTTAGTTGACAGTTTCCTTGTGCCTGTTTATTCACATAAGCATCTTGGTCATAAAACTGTCTGATAGATATCTCTCAATTTTGTGTTCATTTGATATGTGGGCATCAAAAATAGTCACTTTTGGTTCTGATGTAGTGAATTAGAAAGGAACCAGAAATCTGGAGACACTGTATGATTTGATAGATAAATTATGTCTGTCACAATTTTCAGTAAATGTGTATTGTCCCATACAACAAAACTCATCAGTTGATATAATGACCTTAAAGCTTCTACACTTTCAGTAAATTATTCAGTATAGAGGAATATGACAATACTCCTGGCTTTAAGGATGATTCTTGCATTCAGCTGCATGAACATTTTGCAGGGTTGAGAAAGGCAAGTTTCTGTGGCTTTGATTTGGTTTTCCATGTTTGTTAGATTTATTCACACTGTGAATCAGAGCATTTTGTCTTCCTTTCTGTCTTTGCAGTAAGTTAGGATAGCAACAACTAGTGAAGAATCTCACATAGTTCACATTTGAAAGGGTTTTAAATGGTTCCAGTCCTTGGCACTGTAAATGATCTGATACAGCTGACTCTTTAACATTAGGTTTTTACAGCCAATTTACCTTTAAATTTGAAACTCATCACAGGATTCTGTCAAGAAATTAAGACATGTGAAATTGACAGAAGAAAATATAAACTGCCAACAAAATGCTGTCAATTGAAAGACTCATTCCTAAATTTGTGAATAACATGACTGGAATGGATTTCAAGCATGAACTGAATAACACACCTGGAATAGATTTTCAACACGAACTAAAAGTCAAACACAGTTTCTCTGTATGGATATGCAGCATTGATTAGGCATAGTCTGTGCTTGGAAGGAAGACCTGTAAATGGAAATACAGTACCAGAAACAGATACTGAGATCTTTAGTATATTTTTCAGGGTTGAAAAGAAACATGGATTACCATTTACTTAACACTGGTTTTTTAATGTTTCGTTGTTACTCCTCGCCAGAAGTGATTTGTGTTGTGTCCTTTATGCAGTACTTACAGATTTTTAGTGTTATGTCGCTTGAAAAGAACCAATTAAAAAATAAAACTTACTAAGACTCTTACAAAAACTGTGAACCAAAGTACATGAGAGTTATATTTTCCGCTATGATGTGTGTCTTCATTTATTTATAAGGTGATTTCTATACACAATACTTGTAACACAGAAGAAGCATAGATTCATTAAATTTGTTTCATAATAGACTATATGAAATTAAACAAACTTTAAGTCTGCAGTTCTAAGATTCACTTCTGAGTACATAGTTTTCTAATAAATTCCTAGCATTAATCCTGTCACTAGATGTAGTGTCAGTACTGGTACTGGTGCTAGTGTGTGATCAGCTGTGAAGACATTTTTGACACAATGATGAACACTGAAGCTCGCATAGATGAATATTTGTGTTTCATAACAGGTCAGCAGCAACTTCTAATGGTGATAAGTGATATTCATTGCAAAAATTCTGTGAAAGTATGTATTATGTCTTCCTGTGCTATCAGTCAACCCATGTGTTAGGATCAGTTCAAATTTACACAGATGTATCTTATGCAGTCCCCAAGATGGAAATGGAATACACAGAGCAGTACTGTGGTTTACTGTGAATGGTTGGTCTTCTATGAGGTTGGATCAAAGGTGGTTTGGAAATCGCCAGTCAATTTAAGCCATTTAATATTACACACCCTGTACTGAAGCTATCAGGTGCAGGGTGCTGTTCCCTCAGACATAAAGATTCTAGGGTGCAAGATCCCTGTTCATACTTGACTCACAGTCCAGCCAGCTCTAAGTTCATGGAAGCAGCTAGCCAACAGTGCTACAACTTGGCACATGCTGACGACTGATAAGATGGGATTGGTACTGTACAAATGGCAGAGACAATTCTGGAACCTCCACTTTCTGGAATAATGGCCTGGTGTCATAGAAGTGATGGCCCCATGGTAGTAAAATCTCCTGCGAAACAGGAATCCAGTAATTGCATTGAGGGTGGAAGTTGCCCAATTGTCATCAGCTGTGATTTGCAGACATTAAGTATGATTAGATTACTTTGACTGCATTTGGAATTCATTTAGACCAAAATGTTCAAGAGCGATGTCATAGATACATTACAAGAGTTCTGAGTCAAGGTTGGTTACAAACATATTTTAGGAAGGAGTGCTTGTAAGAATGACATGCGGCATGCCATATGCAGATTTTCGAGGTATGCAGTTTGGAAATTTGGAGCCAAATGGTTAAAAGGTATGTGGTTACTGATGTAAAACTTAGAGACAGTTTTTTATTTACGGATGTGTCTTAAAAATGGTGTAGTTTCAGACTGCATTGTATCCAACGCATACAATGCCGATACAACTGATACTTCATTTGAATGTCAAAGAAACTTTGACTAAGTGTAGGGACTATATGATGTGTTCCTGATCAACTCACGCGAATATCTCTTTACTGGAAGCCGATATATGGGGTGTAAAGTACTTACTATTGACCGACTGCAACGAAACTTACAATGTGTATAAATGCTCCATAAAGATCTCCTCATTGTCTCAGGTAGCCGAGAGACAGGCGGAAACGTACGTTAGCCTTCATGTAAAGTGACGTTATATCCTGACTTGTCCGAACTAAACATAGACCATATATGTTTGAATTTTCATGAAAATCCCTCTACTGGCAGCCCAGATAGGGACAGAAAGTATCTCTGTCCTCACGTGAAATCCCCGTAATTATCGATCGATCGTCAAGAAACCTACAAAGTGCGCAATGCATGCCAGATATGAATTTTCTCGAGAATCACTCCGCTGGTACCGAGACAGGGGCGGAAATGTTCATTGGTCTTCATATAAAATACCCCGTTTCTTGACGGCCCTCGATGAATACTGGAACGTTTACGGAGAATTACTTTATGTCCCAGACATGAATTTTCACCAAGATACCGGTGAAAAAGCACTCGGTTTTAATGAAAAATTGCCCTAGCCACTAGGTCGCGATGGCGCTAGACCCCGGTATGGTTATTTAAATATTGAGATTCACGAAGGTTATGTCCGTTTTCATCCACGACCAGCAGGTATAATTTCCTTTTTGGTCCACTGTTCGTAACTTATGAATGCCCATAACGCAGTTGCGTAAGATATTTGCTTCGGGTGGCAGAAGATTGTGTGAAATAAAGTTGACCAAATGTAATGAGAAATCATTTATGAAAACCGTGTACTACAATAATATAACAATTTTTTGTCAAGCAGTGTGGCCTTAGTTTAATGATGTTTTTAAGATAACTGTAATTACAACAAGCACTAAAATAATGTAATAGTTTTTAGGCGCTTTCGCCCAATTGCGAAAATCGACTATTAGCTTCGGCATGCCCGCCCGTCCGCATGAAAAAGCTAGGATTTTCATGAAATTTGATATTGGAGTATCTTTCGAAAATATGTCCAGAAAGTTCGTCATTAAAATGTGACAAGAATGGCGGGTATTTTACATTAGGTCCTGTGTACATTTATGGTCATTTCTCGCTCGATTCTTCTTAGAATGAGAAATATTTCAGACAAAACTCTTTGAGAAAATTTACACACAGTTTTTATCCAATTTTTTACGAAGGTCCTGCCGTTTGTGAGACACTTTGGTAAAATATGGTACAGCCGGGTAAGCCACAGATGACAATATAATACGGCGCTTGCGCACTGCATGCTGGATAACAGGCTACAAACTCGCACTCAGAATATGTTATACGTACATTACCTCTCTTGTCTATCAAACGATGAAGCCTTCGTTTATTGAAATTCTTAAGTCTAATTACAACCGTCAGGCACTTAACTATTTGTTTTACCACAATTTGTCCTTGCCAATATCTCATATCCAAAGTTACCTCTAATTTTTTTTACAGCTGTGCGGACCTGCTACTGCTCTGAGCAGAAAATTTTTTACAAAATCTTAACACTACGCGGCATTTTAAGTTTTTTGTAATATACATAATAACACTATTTACAATGAAAATTGAAAAACAGCATACGTTTGATTTGATTTATTAATTGATTGGTACAATAAAATTTAGCACAACCAGAAAAACTCCAGCCTTCAGCAGCGTTTTCAAAAGCAAATTCCAGCTGCGCGGAAACAATTCAGTGTGCGCGGGACCATTTCACTTATTGCGCGGTTGCGCACCCGCGCAGCTTAGAGGGAACATTGTGGACATATCATTATTTTTTGTATCTGTAACTAACTTTGGAAACAAATTCCAACCTATAAATTTCTCCGCTTTCATATCGTTTAATTAAATCATCTGCCAATCCCTGAGCAACGTGACTTCTTTTATTGGTCATTGTAGCAGGCAAATGAACACTTCATAAATTTAGGTAAATAACATTTTTATATTCTTTTAACTTCAGTGTGAATACACTGATCCCGGGGTGTGGATGGCAGAATTATTTCGATAAATGTGAATGAAAAGTCTCATAGGCATTCGTTGTTAGTTGCAGACTGCTGCTAATGTGATGCAGTATATTGTCGTCTCAGTGCGTTAAATAATGAAACTTCATTGACAATTATAATAATAATTTAAGTCCGTCACCTTGGTGATTGAAATATCTTTTGCGGGAGATGAAAATGTATTGACAAATAATAAAATGAAGAACACAGTTTTTCAATATCTACGTATGTCCACACGGAAGTGGTGTATTAAGTAAGAGGTACATCGACTTTAGGCATTCTTTTATTTATTTACAGTGTGTGAAAAATCAATGCCACTTATTCTAGGTGGTTTACAAAAAGATTTCGATTCCAAACACTTATTACACCAGTCTGTTAGTTCTTGATGTACTTCGAAGATCTGTAGTATTTGTCTGTTTATGCAAGAACTGGCCAAGTCCATGATATTTGCCCGCTGAGTTTTACTGAATGGCACATGAACACCTTTACACGTTAAGCGACTGCATTTTTATCATACGTACATACCTAAGGTGTGGCAACAGCCTCCTAATTGATACACAGTATTGTTGGGTATGCCATTTTTAAACGATAATAGAATGAACCACGCGATAGCATTCAGCACCACAGCACGCCAATAACCTGCAACTTATACTTGTGGTGTTAGGTACACATAAAAAAACGGTGCCCTCTAAACAAATACAACACGGTAAGCCCCCTCCCCGGCTTGGGAAGCAGTAATATGGGACTAGAGTAATTGGACAAGGAAGGTTCGATGACACCGTCCCTTATCAACTTTTTAACATGTTCCATTAAATACTGCATTTTAGGAGGGGCTAGTCAATATGGTGCTAATCTGACGAGATGTATCCAGCAACTTCATCTCATACTCCACAAGGTGCGTGAGACTTAAATTCTCGGTCAACACATCTTTATACTGGTTGATCAACTGTTCTAGCCGCCCTCGCTGGAATAGTGAAAGTTTACCAGACTATATTGGCGGAACCGAGAAAGGATAGTCTGTAACCGAGACGGATCGAAATTGCACTGAGTAAACTCAACAAACGCCGAAGGAGCAAAATCAAATTATCATCTGGAGCGTCCAAGATCGAGCACCATCTTGGTTTTTGATATAAAGTCTGCTCCCAAGACAGGTAAACTCCGAAATCTTCTGTTCGCAAGGAAAATCCAGGACCACAAAAACTCATGTATCTTAAACAATAACATTACCTGTCCGGCAGTTTCCAAACTCCGCCGCGATGCAGTTACATAGGCCAAGTCTGTCGGTAATAATAGACTGTAGGGTCTGCAAGACAGAACTGCTGAAAGTGATTAAATGAAATTAATGACATCACCGATCCAGAATCAAGAACTGGCAGACATAAATTTCCCATTTGGGCTTCTATCCTCGGCGGCAACCTGGGCTCGACACCAACAATCTTCCGGGCTCGCGGCACTAGTCATGGCTTGGAAGTAAGTCTGTTCTTCTTCTTTACGCGTGTGTGCCAAACGAAAAAAGCACCTTTTCCGAATGTATCCTGGCTGCCTACAATGAAAACAAACGAGATTTACCTGGGTTCGAAGTCGTGGGATACTGTATGTGAGTGCCTACAATTCAAGGACGAGGGGTGAGACTCGGCCGTACCAACGGTTACCGCTGTGGGTCATACGGTTCTCGCCTGATCAGCGTAAATATGTTACGATCCACTACCGTCAGTTGCTCCAAATGGAGAAAAGTGGTACGGGGAGCCTGAAAAACAAAGCGGGCACGTTGAGACAAGTCCCTCCACAATCCGTCCAACGTGTGCTTTATTTTCATGAATACTTAGCACCAATGCGGCATCCCTAATAGTTTGCACATAAGTAGCAAGGGTCTCCCCTCTGATTGCACCCTCTCTTACTTCTCAGTTCTTAATTGAGACAACTGTCTCGCGGGTATAATTGTTCCAATATCCGGGCACAGAATAGTTCAAAACTCTCCCTAGACATTATAGCGTTAGTCACAAGAGCTAACAAGTCACCCCGACAGTGCGGTTACATGGTCTCATAACTCGTCTGAATTATATTTGACCAACTTGGCGTATTATAAGGAACTTCCGCAGTAACTCGCACAGAAGACTGGCGTCTGTGCCATCCACCACGGGGAGCTCATTTAACATATGACTCGGGGGAAGGGGCAGGCACTGATAAGGATGAGAAGTCCATGTCGTCCTGCGCCTCTTTCTCTTGACCTTGCCGATCTCCTGCAGCCTCAAGACTTGCAATGTGATCTAGATTACCGTGTAGTTCCTGATTATGCGAAATCGTTATGTCTCTAGGGAACAGGCCCAAGATCGTCAAATGTGCCGAACGACTCCTCAGATGGGAGATCCTGGTTCTTAAACGTGATGTCGGCAACGCCAAACTCGTGCTGGGTTGCGTCACCACAGCTTATAAATCAACAACTTTACTTGCAACGTTTCCATACATATCCTCAACACCCAGAGAGTGTAATTTACTTAAAACAACGGGGACATCCTCCTACACTATAGATCGAAATAATTTACGTAATGTCTGAACATCAGCCCCACTGCTCATCCCACGAATGCAGGGCTCGTACTGTAGCTCGTCTTTAAGCAAACAGTTACGGTTCAGGATAGAGTTAATATGAAAAGACACTCCTGCCAACAAGGCAGTAGTCCTAATCACAATACACTGCGCAATAACTTCCGCTGTAGCCCCATTAATTAGCCCTCTTAGTCATACACAACTTAGAGGCCCAACAAAACAACGCACTTACGACAGAACGCAGCCACTCTCTGCTGAGGGATAGTGTTGTTGTTGTGTTTTTTTTTACCACGAAACCAGCCCGTAATATTTGAACTTACTTTGTAAGTACGAGGTTTCATAATTGTACTCTTCACCTTTGTTGGTTAGTAAATCTTTTGCACGTTGGAAA
>Ga0209737_10003245_pt1 | contig 11364 bp, 8 predicted proteins | sample TergutCu122P3_FD_187284 | JGI IMG/M metagenome (GOLD analysis project Ga0209737, IMG submission 187284) | Cubitermes ugandensis P3 segment gut microbial communities from Kakamega Forest, Kenya - Cu122 P3 (SPAdes) (version 2) | ecosystem: Host-associated > Arthropoda: Insects > Digestive system >...
CAGCAAGCGCCTGGCCTTTCCGCTGGCCTTTCTGTTCTTCTCGGTGCCCTTCGGCGATTTCATGATGCCGAAACTGATGGAATGGACCGCGGCTTTCACGGTCCTCGCGCTGCGCGCGACCGGCATTCCGGTCTACCAGGAGGGCCTGCAATTCATCATTCCCTCGGGCCACTGGTCGGTGGTCGAAGCCTGTAGCGGCGTCCGATACATCATCGCCTCGGTCACCGTCGGCACGCTGTTCGCCTATCTCAATTACGCCTCGCTCTCCCGACGCCTGATTTTTATCGGCGTCTCTTTCGTCGTGCCGGTGATCGCCAACTGGCTGCGCGCTTATATCATCGTCATGCTGGGCCATTTTTCCGACAACCGGATCGCCACCGGCGTCGATCACCTGATCTACGGCTGGCTGTTCTTTGGCGTGGTAATCCTGATCATGTTCCTGATCGGCGCGCGCTGGTCGGAACCCGAAGCCCCCTCGTCGCCACCGATCGAAACCGCCGCGCCGCCGGCGTCCGCGGCCGCCAAGACTTGGCTAGCGGCCTTGGCCGTCGCGCTGATCGCCGCCGCCGGCCCGCTCGCCTATATCGCCATCGACCGGGCCGATCACGCCGGCCCGGTCGTCCTCGCCCCCCTACCAGCCCCCGAAGGCTGGCAGGAAAGCGCCGAACTCCTCTCCTGGAAGCCCGACTTTTCCGGCGCCTCGGGTGAATGGCAGACCGCCTTCCAGCGCGACGGCCAGAGCATTGGCCTCTATATCGGCTACTACCGCAACCAGGATTACCAAAACAAGCTGGTGACCTCGACCAATACCCTGGCCGCCAGCGGCAACAAGCACTGGAATCTCGTCGCCCGCGCCGCTGTCTCCCCCGAAACGGCTGGCCTGCCGGCCCGCGTCAATGCCGCCGAATTGCTCCAAACGGGCAGCAGCCCGGAAATCCGTCTGCATGCCTGGCAGTGGTACTGGATCGACGGCCGGCTGACCGCCTCGGACGCCGTCGCCAAGCTCTTGACCGCCCTCTCCCGCCTGTCGGGCCGGGGCGATGATGGGGCGGTCGTCATTCTCTACGCCCCGGCCGCCACCGCGCCCTCGGTCTTGCCAGCTTTCGCCGCCCTGGCCGCGCCGGACATCAACCGCCTGCTGGCCGCCACCCGCGATCAACGATGAGCGCCGATTCGAAGACCCAGGCCAGCCCCGATCCTCGTCCCCTCGTCGCCCATGTCATGTACCGCTTTGCGACCGGCGGACTGGAAAACGGCATCGTCAACCTGATCAACCACATGCCGCCCGAACGCTACCGGCACGCGGTGATCGCGCTAACCGAAGTCACCGACTTTTGCCGCCGCATCCAGCGCGACGATGTCGAGTTCATCGCCTTGAACAAGCCGCCCGGCCAGACCCTGTGGCTCTTCCCCAAGCTCTATCGCTTGTTCCGCCGGCTGCGCCCGGCCATCGTGCATAGCCGCAATCTGGCGGCGCTGGAAGTGCAGTTGCCGGCCTGGGCCGCCGGCGTGCCGGTACGCATCCACGGCGAGCATGGCCGCGACGTCGGCGATCTCGATGGCAGCAACCTCGCCTATCAGCGCGTCCGCCGCTTTTACAAGCCCTTCGTGAGTTATTACCTCGCCCTGTCGCGCGACCTTGCCGAATATCTGAACGGTATCATCCGAGTCCCTTCCGACAAGATGTTGCAAGTCTATAACGGTGTCGACACCCTACGCTTTCATCCCGCGCCCGACCATGCCGCGCCCGGCGGCCCGGCGGCTTCTCCCTTCTCGCGCGCCGATCACTGGCGGGTCGGCACGGTAGGCCGCATGCAAACCGTCAAGGATCAGCCCACCCTGGCCCGCGCCTTCGTCCGGACGCTGGAAATTGCGCCGGAACTTCGCCCGCGCCTGCGTCTCGCGCTGGTTGGCGAGGGGCCGCTGCGCGCCGAATGTCAAGCGATTCTCGCGGCAGCCGGGCTCGCCGACCTGGCCTGGCTGCCCGGCGAGCGCGCCGACGTGCCCGAGGTGATGCAAAGCCTCGATTGCTTTGTCTTGCCATCGCTCGCCGAGGGCATTTCCAACACCATTCTGGAAGCCATGGCCTCGGGTCTGCCGGTGATCGCCACCGATGTCGGCGGCAATGCCGATCTGGTGGCGACCGGCAGAAGCGGCGAGATAGTTCCCGCTGCTGATCCCGAGACGATGGCCCGGGCCATCGTCCGCTTCGCCGCCGATCCCGAAGCCGCCCGCGCCATGGGCCGCGAAGGCCGCCGGCTGGCCGAACAAAAATTCAGTTTAGAGGCCATGGTAGCCGCCTACCAGGGCGCTTACGACAAACTCCTGCACCGCGACGGTGCGGTTTCACGCTCCTGACAGGAAACAGCCATGTGCGGCATCACCGGCATTTTCGACACCCTTGGCAAGCGCGAGATTGATCGCGCCGTGCTGCACCGGATGAACGAATCGCAATTCCACCGCGGCCCCGACGAGGGCGGTCTGCATGTCGAACCGGGCATCGGCCTGGGCCATCGCCGGCTTTCCATCATCGACCTGGCCACCGGCCAGCAGCCGCTGTACAACGAGGACAACAGCGTCTCTATCGTGTTCAACGGCGAAATCTACAATTACCAGGAACTGATTCCGGAATTGCAGGCGCTGGGCCATCTTTTCCACACCCGCAGCGACACCGAGGTCGTCGTCCATGCCTGGGAAGCCTGGGGCGAGCGTTGCGTTGACCGCTTCCGCGGCATGTTCGCCTTCGCGCTGTGGGACCGCAATCGCGAAACCCTGTTTCTTGCCCGTGACCGCCTCGGGGTCAAGCCGCTGTTCTACGCCCTCTTGGATGACGGCAGCTTCCTGTTCGGTTCCGAACTGAAATCCCTGCTCGCTCACGGCGGCTTAAAACGCGACATCGACCCCTGCGCCGTCGAGGAATATTTCGCCCTCGGCTACGTTGCCGAACCGCGCGCCATTTTCCGCCAGGCGAAAAAGCTGCCGCCCGCCTCTACCTTGCTGCTGCGCCGTGGCCAGCCGCTTGGCAAACCGCGCCCTTATTGGGATGTCCGCTTCTCGCTGGACAACCCGCTGGGCGACGACGAGGCCCGCACCGAGTTGCGCCATCGCCTCGAAGAATCCATCCGGCTGCGCATGATCTCCGAAGTGCCGCTCGGCGCCTTCCTCTCCGGCGGCGTCGATTCGAGCGCCGTGGTCGCCATCATGGCCGGCCTCTCGGTGAGCCCGGTCAATACCTGCTCGATCGGCTTTTCCGACCCTAGCTTCAACGAATCGGAATTCGCCCGGATGGTGGCCGACCGCTACCACACCCATCATCATCTCGACAGGGTCGAGAGCGACGATTTCGACCTCATCGACACCCTGGCCCGACTCTACGACGAGCCTTACGCCGACAGCTCGGCGATCCCCACCTACCGCGTCTGTCAGCTGGCCCGCCAGCATGTCACCGTCGCCCTTTCCGGCGACTGCGGCGACGAGGCCTTCGGCGGCTACCGCCGCTACCGCCTGCACCTGATGGAAGAAAAAATGCGCTCGATGCTGCCGCTCGGCCTGCGCCGGCCAGTCTTCGGCGCGCTCGGCCGGCTTTACCCGAAGGCCGACTGGGCGCCGCGCATCTTTCGCGCCAAGACGACCTTCGAGGGCATGGCCCGCGACGCCGTCGAAGCCTATTTCCATTCGGTGTCCATTCTGCGCGCGCCCATGCGCCAGCGCCTGTTCAGCCCGCGATTCAAGACCGCGCTCGGCGGCTACGACGCCATCCAGGTTTTTGCCAGCCATGCCGCCCGGGCCGAAACCGACGATCCGCTGGCGCTGATCCAGTACCTCGATCTCAAGACCTACCTGGTCGGCGACATCAATACCAAGGTGGACCGCGCCAGCATGGCCCATTCGCTGGAAGTGCGCGAGCCGCTGATGGATCACAAGCTGATCGAATGGCTGGCCACCCTGCCCTCGTCGCACAAAATCCGGGATGGACATGGCAAGTATCTGCTCAAAAAAACGATGGAGCCGCTATTGCCCGACGAGGTGTTGTACCGCCCCAAGATGGGCTTTTCGGTGCCGCTCGCGCGCTGGTTCCGCGGCCCGCTCAAGGCCCGCGTCCAGGAAGCCATGCTCGGCTCGCGGCTCGCCGACACCGGCTGGTTCAACCGTTCCTATCTGGAAGAACTGCTGCGCGATCACAACAACGGTATCCGCGACTACAGCGCGTCGATCTGGACCATCCTGATGTTCGAGGCCTTCCTGCGCAATGTGATGGAAGGAGGGGCACCTGCATGACCCCAGATTTTCCATCAACTCGCAGGGCGGGGTTCACCCCGCCTACGCTTGCCATGACTGATCTCGTGCGTATTGGTCGAGCCATATTGACGAACACCATCGCCCGCGTGGCGCCGGCGAGCTATTTGAAGCTTACCTGTCAAACGGGGCGTGAGGAAGCGCGAAGCGAAACGGCTGAGGACATTGCCGCCTACTTCGTACGTTGCGTCGAAGCCTATTGCCATCGGTTAGGCGTCAATCAGATTTGTCGGTTGATAGACAAACAGGTAGTCGTCGAATACGGGCCAGGAGATTGCCCTGGTGTCGCGTTGTTGCTGTTGGCTCAAGGCGCTTCCAAGGTTTATTGCGTCGATCGGTTTCCGATGGTAACGATGAGCGCGAAGAATGTCGAGGTACTCCGGTGTTTGCGCTCACGCCTTTCGGTCGAAGAGGCCGCTCGGTTCGATGGCGCGTTTATAGATGCTATGGAGCCGGGCTTTGGCTTCAATCGAGATCGGTTGGAATACGTAGTTTCGCAACACGGACTCAGTGGTTTACAGGGGCAGGCGAATCTGGTGCTGTCGCGGGCCGTACTGGAACACGTCGATGATTTACCCGGCACTTTCGCCGATATGAAGCGAGCGCTCAAAGATGGTGGAATCGCGTTGCATCTGGTGGACTTGAGGAGTCACGGGCTCCACCGGAACAACCCGCTGGACTTCCTCGAATGGCCGAACTGGCTCTGGGCGCTAATGTATTCACACAAGGGTGTTCCCAATCGCTGGCGCGCTAACCGCTATCGGGAGATCGTAACCGCACTCGGCGTCGAGAACATACTCATTGAGACCACGTCCCGGGTACCGGCAATCACCGTCAGGGAAGCGCGCCCCCGCTTGGCGGCACCGTTTCGCGATCTTGACGAAGAAGATCTGGCCTGTCTCGGTCTTTGGGTACAATTTTGCAAGACAGCAGCGGTTCAGTAATGCGCATCCTCCACGTTCTCGACCATTCCATCCCGCTGCACAGCGGCTACACCTTCCGCACCGCCGCCCTGCTGCGCGAGCAACGCGCGCTCGGCTGGGAAACCTTCCACCTAACCTCGCCCAAGCAGGGCAGAAGCGCTGCCGCTGTCGAGGAGGCAGAGGGCCTGCGCTTCTACCGCACGCCAGAAGCCACAGGAATGCTGGCCCGTCTGCCGCTCGGCAATGAACTCGCGCTGATGCGCCAGCTCGAAGCGCGGATCGAGGAAGTCGCCCGCGACATCCGCCCGGACATCATCCACGCCCATTCGCCGGTGCTCAACGCCCTGCCGGCGATCAAGGCCGCCCGCCGGCTCGGCATCCCCGTTGTTTACGAAATCCGCGCCTTCTGGGAAGACGCCGCCGTCGACCACGGCAGCACCCGCGAAGGCAGCCTGCGCTATCGCGCCACCCGCGCCCTGGAAACCCGCGCCATCCGGCTGGCCGATCATGTGTTCACCATCTGCGAGGGGCTACGCGCCGACATCGTGGCGCGCGGCATCCCGGCCGCCAAGCTGACCGTCATCCCCAATGCCGTCGATGTCGCCTCCTTCCACCTCTCAAGCCCCCCCGATCCGCAATTGCAAGAGAAATGGGGGCTCACCGGCAAAACCGTGATCGGCTTCATCGGCTCCTTCTACGCCTACGAAGGGCTGGATCTGCTGCTCGACGCCCTGCCCGAACTCATCCGCCAGCGCCCCGACGTGCGCCTGCTGCTGGTCGGCGGCGGCCCGCAAGAACAGAATCTGCGCGAGCAGGCCGAACGCCTGGGCTTGGGCGAACACGTGATCTTCACCGGCCGCGTGCCGCATCGGGAAGTCAGCCGCTACTACGACCTGATCAATATCCTCGCCTACCCGCGCCACCCGATGCGCCTGACCGAACTGGTCACGCCCTTGAAGCCCCTGGAAGCCATGGCCCAGGGTCAGTTGTTCGTCGCCTCCGATGTCGGCGGCCACAAAGAATTAATCGAGCATGGCCAGACCGGCATCCTGTTCAAGGCCGGCGACCGCGACGCCCTCGCCCGCGTCCTGCTAGGACTTCTCAACGACCGCCAGCGCTGGCCGGAACTCAAGGCCAACGGCCGCCACTTCGTCGAGGCGGTGCGCAACTGGCGAAATAGCGTGGCCAATTACCGCGCGCCCTACTCCTTGCTCACAGGAAAAACCCTGGCTTGAACCATCGATACCATGCCTAGTCGTATTAAAACGCTTCTGTTCTCGACGCTATTTCCCAGCACGGCGCGTCCGGTGCATGGAATTTTTGTCGAAACGCGATTGCGCGAGTTACTGAAGAGTGGAGAAATAGAAACCAAAGTGGTCGCCCCGGTTCCCTGGTTTCCCATTAAGCACAAGATTTTCGGCGAATACGGCGACTTCGCGGCAACGCCCCGCTTCGAACACCGAAACGGCATTGATGTTCATCACCCCCGCTTTTTTTTGCCGCCGAAAATCGGCATGAACATTGCCCCGCATACCCTTGCCCGCGCGGCTCATCCGGTAATCAAAAAAATCATTGACGATGGTTTCGACTTCGACCTGATCGACGCCCATTATTACTACCCTGACGGCATTGCCGCCAACTACATCGCCCAGCGTCTCGGGAAGCCGTTCGTTGTTACTGCGCGCGGCACCGATCTCAATTTGATCCCTCGGTATTCCTATCCGCGCAAGCTGATTATGCAAACTGCCCGAGCCGCCAATGCCTCCATTGGCGTTTGCCGGGCCCTGATCGATACGCTGGAGAGACTGGGCGCCGAGCCGAGTAAGCTGAAGGTCTTTCGCAATGGCGTGGATCTCGTCAAATTTCAACCGGACGACCGCGACCAGGCGCGATCGAAACTCAAGCTCACGGCGCCGACCATTCTGCTATCCGTCGGCCACTTGATCGAACGCAAAGGCCAGCATATCGCCATCCAGGCCATGCCGATGCTGCCGGCAGACGTTCAATTAGTCATCGCGGGCGCAGGACCGGAACGCTTGGCACTCGAAACCCTGGCCAAGCAGCTCAAGGTACAGGATCGCGTGCATTTCACCGGACAGGTACCGAATGCCGAATTGAAGGTCTGGTACAACGCCGCCGATGCCTTGCTCCTGTGCTCCGATCGCGAAGGCTGGGCCAACGTTCTGCTCGAATCGATGGCCTGCGGAACGCCAGTGATCGCGACGAATATCTGGGGAACACCAGAAGTCGTCTCCTCGCCGGAGGCCGGAGTTCTCATGCGCGAACGCTCAGCCGAAGCCCTGGCCGAGAGTTTTACGCAATTGTTCAGGAACTACCCTTCCCGCAGCGCCGTCCGTGCCCATGCCGAACGTTTCAGTTGGCAGGAAACCACCGAGGCACAACTCGAACTATTCCGCAAGATTTGCCGCAACCGGCAGAGGGCTACATGCGCGACCTAGTCATCATGGCCATCATCCTGGGCGGCTCAGCGGTCGCGCTGCGCAAACCGTGGATCGGCATCATCCTATGGACCTGGGTCAGTCTCATGAACCCGCATCAACAGTGGGGCTACGCATCCGCCTCGATGCCGGTCGCCATGATCGTCGGTGTTTCGACACTGGCTGGACTCCTGGTCTCACAAGAAAAGCGCAACCCCTTCATTTCCCCGGCCGTATGGCTACTCGCCGCCTTCGTCGTGTGGATTACGCTTACGCTGCCGTTTTCCATGTATTTCGAGGCAAGCCTGCCGCTATGGGAACGCTCGATCAAGATCTATCTGATGTTATTTGTCACACTGGCGCTGATCGAATCGCCAAAAAAAATGAATATCTACATCTGGACGCTGGTTGCTTCAATTGGCTTTTATGGCGTCAAGGGAGGCGCCTTCACCCTGCTGACCGGGGGTAGCTACCGGGTATGGGGTCCAGGCGGCTTCATCGGCGGCAATAATGAAATTGCCTTGGCGGTCATCATGATCATCCCCTTGATGCGCTATTTGCAGTTGCAGATGACCAACAAATGGCACCGCCATCTGATGACCCTCTCGATGATCCTCTCCGCCATCATGGCGCTTGGCACCCATTCACGCGGCGCGCTGCTGGCGCTGATCGCGATGACCTTCCTGATTTGGATGCGCGGCCGACAGAAGCTGGTTTTCGGCTTCATGGCCGTCGCCATTGGGCTTCTGGCCTTCCCATTCATGCCGGAACACTGGTGGGCGCGCATGGAAACCATTCAGACCTACGAACAGGATGCCTCCGCCATGGGCCGCATCAATGCCTGGTGGATGGCCTGGAATTTGGCAAAAGATCGCCTCATGGGAGGCGGTTTTGAAATTTACAACCCGACGGTCTTTGGCATGTACGCACCCGACCCCTATGCCGTCCATGCCGCCCACAGCATCTATTTTCAGATACTGGGAGAACATGGATTCATCGGTCTTACTCTCTTTCTATTGCTTGGGGTCATCACCTGGGCAACAGCCAGCAAGCTAATGAAGATCGGTGCACGACATACGCCGCTCGGTTGGACCCGTGATTTAGGCGCCATGGTTCAAGCTAGCATGGTGGGCTACGCTGTGGGTGGCGCCTTCCTTAGCCTCGCATATTTTGATCTGCCATACAACATCATGATTATCGTAATCCTCGCAAGGTATTTTGCGTATCGGGAATTGGAACATGCCAATACATACAATTCAGACAAATATAAATCGGCAGACAATAAAATATAAACCACCTCAATTCATGAAGAAATTCCGATGCCCATATTTCGAATATCCCTCTGCGCCCTATATTTATTAGCACACCCTGGACACACCCAGGAACCCATCGAGCGCTATGATGCTGATTGCCTTGCACTCCACAGGGCTGGCAAGCACGGGCCATTCGACTACAACAAGGCAAGCATTTCCGAACGTCAATTAGTTGAGATACCTCATTTCGACGAGCATTATAAAGCCTATCGCCTTGGAAAAGGAATACTACAAAAAAAACTCGATCGCATCATTGAAACCCCCGCCGCAGGATTCAGCTATACCCTTTGGGCATTTCCAAACCACCACCTTTCCTTGGCCGCCATGGAAGATATAGCGTTCAAGCAAAAAAACGACACCCCTCCGGGCGCTCAACTGAAGGTACACTGCTATTTTCAGAGAGCTGTTCGCTTTACCCCGGAAGACCCTCTGGTCAGATCCCTATATGCTTATTACTATGCCCGTCGAGGAAAAAAGCAGGAAGCCATGACGCAACTTGCCATAGCAGAATCACTTGATAGCGAGATTGCCAACGTATCGGTATATTCCGCATTTTCCTACTTTGAAATAAATGAATTCAATAAATCTCTAGAAGCAGCAAAGAAAGCATATAAACTCGGCTACCAACTACCCGGCCTGAGAAACAAACTGGAACGCGCTGGGAAATGGCAAGATTAAATTATTACTCCATCGCCACGGAATCAACAAACCATGTTGAATATCGGATCACTAATAAATAAATTTAGAGTTTCAGTAAACCGCCATCGCTTTGAAAAAGCATTGCGCCAGATAGCATCTTCACCCCCCATCCATACAGGCCCCGACAAGTTTACAGCCCTCTCCATGGTGCATCATCGTGATGTTGAATCCTATCTGCTGACCATCAAGTCATTCTGCCAATTTTTCTCCCCACAACGTATTGTTGTCGTTACCGATCCAACCATAACGGATGAAGACCGTCACCAGATGGCAACCCATGTCAGGGGTATCCAATTCGTGCATGCGGAAAAGTACCGGATTGCGGAAATGCCCCAAGGGGGATGCTGGGAACGCCTGATAGCCATTTCTGAATTTGTCCAGAATGACTACGTGATCCAACTCGATGCTGATACCGTTGCTTTGTCGGATATGCCGGAAGTCAGAAAGGCAATTGAAGAATCCATGTCGTTTGTGCTGGCTACCGAGGATGGACAGGACTTCAGCTCCTGCACTGAGGCAGCTGCCTGGGCAAAAAAACGCGCCGAGTCCGGGGAACACATCCAGATTCTCGCAGAAGCCGGCCTAGATAGCCTGACCGATTATCAGACCTCACGTTATGTCAGAGGATGCGCGGGATTCTCGGGATTTGCGGCAGGCTGCTTCAATCTAGACAAGTTGAAAACTTTTAGCGACACCATGTCGCAAGTACTGGGTGATAAATGGACATCGTGGGGGACAGAACAATTTACTTCCAATTTCATGGTAGCCAACTCTCCCAAAGCCATGGTTTTGCCACACCCCAAGTATTGTCATCCAGGAAGGGAACGACCCGGAACAGTATTTCTGCATTTCATTGGCTATGTCCGGTTCAACACGGACCGCTATGCCCATGCAGCCCGTGACGTCTGCGCGGCTCTTGGAAGAAAATAAGCGCCAGAATCGAACATGCGGATAATGAAACCGCTGATCAGACGATTGTCTCCCGCCGGGCCATCGGCAAAACTCAATATATTCATCTTCCACCGCGTCCTGCCGGTGGCCGATCCTCTGCTGCCATTCGAGCCGTCGGCCGAACAGTTCGACTGGATGGCCCGCTTCATCACCCGCACCTTCAACATCCTACCCCTAGGCGAAGCCGCTCGCCGGCTGCAAGCCGGCACGCTGCCGCCGGCCGCCGCGACCATCACCTTCGACGACGGCTACGCCGACAACCTGCTGGTCGCCTGGCCAATCCTCAAGCGCCACGGCGTGCCGGCGACCTTCTTCATCGCCACGGCCTTCCTTGAAGGCGGCCGTATGTGGAACGACGACGTAATCGAGGCATTTCGGCTCGCCCCGGCGGGGAAATTTGACCTGAGTGAATTCGACCTCGGAGTCCACGATCTGACCGACATGGCATCACGCGTGCGGGGTTACGAGGCGGCGCTCGGTAAACTCAAGTACGCAGCGCACCCGGTCCGCGCCGAAATTGCCCGGCGAATCGCCACGCTTTGCGGCGTGCCGGACGCCTGCGACCTGATGATGACCCATCGACAACTCCGCCTCCTGCATAGCGAAGGGGCGGAAATTGGCGGCCATACTCGTTCACATCCCATTCTCGAACGGCTGGATGATGAACGCGCCCAGCAGGAAATCATTTCGGGAAAACAGGAACTCGAAGCCCTGCTGGATGATCAGGTGCGCGTTTTCGCCTAT
>Ga0209737_10003246_pt1 | contig 11363 bp, 7 predicted proteins | sample TergutCu122P3_FD_187284 | JGI IMG/M metagenome (GOLD analysis project Ga0209737, IMG submission 187284) | Cubitermes ugandensis P3 segment gut microbial communities from Kakamega Forest, Kenya - Cu122 P3 (SPAdes) (version 2) | ecosystem: Host-associated > Arthropoda: Insects > Digestive system >...
ATATATATATATATATATATATATATATATATATAATTTACAGTTTAATAAAGTTTGCTAATAGTTAATAGACATTAAATAAACGTTCAATAAAACCCTGAATAAATATAACCTTGAATGAGTACTGAAAAACATAATAAATAGAATAAACAGAGCATATATGGAAGTTTTAAAAACAGAGTTTACAAAATCTAGGAACCCCATTACCTACTTATTGTTATAATATTTGTCTAATGCACAAAAGGAATTTACGTATAAGAATTTTTTAAAGCACTTTTAAATGTCCTCGAATTATCAGAACATTTTTTTAATGTTCAAAGGAAGATTATTAAAAATCTTAATACCAGAATAGTAAACTCCCTTTTGATAAACATCTAAATTTGCCAAACATAAATGAAGGATAGAACTACATCTAGTATTCATATAATTAATTTCTGAATTTATCAGAAATTGACTGTTGTTGACTACAAATACAAGTAGGGAAATTATATATTGTGACATAAGTGGCAATATTATTAGCTTTTTGAATAAAATTCTACAGGATTCTCTATTCCCATAACCCATAATAATTCAAATTACTTTCATTTGCATCAAAATGCAAATGAAAGTAATTTGAATTATAAATATACACTGTGACAAGAATTCCCCAAAAATATCATCCCATAACTCATGACTGTATGAAAAAGGGAATGATAAATCAATAGTAAGGTCTTATGTGACATAAGTGGCTGAATGGATCTAATTACATAGGAAGCAGTGCTTAATTTATTTGTTAGATGATCTATATCCATTTTCCATGATAATGTACCAACAACATTTCACCAAAGAAATTTGGTAGACAGAGCGTTGGGGATTAATTTATTATTAAAAGCAATCTTCATGTCAACAGATGGACTATTCCTAGTTTTAAAGTGAGTATAATGAGTTTTTCTCAAAATGTAATGAGAGATAATTATTATTAAACAAAGTGTTTATAGTTTCAACAACTATGAGTATTTGAATTAAATTGTGTTTGAGTGAGTGGAGAGCATACTTGTATCATTGGTAACAAAACAGGTGTAGATTTGTTATTTATAAACTGAAGTCAATCATTCATGTATTATGGAAATAGCAGGGAACCCAGAATGTAACCCTGTGGAACCCAATGTTTAATCAATGTCCAGTTAGAGAGGGTGTTATAATGGTGTGTCTTATTATGTATTAAAACTCTTTGATACCTTCTGGGATATGATACCATATCAACTGGTAAGCAGCATTTATTGTCAGTAGCTGTTTACCAGTCAACACAGAATCAGACCCCAGAAGGCTTGAATCTAATTTTATTACATACACGAAACTATACATGACACGTAATATAAAAACTATGATGATTCTAAATGGTGACAGTATTGACGCTGTTATGTGGCAGGCTGATCTCCTATTTACTATGCACTTTATTCTGAGACATACTGCTAAGTTCATTTAAAACAGTATCTGACAAGGAAATTTATTCTCGACATAAGAGATTTCTTTCTTCTGCATATTCATGCATACAGTACCATGTTGATGGATAGCATTTACTGATAAGATGTGGTAACCAAGACTGCATGCCAGCAATTGCACACTCAGAGAACATGACTGCCTAACAGTGAAGAGCCAAATGGTTTTTATGCTAAAGGAGAGAAATTACTGAGAAAGAAAATACAAAAATAAGTAAAATAATGAAATTACTCTTAAAAATAATTCACGTGGAAGAACTAATGAAGTGACAACATTAAAACTATGAAATTGCCAAGGAAAAAATTTCCCAATAACAGTATGGTTAGAAAAATAAGTCTTGTAGATTCTTCTCTCTAGATAATACATGCAACAACATGATGTCGTAGCCCAGAGGGTTACAATGTAAATTATGGCCAAAAAATCTCAAATTCATTAATCTGTACAATTAATCCGGTCAAGCATAAAATCATCATAATTGACATGAATTCATAATAAAATTTTAATTTCCTAAGAAAAATATATAACTACCAAAATGTTGAAGAAAAAGGCTTATTATTAAGTCCCACACTTGAATTGTAAAAGTATAAAAAACACTACTACTGAAGAAAACATGGCTAAGATTCAACTGTCATATTCATTAGTAAGGCTGTAGTGCTTTCAGCATAAGAACCACATCTGGAAAAACAGTAAAGATGTTGAAATGTATTAATCCATTGAAGTTCGCAAGATTTCGGGCTTCTGCCACAGTGTACATGAGATCTTCACTGTCCTGGTAAGATAAACAGTGTAGACTGGTAGTTACCGACATTTCAGGAAAACCTGTCAGTCCCATATTCAAGGGTCCAGCAGTCCCCTGGAGATGGGACGAATGGTTGTCCTGAAACATCAGTAGCTTACAACCAATCTATGCTGTGTAACATCCCAGAACAGCAAAGATCTCATCTAATCTATTTAACTTACCAGGTAAAAGTTGAACAACCAGTGCTACCATTTAAGGTATAGCTGCTTTATTAAAAAGTAAGATGTAGCAAAAAACACCCCTATGTTTTAATGTTGAAGACATTAAAAGTGACAGCTTAAAAAATAGTTATGACTGAATACAATACACTGTTATGACTTCAGTTGTAATGTGTACTTGTTAACTCTTAATACTGCCTTAAGCAAATTACAGAACAGAATTAAAAATTATTTAAATATTCATAACAGCAAAATGATGGAGTATACATTACTGGATAGTTTGATGTTTTTCTGACTGTGCATCATAGTATAGACTTTTCAAATTACCAACTTAATGAACAATTCTTTTATTTTTCAACAATATATATGTTACACTACGCTCCTCAACATGTTTCGAGCAGTGTGCTGCTTGAAACATGTTGAGGAGCGTAGTGTAACATGTATATTGTTGAAAAATAAAAGAATTGTACATTAAGTTGGTAATTTGAAAAGTTACTGGATAGTGTTCCTTGTGGGGTAACAACACTTTGTTAGGGTTGGCCAGTGTACCAGTTTTATAAATAAATTGGCAGCCTTTCTGTTCAGGACATTATGTCTGACAGCACAAACTACAGTGTGTAATTCCAGTGTGAAGTCTTAGTGGTGCTGGGAGAATACAGCATTATAACACTTTAAGAGTGAAACTTTGTAGTTCAGAATACTTACAAGCCAATCACTCATCACCACTATTTGTACCAGAACTATCACAGCCATTACAAGGGCACAGACATACATATGATAACAGAAGGCTTCTTTTACACTACTAACACCAACATAGGCCTGGGGTTGCATAGTGTTTAAGGCACTGCGCTGCTAGTCAGACGGTCCCGGGATCGATTCCCGGTGGTGTCACTGGGGATTTGTTCCGTGGTTCCCCCGACAGAACCATGTGCCCTGAAGTTGACTCAGCCTCTGAAAGTGAGTACCAGGGATTTCTCCTGGGGTAAAGGCGGCCGGTGCGTTTGGCTGACGACCTACCACCCTTGTAGTGCCGAAACGTCAAGAAAATCCAGGACCTTAACCTACCCGGAACCCCTTGGGCCACCTCGGGCTGTTGTGGGAGACCTTTACTTTACTTTAACATCAAGATACACGTAATTGGAAAAGTCGTTATCAGGTGGTGATGATTAAAATGTCTGAACTACATCAATAAACTAACATGAACACTACAAACACCAATTTCCAAATCATAGACTTTCAGTAAATGATGTGATTTTTTACATACAAACAAAATAAATACAATTTTCTACAAGTTTCATCTCATTAGTGATTGCTACATGGGAAAATATTTTCCCACATACAACATGTAAATGTCACATGTTAAACATTAAACTTATATCTGCATATTCATACATACAGTACCATGTTGATGGATAGCATTTACTGATAAGATGTGGTAACCAAGACTGCATGCCAGCAATTGCACACTCAGAGAACATGACGGCCTAACAGTGATGGGCCAGATGATTTTCATGCTAAAAGACAGAAATTACTGAGAAAGAAAATTCAAAAATAAGTAAAATAATGAAATTACTCTTAAAAATAATTCATGTGGAAGAAATAATGATGTGACAACATTAAAGCTGTGAAATTGCCAAGGAAAAAATTTTCCAGTGCACAGTGCTGATGGCTCTGTTGCACAGACAATTAATTATTAAACAAAACACCTTCATCAAATAATCACAATTACCGTAAGTTCATCTGTGATATGCTAAGTAAAATTCTTGCAACATGATGTAAACAAATGTTTTATCTCGTATTAATGAAGATTCAGATGAGAGATATAAGTTGCAAATACAATGATGCAGATTTCAATAGACTTTTCAAAGAATGTAGCATTCCAATTTCTAGACTTAAAATGGAATGAACAATATTATTAGTGATGATAATATGTGAAATTCTTTGTACTGAAGCTGGGAACAATATAGGAGCTTCCTACTATTCTCTCAGTATTAAAATGAAAACATGTTCCAGGGCTCAGTTAATCACCATTCCACAATGATATATGGGATTAGAGCTTGAAATAATTAAAACTAATTATGGCAAAGGAATTTCATTGCCAATTATAACATAGTGAAGAACCATACTAAAGCACAGCCTAAACACATGTATTTCATTATCAAGACTGACAACATTCAAATGAGCAAATAAGTGAGTCACCCTGAACAAAAAATTTGTACTCAATCATGTCATCTGACAGAAATAATTATGAAACAATCTCCTTTTTCTTGACTCTGTCCATAATTGGCTTTTAATTACAACGCAGTGTTTTGCGTGCCAGCTCTGCTTCTATCTTTGGGTACCAAAAATGAATGAACTTAGGTGGCAGACCCCTAAGAATAAGCTACTCTCAGTCACTCTGCTTAGGACTGTAATTAAAATGGATACAACCTCCATAAAATTCACACAAAATCGGTTGAATTAATGCAGTTTAACATTGCATAAGGGCAATGTATGAAACAGTGACATTTTCAAGAGCATAAAAGTGTTTTATGTTGCAAACACTGTGCACCAGCCACATAAATTGGGGATTTTGGGCAGAATTTTATTTATTATCTAATCTGTGTCATCTACATGTTAAGAAATAACAGCAGTAACAAGCAGTAAGACACAGCAGCTGTTCAGTTCCACAGTCATCAAAATCATATAGGAACATTGATGGTGCAGCATCAAGTTATTCATCACGTATGTAACTAGTCAGAGTGTGAGAACTGACAGCACTGCATTTCAAATTGTTACCATTGCAGTTTTGCATAAAACTTTTAATAACCAACTGTCATTGTGATTCATTATGCTACTGTTATGCTGAACATGGTCAATTCTCTGCGTATACTTGATATACGTGGGGGGGACACAAAATTTCCCGGAATTGTTAAAAAAAATTTATTTAAAGTATTTGTACTAGTTGGAAACTTTAATCCCCTTCGAAGTACTCCCCCTGTGACTGGCTGCAGCAATCCCAGTGCTGCTCCCACTACTGGAAACAATGTCTAAAATCTTCAATTGAAATGTTGTCAAGGGCCACCAGCTATTCTCGATGAGCCTCTCCAATGTCAGCAAATTGCCTTCCCTTCAAATCCTGCTTCATCCATGGGAACCAAACAAGTCGCAAGGAGCGTGGTCAGGCAAATTGGGGGGGGTGTTTTGCTGACATTGCGGAGGTTCAATGAGAATCGCTGGTGGCCCTCGACAGCATTTCCGTTGAAGACGTTGGACAGTGTTTCCAGCAATGGGAGAGGCACTCAGATTGCTGCATCCAGTCACAGGGGCAGTTCTTTGAAGGGGACTAAAGTTTCCAACTTGTACAACTATTTTAAATATAAAATTTTTTAACAATTCCGGGAATTTTTGGGTCCCTCTCATACATGACACTTTGGAGGTTAACTCTACTCCTGTCTTCAGGTGATCAGTTGTCATGATACTGACAACTTTGTTACTGCATTCCTACTATAATATTAGTGGTAATGGTAAATACTGATCTACAACAGTCTGACAGTAGGCTAGTATGTTAACAAAGAACAGTGGGCCACCCTTGTGGTTAGCATAATAACCTGGCATCCACAGGGTCCTGATTTTGACTCAAAGATCACCATTAATATTACAGTGAAAGGTAAAGTTGTACCCACGCACAACATGTAGGCATAGTGGGAGCTGAAATGTAGCTCCACTCATTGCCAACTTCTGCATTAGATGGAGAGAAGTGGTTAGATTCTGACCCTGGCTGCTTTACTCCCAGAGAAGAGCCCCCGGTACAAAGTGAATAGGACACTGGCTGGGCTCCAGAACTGATCCAGGTGATTTGAAGAAGAGAAAAATTTCTTATCACTGCCAGCAAGGAGACAATTATATTAAAAATAAGAAAATAATTACCAAAAAAAAAAAATCTGTCAGTATAAAGACAAGCAGTCACTTGAAGACTGGAGTATAGCCGATTAGCATAAATGTCAAATGTATCACAGAAAGTAGATGATATCCACCATAATATTAGTGTACTGGATCAAACCCTTAGCATGACAACAAAATGAAAAGAAAAAATGGTAGGAACAAGACAGAGATTCCTTTAACATTCAAGAGAGTATTGGAATAAGAATTTCCTGCAAACACGTTATCAGTAACAACATTAATAACAAGTGTTTTCTGTAAAACTAAAATAAGTCAGTACACTTTCTTTCTTCTACACAAAACTGCAGTTTTCAGTGTCAAATATCAAAGTTTCCTCTTCCCAAAGAGCAGTTTTTACTTCTACCTTCCTAGATTAAAATATGTTAAAAGACACCATTCACTTCAGGAAGGGCAGTTTCAATACCACAGAATGTGAATATAAACTTTTGGTCACCATGCTCTACATGTTTTATGAAACTTAAAGGCAAATCATACATGTCTATGTCATAGTTAAGTAAGTAAGAGTGTAAAATGAATGAATACTGTAGGGACATTAACTTCACAAACACAGTTTAGAGTATTTTACAAATATCTATTTATCTACATTTGAAACTTCCCTTTAAATTTCAACATGTTTCTTGTAAAGTTGAAGTAAAAAATTATGATATAAAATTTCTGTGCATGAGCAAGTTACACAAAATTCCATTTTGTGCAGAAAAAATATAGTAACTTATTGCCCAAAAAATCTTGAAGCAACTAAACAGCTAATATTTTAGCAACTGGCCAGTTTCAAGGGTAATATAATTACTTTAAGTCAAAACATGTCAGTGAGTAAGTGAGGAGTGAGTGAGTGAGTGCATGAGTAATGTACTGATACAGACTAAACTTATAAAACTAAAGGTGTACCATAAATGCATTAAAGAATGGAAGAAATATGACTGGAACTAATGTGAACAGAGCCTCCACTATTATGTAAAACAAGAAGGAATGGCTGCTATTTGAAGAGGATATAGTTCATTTTCATTATTGACATTTCGCTAGGGCACTGGAACAGCAATGGATAATCTGTTATCACACATTTTTACAAAACATTATTAATATTACCACATGCAGTGGGTAGTATAACCTGTAATACACAGCTTAGCAATAACTAATATACTCAAGTATGTCATTTTCACCATAAAATGTAATGATGCAAATGGACATAAAATCCATGGTTAATATACTATACTATCAAGCTTAAAGCATATATGTACCTGTCAGTGGGGAACTGATTCTCATCTCCTGGGTCCCCTGTTATTTCTTTTACATGAATGAAATACCTCAGTTTTTTAAATAATAAATCTGCATTTATTTTTTTGCCGAAGATACGAGTGTACTCTTTACTCACTCAAACAAAACCGAATTTAATTCAAATACTCATATATTCTTTGAAACTATAAACTATGAAATGTAATGTGTGATAATTGTTATTAAACATAAAAATTATCTCTCACTACATTTTGAAAAAACTTGTTTTACTTACTTTAAGACTAGAAATAGTCTGTCTATTGACATGAAGATTGCTTTTAATAATAAGTTAATCCCCAGCGCTCTGTCTACCAAATTTCTTGGGTTATCTATTTATGGTACGTTATCATGGAGAATACATATAGGTCATCTAACAACTAAATTAGGCACTGCTTGCTATGTAATTAGATCCATTCAGCCACTTATGTCTCATAAGACCTTACTATTGATATATCATTCCCTTTTCATACAGTCAAGAATTATGGGATAATATTGTGGGGGAATTCTTGTAACACACAAATTTTTTGGATGCAAAAGAGTCATTGGAATTATTATGGGTTTGTGGGAATAGAGACTGCTGTAGAATTTTATTAAAAAAATTAATAATACTGCCACTTATGTTGCAATGTATACTTTCCCTATTTGTATATATAGTCAACAACAGAGATAAATTTTTGATAAATTCATAATATAAATACTTGACTTGGTTTGAACCTGCATTTATGTTCAGTAGATTTAGATGTTTATCAAACGGGTGTTTACAATTCAAGCATTAAGATATTCAATAGTCTTCCTTTTAACATTAAAAAATTTTCTGATGATCCAAGGACATTTAAAAGTGCTTTAAAAAATTCTTATACATGAACTTCTATTACACATTAAATGAATATTATAACATTATTAAAAAGTAGGCATTGGGGTTCCTAAATTTTGTAAATACTGTTTTTAAGACTTCTATGTATGCTCTGTTTATTCTATTTATTAATACTCAAGAGTATTTATTAAGTTTATTCAGTACTCATTCAAGGTTATATTTATTCAGTGTTTTATTAAACCTTTATTTAATGTCTATTTACGATTATCAAATTTTATTAATTTGTAAATTGTATATACATATATGTAGGTCATATTGTAATATGTGTCAATTTGACACTTAGATATATTCATCTGTATATGTCTTTTTCCGTAGCTGTCTTTGTCATTTAAGCTTACCTGTAATCTTCATTTATTTCCTGTATTTTTAAATTTTCTGGTAATATCCTTTACTGTCTTTACAGACTTACATTTTATACTAATATTATTGATATGTCTCTTGTGTATTTTTATTAGAATGTTGACATGTCCTATATCCAGTGGTATTGTACCTTTCGGATGTTCTGAAAGCAAAAATAAGTCATTTTCAGTCAATTCAATTCAATTCTACACGAACTAAAAAAAACTACTCTAATACACTACAAAGCTGAAAAGAGTTTCTTACAGCAAATGCAACTGAACTGTTGTATCTGAATACCGTACTACTTCCTGCCACCTTCAATAGAAATAATGGCTCTAATGCACAACATGCAGAAGGCAGTATAATGTTGTGTTTGCTATATGAAACACTGACATTGATCAGAATTTCAAAATATGTATGTGTCTAAAAATATTGCACACTAACTAATACAGCATGGGTAGAAGTGGCTAACTATACTTTCTCTTATGTCACAAAGGCATTATTATCCAAAAATTGATGGAGCAAGTGTATAGAACTTCCCCCTGAAACGTTTCAAGGTTTGAGAACTGTAAAATAATTATCTACTACGTTTTGCAGTTTAAAAAGACCAAAATAACTCCAATTATGAAAATAGCAACTTCTCAAACAATGGGAAATTATGACTGAGTTTCATGTTATTGGTCATATATAAGCTGGGATATATTAAAAAGCATTTACATGTGCACAAATTCTTATAATAACAGCCAATGAGATGCACTATTTCTCAACTTTATTTGGTAAAGAACTCTACATGTTTCGGACAGATTTACTTGAATACAGTATTAAGACTCCTGATGACGGATAGTAAATCTGTCCGAAACATGTAGAGTTCTTTACCAAATAATGTAGAGAAATACTTTTATTGTAAGAATATATCATGATGCACTGTCCTCTGAATGTCAAAATGTGCACCAATATAAAGATACAGTACATGCATAAAGCTGATGTAACATTTTCAGGTAATAAACTTTAAGATCACTGCTGTGTAGTTTCATACACTGAGCTACCACACTTCAGGGTTAATAAATGTATTTATTAAATATGAATAACATTTTCCACAACTTTTTGTCACAAGTAGATTATGAAAAATGCATTTCGATGCACATAAGCATCATCATTAATGTCAGTAATGAATGTTTACATGTTTTTACCTTACATACAAATGTTTGGCTGTTTATAGGGATTGCAACATCTTCTGTATTTTACAAACCATATGAATACTCCATCATTGACATTATGTCATCACACATCAAAACATGTCTGTCAGATAATCTTGTGACAAGCTGCTGGGAAAAGGGTTGTTGGTATTTGATAAATATATTAACTTAATTAGTTAATGGTTTGCAGAACATCAAGTTTGTAAACACTCTTTTAGAACAATTGTTTCTAACAAACTGGATAACTAGTTGTGGCTCTGACAAAAATATTGTAATATCCCAGTATAAACCCTCTAATCTGAGGCCAAAACTACAAGAAAAATTTGTTAAAAGATACGTATGTTACATAAAAAATTACAACAGTACATTTCTTCTTTTTTTCAAAAATGTCTTATAGACCACAATTACATTATCAACAGTTATTTCCATCTTCTGATATTCAGTATATATTGCCACAAAACTTTCATAAAATTATGTGTGGAAGAATATGTTTTTTTCTGTGTTATGACACTGTATAGTTACACAGGTACTTCTATATGAAACCAAATGGTTTCATAAATTGGATGACCAGAATCCTAATATTAATCACAGTGAGAGCCTCACAACTCATGTCCATAAAGAATGTTGAGAACCTTATAACTCATACATGAAAAGAACTTCTGTACAGTCCATGATAAAAATACTTCAAGATTAACAAGGTCTGAACCATAGACTATATAATACACAATATATTCTACCAGAATTATAGCTTGAGAATGATTGTCATTAATAACATATTTTATGAAAACAAAACACTACTTGAGATTACATCAGTTGTATATGATCATAGATATGGAAGTAATTATAAAACTTAATGAAAAGTAAGTAAAACTTGTATGCTTTCTTTTGGGTGATTCCCTGGCGTCTGAAATTTATATGCCGACATTTCAGAACACTCTGTCCCATCTTCATAGGCAGGTAGGTGCATGTAGAATGAACTAGTCTGAGGGCAATGTTGGGGTATTATACGGGAAAAGGTTTGGCTTGGAAATGGTCTGAGCCATTAGGACGGGGGGGGTCAGAGAACAGAAACAAAATGTGAAAGTTTCCCCGGCTACATTGAGGCCGGATGTGTGAGGGAGATAGGACAAGTAGGGGTGGGCAGGGGATGGTAGAAATCACTATTGTGTCATAAGTGGCTGTCTCTTTTCCTTGAGCGTGCGTAAAAGCGGTTTCCACGACTTGCTTAGGGTCAGGCCATCTTCTCTGTTTATGTTGTTTGGGTGCATTTCAAGTTCAATGGCTTCCTTGATGAGATGGTCCATGTA
>Ga0209737_10003247_pt1 | contig 11358 bp, 5 predicted proteins | sample TergutCu122P3_FD_187284 | JGI IMG/M metagenome (GOLD analysis project Ga0209737, IMG submission 187284) | Cubitermes ugandensis P3 segment gut microbial communities from Kakamega Forest, Kenya - Cu122 P3 (SPAdes) (version 2) | ecosystem: Host-associated > Arthropoda: Insects > Digestive system >...
TTCGTTTTGCGTGTGCGTGAAGCAGTTGTCAAACTGTTCATCGGTTGCCATCAAGTCCACCGTTACGCCGTTTCGCAGGCTAAAGATATGCCCTCTGTCATAATCGTGAAACAGCAGTTCCATTTTCCCACACTGGTCAAAATCAAACATCGACATAGCTACAGAGCCGGAATTCGTGCTGGTTTCTTTGAAGGCTATTTCTTCTAATAGTTTTGTGGTTTGATTAAGTTTGAAAGCATGTATTCCTTTATCGGAAGAAACCACAATTTCCGGTAATCCGCAGCCGTCTATATCACCAATAACGGGAATTGAGGGACCTTGTCCGTAATGTGCTGTGGTATCCCCGTGATTGTATTTATAACAAAGATTTACTGCATTTCCGAACATTTCTCCTGTTTTTCCGTTCCAGGCATAAACGTATGGATATCCAGTCCCTCCCGCATCGCCGGAATAACGGGTAACAATTACGTCCAGGTAGCCATCGCCATCCAGGTCGGCTATTGCAGTAGCGCCATCACCTACATTACTTAAATTACCGTCCTGCGCAGCATGAACTGTTCGGTGTAAACTTATGCTTGAACCAGTGGTATCCTGAGCCAAAGCGGGGATATGAATTTTGTAAATATTATATCCTGCCACGAATTCCAAAATACCATCATTATCCATATCGGCAACTGCAGGAAAATAGGGTAAGTGGTCGCAAGAACCGTTGCCGTAAAATTTGAATCCTGCTCCTAAGCCAAAAGTCAATCCACTCATTTGACCCATATCAAGCAGCAATTTTCCTGTTTTTGCATTAAATATCTTATTTCCGGCAATCACCTCGGCACGTCCATCACCATTCATGTCGGCTACCAAAATATTGGCAGTAACATTATGTGGTTCCGGAGCGTAAGAAACCTCTGAGGTCCAATCAAGATTTCCTGTTTTTAAATCATAACAAACCAAACGCTCATTTCCCGCGGTGTGGTCATCCGGATATCCGGTGGCAATAAATATTTTTGAATTTCCGTTAATTTTTGCAATGGCGCGCGTACCTGAACCTGTGTGGAAAGGTAGCGTGTTGATTGTTTTTTCCCACGCGCCTGTTTTTCCATCAAAAATAGCAATTCCTTCCGAAAACCACGACGTGTTGTTTAAACCCGGGTCGCGGGCAACAGCAGCAAGTATCTTAACATTGCCATCGCCATAAATATCCCCAACCAAAGGAACATCCATGGAATTGATATAATCGGAATACGCTAACCCGTCACTAATACGTGTTTTCGAGCGTAATACAACCCCCTGAATCTGCTTTGCAGTCGTATCTTTACAAGTAGATGAAACCACATTGTCGGGGCAATCTACTGAAAAAACATACAATTGAACAGTATCTATAATCCCCGGTTTGCTGTCACAGGAAAAACTGAATTTCAGGTTGTCTTTTCCGGTAAAATCGGTACGATGAATGTAAGGTAAATTGTTATTACTGTTTAAGCCTGTTATTGAATCGGCATGTTGCGGCTGTTTAATCATTTTAAAAGTGAAAGAACCATGCGAATCATCATGTCCCATCAGTGCCATAATATCAATTTCCGAGTTTTCATGGCAGTTAAACACCTTGGTGTATTCAACTTTAATCGTAGAATTTGGGGTATATATAATATTTTTTCCTGTGATATTAGATTCTACTAAATCTGTGCTTGGCAAGGAGGATACGGTTCCGATGTAGCCCGCCTGCTCCGATGCCGTGATAATTACACTAGAACCGGCAGAAATGCTATCTATGGTATAAAACCCACTGCTGTTTGTTGTGGTTATCTGCTGTGTTCCACCGTTTACTGTGTATTTAACAGGGATACCCACATTGTTTGGCAATCCGCTTACCGTCCCGCTGATTGAATATTTTTTAGAGAGGTCTCGGACAGCTCCCCCCAGTGAGTAAAAATAATTGGTATAATTGCCCTGCCCGTTTGCCAAAACAATCAATCCGTCCGGATTTTCAATTTGGACGGACATATTCAGGAGAATAGGAGGTGGTGGACTATTTCGACTCCAACCTAAGTAGTATCGCCCAAAAGAATAACCGCTGCCTCCAACATTTGTTGCTTTCCATACATCAGGGTCAAGCAATGCTATATTTGTCGGAGCGCCGCCGTTAATGGATATGGTTGTTTTGTGTTCACTTCCAAAAGGCGCAATCAACATAACATCGTGCTCCATCTTCATAAACGTATGTTTTGATTTAAAATCAAGCGGACCGGCTAAGACACTCGTTAAGCGTTGTTCTATGGGTGGTAGCCAGGCTGTTCCGGGTTGCTCAAACGACGAGTTACCTACAAAAGCAAGATTATAAGTAGCAACACTAATCTGCTTATCCGACGAGAGATAAATAGATTTTTCCTTCAAAAGCTTAGCATTTGCTGAGTTAATTTGAATATCTACGTATTTCTTACTCGCTGTAAGCGTTTCGGTATAACTTTGATAGTTACCACTGGTTCCATATTTAACTTCTACTTTTGTAGGGTAATCTTTTGCAAGTATTCGCACCATTCCGCCACCACTTTCGTTGGTTGGCACAATAAACCGGTAGCCCCACTGTTCAGTCGGAGGATGCTGTTCAAACATTATATTATTAAGGGACCCAACCTGGCCGGTTGTAGTATTATGAAAATAATAAATCGGCTTTGTTGCGGTGATTATAAATCCCGGATACAAATACGGACTGTTGCCATAATATGGATACACAACCCCTTTATTCAGTGTAACCGAAGCAGGGGCGTTACTACCCGTAAAAGTAATGGTAGTGTTATCTTCCGTAGCAATTAAATAAAATCCGTCACTGTTCCCTGAGACGCCGGCGCTGTTAAAAGCACCCATACCGGAATGATAATACTCCTTCCCAATATTTTCCACAGGCAAAACAAGCGAGGCTTCAATATTTGCATAAGCGGCGGTTATTGCAGTCAAACTGATTGGTGTAGAGGAGTTTACTTTAATTGATTTCAAATACGTAGCCAGCGGTTGCGACGTGCTATACCCTAATCCCACATAAGCAGCGTTTGCCTGGGCGAATGATAAGACAAAATCATATATAGTATTCGCTCCCACCGAAATTGTCGTGTTGAGCGCAGCATTCGCTGCAAATTGAAATTCTACACTTGCCGCAGCGGCAGTGGTTATCCGCAACGTCAATTGAGTAGTATCTATCGTGGGCTCCGTGCCGGTTTTGCCTATAAGAGTAGTTCTTGGACCGTTTTTTCCGAATGACACATAAAACTCTTTTCCCATATTAGATTGGGAACTCTGGCTAAATGCACAAACTGAAATAGCAAAAGAAAAAATCAAGAAAAGTATTACCTTCTTTTTCATTATTATATTAATTTTGGTTTTTTTCGTATTTTATAGCCCAAAAAATATATTCTTGGTCTCGGCGGCAAAAATATATTGTAGGTCAATATGTTACAAAACGTTTTTTGTAAATACCATTTCGAAAAATCCGCATTTTCGGTAATAAAAATGATAATTCTTATGCTTTCGCACTTTCTAAAAAAATGAAGTCAGAAAAATCAACTTAAAAAGAGGATTGCTTTGCTTTTTTACGCTGACTTTATTTTTTTGCCCCTATTTTTTTTAAAATAAACTCTTTTTGTTTTGAGGATTACATTTTTTTTTCATATTTTCGCAAATCAAAAAAATAAGTTTCTTTTTTATGCAAAAAGACTACACTAAGTTTACTAATTATCAATAAAATACAAATTATGAATGAGAATTCCTGGTATGAGCTTTTTATAGGTGCTCTTGACAAAAAATTTCCGAAAAAAACTAAATTAACGAAAGCTCTGACAAATTTATTAAACCTTGAAAGAGAAGCCGTTTATAGAAGATTACGCAGAGAGGTTTATTTTTCTGCACAAGAAATTGTAAAAATCGCATTAACGTGGGGAATCTCTTTAGATGAGATTTCTCAAATTAATTCCGAACAGTTTTCTTTTCAGATGAAACACATGAACTATCTTGAACCCTCAGAAAAAGAGATTTTTTTTCTACGTCAAGTCATCCAGGGTTTATATGCGCTGCAAAACACCACGGATACGGAATTTATGAATATCTGCAATAAATTGCCCCGCCAATTACTTGCAGGGTACTGGTACCTGAATCAATTCTCCCTGTTTAAAAGCCGTTACCAGTATGGTACTGATAAAGAAGTTGTCACTTTTGCACAAGCCGTTATTTCAGAGGAAAAAAGATTAATAACGGAAGAATATAACCGCGCCATTAAATGTGTGCCTCAATCAAATTTTATATTTGATACACTGATATTTGATTTTCTTGTAAACGATATCCGCTATTTCCATTCCGTCCGGTTGATTACTGATGAAGAAAAAGAACTCATTAAGAAAGACCTCTATGGCATTTTGGATTATTTGCTGGTGGTTGCAAACCACGGCTGCTATCCGGAAACCCAACAAAAAGTAAATCTATATATATCAGACCTTAACATTGATACAAATTTTAGTTATACTTTTTCTCAAGAAGCAAATATATGTTTCGTTCATGTATTTGAAAAACTTGAAATTTATACATTTAACTCCGAAATGGTGGAGAATTTCAAATCCTGGATGCAGATGAAGAAAAGAACATCCATCCAAATCTCTGAAGTGGATGAAAGAAGTAGAGTGGAATTTTTTCATAAACAACGCCAAATTATAGACAGTTTGTAAATTAATTTAAGTATATATAATATGAATGAACTTACATGGTATGATGTTTTCATAGAGAATCTTCATGAAAAGTACCCAAAAAAAACACAATTAGTGCAGGAAATGATTAATTTACTGTGCATAGAGCGTGAAGCAGTGTACAGAAGATTACGCAAGGAGGTTTTTTTTCCTGCGCATGAGATTGTAAAAATTGCAACCACCTGGAATATCTCTTTAGATGAAATTACAGGTATTAATTCAGGGTTGGTTCCTTTTAAACTGGTACCTATCAACTACCTGAAACCCACAAAAAACGAAATGATGATTTTACAGCAAAGGGTCAGAAATCTCGAACTTTTTGTATCTTCACCCAACTCAGAACACATGGAAGTGGGAAATAAATTACCGAGAGCGCTCAGCACAAGTTTCCCATTAATATACAAACTTAAAATTTTTAACTGGGACTACCTCTATAATTTAGACGAAGCGGGTAACCGGTTTGCTGATATTGTAATTCCGGAAGGAATTGTGCAGGAGGTTAAAAGCTACGGCGAAATTGTTAAGCATACAGGCGTTACTAATTTTATTTTAGACCAAAGAGTTATTGAATTTATTGTTCGCTATGTTCAGTATTATTACTCGATTCTGTTAATTACCGATGAAGATAAAGAACATATTAAAAAAGAATTTCATGCCATGCTGGATTACATGAATGAAATTGCCAATAAAGGTTATTACCCCGAAACACAGAAGAAAGTAAACCTCTACGTTTCTCAAATTCACAATAATACGAATTATAACTACTTCTATTCTGATGAAATTAAGTCATGTGCTGTGCATGCTTTTGGTAAATTTGACCTTTGTTCCTATAATTCCGAATTGGTATCCAACTTCAGAAACTGGATGAATTTAAAGAAAAGGGCTTCCATCCAAATTTCGGAAGTGAACGAAAGAAGCCGGATTGAGTTCTTCTCTCAACAAAGACAAGTAGTGGATAAATTGTAGTATCAACAATCAACATTAACGATTATTCTAACCTGCTTCAGTTTTGAATGGGTTTGAAATTGTGTAATTACACTTTGCAGCAACTCTTTTTTCTTTTCCAAAGCGGAATCTTTTGCAAATTTGAGCCAGATATCTTTTAAGTGCTGACTTTGCAAACGGGCAATAAGCGGAAATTCCGGCCCAAGCACCTGTTTGGGAAATCTTTTCTGCAATTCTGCCGCTAATTCTGCCGCCGCTTGATTAACTAATTCTAAATTATTATGTTTCAGCGTAATTTTTATTAAACGAAATGCCGGCGGGTAGCGATATTTTTTTCGCTCTTCAATCTGATTTTCATACATCGCCTGAAAATCATTGCCAATTACATATTTCAAGGCGGGGTGCCACGGCTGGTAACTTTGTATGATCACCTTACCGGGCAACGCTTTTCTGCCCGCGCGGCCGCTCACCTGCGCCATCACTTGAAAAGCGCGTTCAAATGCACGAAAGTCCGGAAAAGAGAGCATGTTGTCCGCTTCCAAAATGCCCACCACACTGACTCTGTCAAAATCCAATCCTTTGGTTACCATTTGCGTACCCACCAAAATATCAGTGCGCTGTTTTTCAAAATCGGAGATTATTTTTTGATACGCCGTTTTTGAGCGGGTAGTATCCAAATCCATACGCGCCACTTTGGCATCGGGGAAAAGTTGCGCCAAAGTCTCTTCAATTTTCTCAGTACCAAATCCCTTCATCTCAACATCCATACTTTTACAATAGGGACACTGCATGGGTACCGCTATTGCATAGCCACAGTAATGACACTTCAACAAGTTCGATTTTTTATGATACGTAAGCGTCACATCACAATGGATACAGTTGGGCATGGTTTGGCACGCGTTGCAGTACATCCGCACGGCATATCCTCTGCGATTCTGAAACAGAATTATTTGCTCTTTTCTACTGAGTGCGGCCGCCATGTTATCAATCAAAAAATGGGACAGATGACCCTCCATTTTTTTTTGACGTCGCGCTTCGGGAATGTTTTCAATCCAAATTTCCGGAAGTTGACTTTCGGCGTAGCGTTCAAAAAGTTCCACCAAACCGTATTTTCCCTGTTTTATGTTGTAATAACTTTCTAACGAAGGGGTTGCAGTTCCCAGTAACACGGGGGCATGGTGCAATTTCCCGAGTACTACCGCAGCATCGCGGGCATGGTAGCGCGGTGCGGGGTCTTGCTGTTTGTACGAAGCATCGTGCTCCTCATCCACAATAATAAGCCCCAGATTTTGATAAGGCAAGAGGAGGGCAGAACGAGCCCCAAGAATCAGCGAGTACTTTTGCTCAGCCGCTTCGCCATGCTGCAACACCCTGTTCCAAATCTCCACCCGCTCAAACTCGTTGAATCTTGAATGATACACCCCTACCCTATTCCCGAAATATTTTTGCAAACGGTTCACAATTTGTGAAGTAAGCGCAATCTCAGGCAACAGATACAACACTTGCTTGCCTTGCGCCAACACCTCATCAATCATCTTCATATAGACCTCCGTTTTGCCGCTACCGGTAATGCCGTGCAGCAAAACCACCGAAACCTGCTGAAAAAGCGATTTTATTTGCTGAAAACTTTTTTGCTGCACTGCCGACAAGTTAATCTCATTAATATCATTCATTGACGTTGCCTCTCGCAAACGACTACTCTCTATCTCTTTTTGAATTAAGATACTATTGTTGATTAACGTTTGCAGTGATGAAGGCGAACATTCCGATCTCTTCAGCAGTTCTGTTTTTTTTACGCTGTTTCCTTCTCTTTTTAACATTAAAAATGCCAATAAAACCTGCGATTGTTTTTCAGTTTTTTTTGAAGCACTTAATTTGTCTAACAGTTCAAAAAGCGCCGGCTCATCATGTAAATAGTTTTCATGTAAAAAAATGTAGGTCTCTTTTTTTGCATGATAGGGATTTTTAATCTCCTCTGTTGTAAGAATCACATTTTTCTCCACCAGCGACTTAATTACCGGAAAAATCTTTTGAATATCCACCGTTTTTTGTGCTTCGGCAACGGTCATGCGTTGCCGGTAAGAGAGCGCCTCCGCAATTTTCAGCTCTCTTTCCGTAAGTGTTGAAATATCGCCGTCGAAATTGGGATGTAGCATAATTAATGTTTCTCCAGCCAATTTTAGTCCTGAAGGCATCGCCGCAGCCATCACCTCTCCCTGGTTGCACAGGTAGTAATGCGCCATCCATTTCCAAAGGGCAAGTTGCTTCTCTGTAACCACCGGATCAGTATCCACAATATCAACAATATACTTCACATTCAAAAACGCAGGAGCATTTGTATGAATCTCCATCACCAAACCGGCGTAGAGTTTGTTCTTTCCGAACGGGACCACCACCCTTGCGCCCACTTTAATTTGCTCATTAAAATCGAACGGCACACGATACGTAAAGGTTGCGGGCAGCGGCAAAGGGAGCAGGATGTTGGCGAAGTAGGTGGTCATTTAAGGTTTAAAGTTTAAGGTTTAAGGTTTAAGGTTTTTTGCAAAAAAAGTCTTCTTCAGTTAAAAAACTTATGAGATTTGTAACGATAACATCCTCTTTAATTGGATAGGATGAAGATACGGGCGCAATCACAAAAGATTTGTCCGGTTTCAAATCTTCAATGGCGCTCCAGTTTCCTTTTGTAAGTTGCGGAGCAGCAGAGGCTTTACATTCAACTACCCATAATTTAGAAGGTGTTTCAATAACCAAATCCACTTCATTTCCGGAAGATGTTCGATAAAAATAATATGAGAAATCAGGAAATTCGGAAATGATGTTTTCTATAACAAAACCTTCATACGAAGAACCGAAAATCGGATTTCCCATTAATCCGTTGAAATCGGAAATTTGAAGTAACCGGTGTAGAATCCCTGTGTCTCGGATGTATAGTTTTGGCGATTTAACAATCCTTTTTTTAATATTATGTTCAAACGGTTTCAACGTTCGCAAAAGAAAGGTTTGCTCTAACAGATCAGCATATCTTTTGGCAGTAGGATGCGTTAAATTCAAGGCTTCTCCAAACCGTGAGGCATTTAGTAATTGTCCATGATTATGAGCACATAACATAAAAAAACGTCTCAATTGTAATGCAGGGATTTGAAAGCCTAATTGCGGAATATCACGTTCAACAAATGTGCGGATAAAATTTTCAATCCAAATCATAGCATTGGCGTCGGAATTTGATAGAAAACTTTCCGGAAAACCACCTCTAAACCAATGTGTATTAAATTGATAATTATCATCTTTTAATTCTGAAACTGTAAAAGGAGTAAGTTCAATAAACCCTACTCTCCCTGCCAAACTTTCAGAAGTTTTTTGAATCAAATCGCGTGAAGCAGAGCCTAATAATATAAATCTTCCGTTAATCCTGTTACGGTCAATTTCAGAACGTAACACTGAAAACAGGTTTGGTAACAGTTGAATTTCATCCAAACAAAAAGTAGCCTCTTTATTCGCCTCAAAAAATAATGCAGGCTCGGTAAGTTTATTCAAATCGTTGATATCTTGCAGGTCTAAATATAAAAATGACTTTAGCTCTTCCGCCATTTTTTTTACTAATGTGGATTTACCACATTGCCTTGCTCCCAAAATTACAACGGCAGGAAATATTTCAAGATATTGTTTTACAAGATTTTCTGTTTTTCTTTGGATATATTTTTGCATATTGTAAATAGTATTTTCAATTTGCAAAAATAGATTTTTTTTATTTTTAAGACGCATCGGTACATTTTTACAGTTCCTGTGCAATAAAATTCCGCATTGGTTGTTTGTTTTTTTGTATAAAAAGATATATTAATCCCTGTTATGATAAACATTAATTTTTCAAACTGTACGCTTTGTAATCGTTGTGTAAAAGCATGTCCTTCGGAAATTTTTACCGGTCAAGGAAATCTACCTCCTCAAATTGTGAATGAAGAACTTTGTATCGGGTGCGGTCATTGTGTAGCGGCTTGTAATTCCAATGCGATAATTCACAAACAGTTTCCGCCGGAAAAAGTTCATCCCATTGAATTTTCAAAACTACCAAGTCCTGAACAGATGTTGGCACTCATTAGAAAACGGCGTTCTAACAGAGCATTCTCAAATAAGTCAATTCCGGAAGAGCAGTTGCTTCAGGTTTTAGAGGCTGCCTACCGTGCGCCCACTGCCAGCAATAAGCAATATGTTGAATTTACATTAGTTACTGATCCTGAAAAACTAAAAGTTATATCAAAATTTACATTAGATATTTTTTCCTCTAAAATCAAAATGGTGGACAACACTATAATAAGACCCATTTTCAATAAGTTATTTCCCGGCATGACCAAATATTTTGCAACGTTCAAAAAGTGGCAACAAGTATTTGATGAACAGGGTAAAGACCTTGGTGTTTTGCGTGGCGCCACAGCAGTTTTGTTTATTCATACTCCGAAATCGTATCATTTTATAAATGAAGATTGTCAGTTAGCCTACCAAAATGCTTCGTTGATGGCAGAAAGCCTGGGTATTTCTCAATTCTACACCGGATTTGTGCTTCAAGCCATAAAACAAAAAAGTAAAAAATTAGAGAAACTTTTAGGTATAAACGGAAAAATAATGGCAGGTTTGGCGCTTGGCATTCCTTTGTTTCAATATCAAAATTATATAGATAGAAAAGAGATTAGGTTAAATCGTTTATAAAGATTTTCATGTTTATTTGCGGCCTCATTTATCCGGCAAAAAGTAATGATACCGGCCCTGTAGTTCAATGGATAGAACGAAAGTTTCCTAAACTTTAAATTCGGGTTCGATTCCCGGCGGGGCTACTGATAAAACAGTTTGATTACCTGGTCGTAGTAGGTTTTGGAGATCGGCAAATCGGGAAGGTTCAAATAATCCAAATCCAAAAAAAGTCCCTCTTTATCTTTTCGTAACACTTTTACTTTGTTGATGTTCACAATATAAAAACGGTGGCATCGCACCAACGGATAGTCTATATACTGGTCTTCAATACTTTTCAGGCTTCTTCTCAGCAAAAACCGCGCAATTTTTCCTTTGTTTTCGTAGTAGATATTTACGTAATTATCAGACGATTCAATATAATAAAGATTGTTAAACTTGATGGACAAGCGCAATGTTCCCTTTTCATCATTAAAATGTATCAGATTAAACTTGTCGGGTTGAATGGCGAAATAGTTCTCTTCATCAATATATTTCGACATTTGCACCATCCTTGCCAAACGCGATTTTTTGTCTTGCAAAGATAGGTACAACCACGAAACCATGTAGGGTAAAAAAAGAATAAGGGTAATATAGAGCAGGGCGCGCGGTGCTATATCAAAGAAATCTCTTGCATCCTTAAACCCTATTTTCATTACTAAAGCATATAAAACCGACATAATGAGAATCTCCCCGAAAACCCAAATGGAATATACTATATAGGTAAGTTTAATTTTCTCTTTTATAAGATACATCACAAGTCTGCTTACAATTAACACTGCAATTCCGGATAACGCAAAAAACAGTGTGGTAATGAAATATTGCGTATCCGTAGCATCTATATTGCTATATATCTGAGAAATGAAATCGGGTTTATAGATATTTAGAAACAACATCGAAAAGAAAAAAACAAAAACCATAAAAAGAACGGTATTCTTTTTACTCACTAAAAAATCGGGAATCTGTTTTTGCA
>Ga0209737_10003248_pt1 | contig 11358 bp, 7 predicted proteins | sample TergutCu122P3_FD_187284 | JGI IMG/M metagenome (GOLD analysis project Ga0209737, IMG submission 187284) | Cubitermes ugandensis P3 segment gut microbial communities from Kakamega Forest, Kenya - Cu122 P3 (SPAdes) (version 2) | ecosystem: Host-associated > Arthropoda: Insects > Digestive system >...
GAGGTGGAGAGAAATTCTTTTTCTAAACGCATGCGCAGTTCGAGCGCCGAAGCGAGCGTCTCTGCGCTGGCTCCGTCCAGCATGGGGGTTCTGCTGGCTTGGGTCAGTAGTTTTCTGATTTCGGTGAATCCCGCTAGTTGTGCACCAAGTTCTTGCACTCGTTGCTTCAGGGCGGTGTTTTCGGTTTGCGCTTTCGCTTTGTCGAAAAGGGTGCGAACGACTTCGCCTGCGTCTACGCCTTGTTCCGAGAGCCGGGCTTGAAGCTCTTGCTGGGCTGTCTCGAAGACTTGCTGCGCCAGGGGCAGGGCGTCTTCTTGCTGGCGTTGATCCAGACGAGTGATCGCTTCCATACGCGCCACTTCGGTGTCAGCGTACATCCGGCTGAATAGGCTCAGCAGGAAAAAGATGAGAATGAATGCGATTCCGACCAGGGAAAGCCTGAAAACGCTGTCGCTGCCTCTATACATCAGTCGCCTGTTTCAAAAAAACGGTCTGTCTGCCAGGTTGGTTATTCGCTCGCCGGGCCGCTTGCCCGATCCTGGAAATATCGACGCATCGCTAGAAGCGCCTGTTTGATGAGCGAGAGTTCTTTGTTCGATTGCTGAATGCTCGTGCTCTGATCGGTGAGCAGACGAGCCTGCGTTTGGAGCGCAGATGACATTTCTGTTTGCTGCGTACGGCTGATTTCGATGATCTGCGCCAGATCGCGGTTCTGCTCTTCTTGCTGCAAGCGGCTGGCTTCGATGATCTGCTTCATGGCCTGACTCTGCGCCATGATTGCGTTCGATATGTCGCTGTATTGTTTTTGACTGGTTTCGACTTGTTGAGCCAGGGCTTTGCCTTGCGCAATGACCGCTGTGGACATTTCGGTCTGCCGGGTGCGACCGGCTTCGAGTGTCTTGCCTTGCGCAACCATCGTGGCGGATAGCTCGGCATATTGTTTCTGACCGGCTTCAATGTGTTGCGCCAGGGTTTTGTTTTGGGTGATGAGCGTGCTCGATATGTCGGCCTGCATGTTGCCGCTCTGCTCGATTTGCTGGGCCAGGGACTGGCTTTGGGTAATGACCGCTTCCGAGATGTCAGCGTATCGTTGCTGGCTGGCTTTGATGTAGGAGACCATTTCGGCATATTGTTGCTGACCAATTTCGATTTGTTGGGTCAACGTCTTGGCCTGGGCCGCCAGCGAGGCTTCCATGTCTTGGTACTGTTTTTGGGCGGCATCGATGTGCTGGGTCAGGATGTCTCCCTGGTGGAGGATCGCAGCGGAGATGTCGGACTGCTGTTTCTGGGTCGTGCCAATGGCCTTGGTCTGGGAAATGATCGCGTTGGATACGCTGTCGTATTGTTTTTTGCTGTTTTCGATCTGGCTGGAGAGGACTTGACCCTGCGCCGCAATGGCAGCAGACATTTCGGTCTGCTGTTTGTGGCTGTCATCGATGTATTGCGCCAGTGACTGGGATTGGGATTGGGCCGAGGCCGATATTTCGTCATGCTGCTTGCGGCTGATGTCGACGCTCTCGGTCAGGCGTTCTCCCTGGGCAAGGAGAATCTCCGATATTTCGTTGTGATGTTTATTGCTGGTTTCGATGTATTTGAGCAGTGTGTCGTTTTGCGTCGTGATTGCGTCCAAGGCTTCGGCGTGCTGTTGCTGGCTGATCCCGGACTGCTGAGACATGACTTCGCCCTGGGCAACGACGGCGTTGGAGATGTCGGCGTATTGGTTCTGGTTGTCTTCGACGAATTGTTTGAGCGCTTCGCTCTGGACGGTAAAGGCGGCTGAAACTTCGGCATGCTGTCGCCGGGCGAGTTCGATGTTCCGGGATAGCGTTTCGGTTTGAACCGAGATGGTGGTGGAGATGTCGGCGTATTGTTTCTGACTGGTTTCGACGTGCAGGAACAGGGCTTCGGATTGCGCAATGACGGCTGCCGAGGTTTCGGCATGCTGACGTTTGCTGCTCTCGACGAACTGTGCGAGCGATTCGTATTGTTGTTGGCTGGTTTCGATTTGTTGGGTCAATGCTTGCCCTTGTTCGACGACTGCGGTCGATAGTTCGGCGTATTGCTCGCGGCTCATGTCGACGTGTTTTATGAGCGCTTCGCTCTGCGACATGATTGCGGTCGAGGCGTCGATCAGTTGTTTCTGGCTGGTTTCGATGTGTTCGACTTGCGCCCTGGTCTGGGCGATGACGGTGTCTGTCAGTTCGGCTTGCTGTTTGTTTTGGGCGAGTATCGTGGAGGACAGTTCTGCGAACTGCTCGCGGTTTGCGTTGACTTGCTGTGCGAGCGATTTGCTCTGCGCAACCAGCGCGGAGGAGGCTTCGAGTTGTTGTTTCTGGCTGTTTTCGACGAAGCTGGCCAGCGCCTGGGTGTGGGAGACAACCGCCGATGAGATGTCGTTGTACTGGGTGCGGTTGCTTTCGATCTGCTCTTCGATGACGTGCGTCTGAGTCTGGAGGGCAGCCAATATATGGGATTGCTGTTCGACGTTGTGGGTGAGCGTCTTGCCTTGGGCTGTAATTTCGGACAGCGCTACGTCGTACTGGTGCTGGCTGGTTTCGATGTATCGGTTGAACACTTCGGCCTGGGTGCTGACGGCACTCGATATGTCGACATAGTGTTGGGTGTTGGCGTCGATGTGTCTGGCCAGCGCTTCGGTCTGCACGGCGAATGCGTTGGAGACTTCCAATTGTTGTTGCCGGCTGTTGTCGATGGAGTCGATCAGGGCATGGCTCTGGGTAATCGCCATTTCGGACAGTTCGGCCTGTTGCCTGCGGGACAGATCGATCTGCTCTGCCAGCGCCTCTGCTTGGGCGGAGAGGGTAGAGGAGAGTAGGGTCTGTTGGTCGATGCTCTGGGCCAGCGCCACGCTTTGGGCGAGAACCGAGGACGAGGTGTCGGCGTATTGCCTGCGGCTGGTTTCGATCTGTTCGGCCAGGGCTGCGCCCTGGGTGGCAAGGGCGGCGGACATTTCGGTCTGCTGTTCCTGGCTGGTGACGACATAGTGGGATACGTCCCGGGCCAGGGAGGCTATCGCGCCTGATGTTTCGGTGTATTGCGTGCTGCTGGCTGCGATGTGTTTGTTTAATGACTCTCCCTGGGCCTTGACGGCGGCAATCATGGCGTTTTGCTGCTGTTGGCTGACTTGCACGTATTTGCTCAGCGTTTCGGTCTGGGTCACGACGGCGTCGGAGACTTGATCGATGCTGTCTTGCGTGGAATTCAGGGAGTCGGCAATGGTCTTCAGGGTTCCGACCTGGTCCTTGGCATGGGCGAGCAGGGTTTCCTGTTCCTTGGCCAGTTGGATGACATGGTTCAGTGCGCTTCCGACCTCGGCGGAGCGCTGACAGACATCGACCAGGGCCGGGCGGATGCTGCCGAAGGACTCGGTGACGTTTTCAGTGAGCGTTATCAGGTTTTGTGTTGTTTTTGTAATGCTGTTGCCCAGGTGGGCCATCGGTTCTTCGAGTACGCCGACGAAACGGGAGACTTCCTTGGTGTAGCCCTCTGTCGTTTTTGCGACTTGTTGGTGGACATCTGTGACTGCCCGGGTGGCTGCCTCGGAGATTTGCGCGGTCGCGTCGTGGATGGCATCTCTGACGTGGGTATTGAAACCCTGCATGTTCGTCAGGGCTTCGTTCAGCTGGCGGTACAGTTTGCGCGCGGCGCTGACGGCGTTTTCCTCAGCGTTGTCCATCGCGTCTATGAGGTTGGTCTTGAAGCCGACGTAGTAGAGCCGGGCGACGAGACCGGCGGCAGTGCTTCCCAGGGCCGCGCCGAATCTTTGTGCGATGCTGGCCAGTTGCAGGGAGGTGTCCTGGATGTCGTACAGGCAGACGGCAAGCGAGATGATGGTGGCGATGAAGCCGAGGTAATAGCACGAATCGCCGAAGTTTTCGTTTGAAAGCGCTTGTTGCCGGGTGGCTTCTCCCACGCCGATGTATAGCCCCATGATGCCGAGCGGCGCCAGTAGCCAGAACCAGAGGTTGGTCAAGCCGAGCGCTATACCGAGCAGGGCTGCGAGGGCCTGCATGAAAACAGCCAGGAGGAAGAAGTATTTGACGTTCATAATTTCGACTTTCAAACGAAAAGACTGATACCCTACCCAGGCAAACGGGCGTTATTGCAAGTCACGGTAGCGGAAAAACGGCCCGTCCGTACACCTGAAAGACATTATCAGGTCTTTGGCTTTAGGTCACTACAGTCTATACAGTTGAGGCCCGAAATTTCCACAATATGTTCAGGGGAGTTTTCGGTTATCGGCGCAACACGATTCTCCCGGAGAACGAATCAACGATTCACGAACGGTAATCAGCGTTGATCTTCACATAATCGTAAGAGAAATCACAGGTCCAAACTGTGGCTTTTGTCTGTCCACGCGCAAGATCGATGCGTACGGTGAGTTCAGGGTGTTTCATGATTCGCGCGCCGGTTTGCTCGGTGTAGCCTGCCGCGCGGCCGCCGCGCTCGGCGACCAGCGTTTCTTCTTCGGGGTTGCCGAGCCAGATTCGCAGGCGTTTTACGTCGAGATCATCGATGCCCGCATAGCCTATTGCGGCGAGGATGCGTCCGAGATTGGGGTCGGAAGCGAAAAAGGCGGTTTTGACCAGTGGCGAGTGCGCAACAGAGTAGGCGACGCGGCGGCATTCTTCGCGGTTTGCGCCGCCTTCGACGTCGATGGTCATGAATTTGGTTGCGCCTTCGCCGTCGCGAACGATGGATTGCGCCAGCCGGATGGCAACCGAGGTGAGGACGCGGGCGAGCGCGCGGGCTTCATCGCTGGCGGCGTCTGTGATTTCAGTGTTGCCGGCCTGGCCGGTGGCGATGACGATGAAGGAATCGTTGGTCGAGGTGTCGCCGTCGACGGTGATGCTGTTAAACGATGCGTCCGCCGCTTCACGGGTGAGGGCGTCGAGCAGGGAGGGGGCGAGCGCCGCGTCGCAGGCGATGAAGCCGAGCATGGTTGCCATGTTCGGACGGATCATGCCTGCGCCCTTGGAGATGCCGGTGACGGTGATGGTTTTGCCGTCGAGGATGATTTGTTCCGAGACGGCTTTGGCGAGGGTGTCGGTGGTCATGATCGCGTGCGCGGCATCGAACCATGCGTCTGTGCGCAAGTCGGCCACTGCGCGAGGCAGCCCTGCGAGCAGCCGTTCCATCGGCAGCGCTTCGAGAATGACGCCGGTGGAAAACGGCAATACCTGACGCTCATCGATGGCCAGGATTTCCGCCAGCGCTTTGCAGGTGGCGTGGGCATCGTTCAGACCTTCTTCGCCGGTGCCGGCATTGGCGTTGCCGGTGTTGATGACCAGCGCGCGAATGTTTCCGTTTTCGCCCGAGAGGTGTTCCCGGCACACGGTGACCGGTGCGGCGCAAAAGCGGTTTTGGGTGAAGACGCCTGCTACCTGGCTGCCGGGGGATAGTTCGATGACGGTGAGGTCGTACCGGTCGGCTTTGCGGATGCCGGCTTGCGCTACGCCGAGCCGCACGCCGGGGACGGGCAGCAGGTCGGCGGGGTCGGGAGTTTTCAGATTGACAGCCATGATGGAGCGTGGGAATCGGTCAGTTCAGTTTGCCGTGGCAGTGTTTGTATTTTTTGCCCGAGTTGCAAGGGCAGGGGTCATTGCGCCCGACTTTGGGGCCGGCGACTGCCGGTGAACGCGGTTTGGGCGTTGCCGCAGCGGCGAGGGATTCTTCGTAGTCCGCGTGTTGATAGCGGATGTTTTTGGCCTGGGAGGGGGCTTCGGCAGCAGCCAGTTGCTCTTCGGGGGCTTCGGTGCGGATGTTGACGGTGAGAAGCACACGGGTGGTTTCCTGGCTCCAGGCGTCGATCATGTTGCCGAAAAGCTGGAAGGCTTCGCGTTTGTATTCTTGCTTGGGATTTTTTTGCGCGTAGCCGCGCAGGTGAATGCCCTGGCGTAGCAGATCGAGCGCGGCCAGGTGTTCGCGCCAGAGGTTGTCCAGGCTGTTGAGGGTGATGTTGCGCTCGAACTGATGCCAGCTTGCCGGGTCGATCATGGCGATTTTCTGCTGGTATGCGGCATCGGCGGTTTCGATGATGCGCTCGAGAATAGCCGCATCATCGATGGCAGGGTCGGCTTTGATCCATTCTCCGACTGGCGCCGACAGCAGGAAATCCGCCGCCAGCGCCCGTTCGAGCGCGGGAATGTCCCATTGTTCTTCGACGCTTTCTTCCGGGACGTAGAGCCGGAAAAGGTTTTTCAGTACTTCGTGGCGCATGCCGCTCAGGGTGTCGGACACGTCTTCGGTTTCGAGCAGTTCGTTGCGATTTTTGTAGATGACTTTGCGCTGGTCGTTGGCGACGTCGTCGTATTCGAGCAGTTGCTTGCGGATGTCGAAGTTGCGTTGTTCTACTTTGCGCTGCGCCGATTCGAGCGAGCGGGTCACCATCGAATGTTCGATGGCTTCGCCCTCGGGCATTTTCAGTCGCACCATGATGGCGTTCAGGCGCTCTCCAGCGAAGATTTTCAGCAGCGGGTCTTCCAGGGAGAGGTAAAACCGGCTCGTTCCCGGGTCGCCTTGACGACCGGAGCGGCCACGCAACTGGTTGTCGATGCGGCGCGATTCGTGGCGCTCGGTTCCGACGATGTGCAGGCCGCCTGCTGCGATGACTTTGTCGTGGACGATTTGCCATTCGGCGCGAAGGGTTTTGATCGTCGCTTCTTTTTCGGATTCCGGCGCCTCGCTTGCGCGAATGGCGGTCAGTTTTTTATCGATGTTGCCGCCTAGTACGATGTCCGTTCCCCGGCCTGCCATGTTGGTGGCAATGGTCACTTGGCTCGGCAAACCGGCCTGCACAATGATTTCGGCTTCGCGCTCATGTTGTTTGGCGTTGAGCACTTCGTGCCGGATTCCTTCTTTCTTCAGCAGACCGGAGAGGAATTCGTTGTTTTCGATGGAGGTCGTGCCGACCAACACCGGCTGCCCGCGCTTGACGCAGTCGCGGATGTCCTCGATGACGGCCGTCCATTTTTCTTTTGCGGTGCGATAGACCTTGTCGTTGGCATCCGAGCGTTTCGAGGGGCGATTGGTGGGCACGACGACCGTTTCCAGCCCGTAGATCGAATGGAATTCGTAGGCTTCGGTGTCGGCCGTGCCGGTCATGCCCGCGAGTTTTCCATACATGCGGAAGTAGTTCTGGAAAGTGATGGAGGCCAGCGTCTGGTTTTCGGATTGCACTTTGACGCCTTCTTTGGCTTCGACCGCTTGATGCAATCCTTCCGACCAGCGCCGCCCGGTCATCAGGCGGCCCGTGAATTCGTCGACGATGACGATTTCGCCGTTCTGCACGACGTAGTGCTGGTCCTTGTGGAACAGAACATGGGCGCGCAGGGCGGCATACAGGTGATGCACAAGCAAGATGTTGGCCGGGTCGTAAAGTCCCGCTCCGTCGGCCAGCAGCCCCGTCTTGGCCAGCCAGCCTTCGGCGGCTTCGTGCCCCTGTTCGGTGAGCAGTACTTGATGGGCTTTGAGGTCGACGGTGTAGTCGCCGGGGACGGTGATGTTGTCGCCTTCGCCTTCCTGGCGCTTCAGGAGCGGGGCGATTTCGTTCATCTTTACGTACAGTTCGGTGTGATCCTCAGCTTGCCCGGAGATGATGAGCGGCGTACGCGCCTCATCGATGAGGATGGAGTCTACTTCGTCGACGATGGCGTAATGCTGTCCGCGCTGTACCCGTTCGGCAGCCGAATAGACCATGTTGTCGCGCAGGTAGTCGAAGCCGAATTCGTTGTTGGTGCCGTAGGTGATGTCGGCCGCGTAGGCTTTTTGTTTTTCGCTGTGGGAGAGGCGGGCCAGATTGCAGCCTGTGGTCAGGCCGAGGAATCTGTAGATTTGCCCCATCCATTCCGCGTCGCGGTTGGCGAGGTAGTCGTTGACGGTGACGATGTGTACGCCTTTGCCGGGCAGGGCGTTGAGGTAGGCCGCCAGCGTGGCGACCAGCGTTTTACCTTCGCCGGTGCGCATCTCCGAAATTTTGCCCGCATGCAGTACCATTCCGCCAATCAACTGAACGTCGTAATGGCGTTGGTCGAGTGTTCGTTTGCCTGCTTCCCGTACCACGGCGAAAGCCTCCGGCAGCAGTGCATCGAGTTTTTCGCCCTGCGCGAGTCGTTGCCTGAATTCGATGGTTTTGGCAGCGAGCGCCTCATCGGAGAGGGCTGAGAACGAGGGTTCGAGTTCGTTGATACGTGCGACGGTTCGAGAATATTGACGAATCAGGCGGTCGTTGCGTGAACCGAAGACTTTTTTGAGCAGGCCGGCGATCATGGAATAAGGTCAGACGATACAGGGAAACAAATAGTCTATCATGTTGACGCCAGTACGCCCGGAGTAACCCGTTCGATGAGTACACTGTTACATCGCTACCTTGGACGCGATACACCCCTCGCCCGTCTTCAGGACCATGCCGCCCGTCTCGGGCGTCTGCAGCGTGTGCTCGCCCCGGCCCTTCCTGCGCAATGCGCCAACGCTTGCCGTGTGGCCAATCTGAAGGAGGATGTATTGACGATAAAAGCTTGTGGCAGTGCCGTTGCGGTGCGGATCAAACAAATGATACCCTCCTTACTCGATCATTTCGCGCGTGCTGGTTATCCTTTACAGCGCATCCAGATCAAGGTGGGGTTGCCGGAGCCTTCTGCTGCGCGGCATTCGCCGTCGGTAAGAGCGCTTTCAAATGCTGCGCGTGCGCAGATTGGCGCTTTTGCTTCCACCTTGCCGGCGGATGCGCCTTTACGTGTTTCGCTGGAAACGCTGGCGCGGCGTTCATCGTTGTCCAAACTGGAAGCATGAGGATGAAACGCTTCTCTTTTTTCCGTCTCTGTTCGGGGCTGATGGCAGTCATAGCGCTGACCTGCCTGACGTTTTTTTCCGAAACGGTTTATGCGGCAAAAAAGACTCAGACTCGCGTGGAGAAAAGAACCTCTATTTCGGAAGACTTGACGCATCCGGCCTTCAGAACCATAACAGTCGGATCCTGTCCCAATGATGACGGGAGAGGGAAAGAGCAATGGGAGGGCAATAGTAGGAACTGCTCTCGTGCACAGTTGATGTATCCGTACTATAAGAAATATCCCTGGATAAATCGGCTGATTGCCCAATCCGTCGTTTTGCCGATGCTTGCCGAGCGGCTGGATGAAAAACAGCCTGTTCGTGGGGGGGGTGAGACGCTTTACAAAAGCAAACTGATCAGTCTGGTGCGAAAAGGCGGCGCACGCGGCAGTATTGAAAAAGTTCCCCCCATCGACTTTACTGCGAAGCTGGTAGGTTATTCAGACGAGGGGAGTACCCTCTCTCCGGCGGGTGTGCCACGACCAGAGCTTTTTGGCCCCTATCTGCAATTCGTGTTCACCCATGAATTGAGCCAGCGGTACGATACCCAGCCACAAGGCCCGTTGGGCGGTTTTGTCGTGATCGATACTCGCGCGCGCAAGATTTTGACATTCGACGATCTCATCGTGCCCGGCCAGGAAAAAGCGCTTGAAGATCTCCAGCGGGCCGCTTTCCGAGGCTGGCTGAGGAGGGAGCGAAATCTACCGGGCGAGGCGATCAAAGCACATTTTTCCGATCCTTCGTATGCTTTTCGTTTGAACAGGAATTGGCGTATCACGGAGGGCGGTCTGGTGTTCCGTTTCGCCACGTATGAAGTGGGTCCGCGCCCCTTCGGTTCGCCGGAGATTTTCGTGAAAAAGAATCGTCTGCATGACATCATTCAGTCGGGCATCCTGGAGCAGATTCCCGGCGATGGATTGACGGCAGGCAATTAGAGCGGTTAGATACAGCGTCATTGCGAGCGAAGCGAAGCAATCCTCCAGTAGGAAACCCCTGGATTGCATCAAAGCTTTGCTCCTCGCAATGACGGGACTAACGTCTGGTTTCAGTCCGGTTTTGCCAGCAGTTTTTCGAGTACTGCGTGCAGTTCGTCGAAGTTGGGTTTGCCCAGGTATTTATGCACGATGCGGCCCTGGCGGTCGATGAGGAAAGTGGTCGGTGTCATACGCACGTCCTCGAAACCGAGCGCTACCTTGCCATTGGAATCTAATACCACTTTGAACGGCAGTGCGGCTTTCTCGGCATAGGCGCGCACCTGTGCTTCCGGGTCGTAATCCATCGCCACGGCGATGGTTTCCAGCCCGTGCACGGCGAATTTCTCGTGGGTTTTGATCAGGTCCGGCATTTCCTCGATGCAGGTCGAGCAGGTCGTGGCCCAGAAATTGACCAGCGCCACCTTACCGCGTAGCGCAGCCGTGTCGAACTGCTCACCTTGCAAGGTGGTGAAGTTCACTTCGGGGGCAAGGGGTTTTGCGATGTAGACGAAAACGCCTGCAACAATGAGGGCTGCGGCGGCCAGGATAGCGAAGATGCGGAGGTTCATGCGGCAGATGCCCGGAGAGCGTCGGGTGAAGGGTAGGGGAGGTTAGGATTCCGCCAAAGCGGCTTGGCGGATTGTTTCTGCGGCCCATTGGTTCAGGCTTTTTCCGTGCGCTGTTGCTGCCGTGATGGCTGCTTCATGTGTTGTGGGGTCGAGGCGCAACGAAAATTTGCCCGAAAAATGTTTACGCGGCGGAATGCCGCGACGTTCACAGGCGTCGAGAAAAACTTTGAGAGAGACTCTGCCTTCCCGTTCCAGTCCTGCTACATCGGATGCATAAAAATCTGCGCCGCCGTTGAGGCCGACGAATTCTCCCCGAAACATTTGCAAGTCCGGGTCAAACGAAATGACTGCCTGATGGCCGTCGATGTTCATGATGTTGTTCACGGCTTAACTCCATTGTCTTCCAGCCACTTGCGAATAGCTGCGACCGCACCCTTGTCGGTATCCGGTGACGGATGAGGACGGTGAAACACCCGCACTACGCCGAACAGGAACACCTCCAGGCGAGAACCTGCACGCTCTTCGATCTCGGCCCCCAATTCCAGGAACAAGGCTTCAATATCCGCCCATCGGATATTGGCTGATACAGGACGCGCAAAGATGAGCGCCAACGTTTTATGGTGTTTCCGGCTCATGCATAGAATAGTATCACAAAGTGGTGTCAATTTTGTGATGAAATCACCCTCGCCACAACCCGCAAATCCCCGCCCACCTTCGTACACTCCCGAATCTCGAGCCGCGCAGCCTCTTCGAGCGCGGACAGTGCCGGAAGGTCGAAAATCCCGCGCGCGGCATTTCCGACGACCAGGGGGGCGAGATAGAGAAGAAGTTCATCCACGCATCCGGCGGCAAAGAGCGCACCGTTGAGCGTACTTCCAGCTTCCACATGGATTTCGTTGAGTTCGAGCTTTGCGAGTTCGCACATCAGGGCAGCAAGGTCGACGCGACCCTCCGGCGAGGGCAGGGGG
>Ga0209737_10003250_pt1 | contig 11354 bp, 9 predicted proteins | sample TergutCu122P3_FD_187284 | JGI IMG/M metagenome (GOLD analysis project Ga0209737, IMG submission 187284) | Cubitermes ugandensis P3 segment gut microbial communities from Kakamega Forest, Kenya - Cu122 P3 (SPAdes) (version 2) | ecosystem: Host-associated > Arthropoda: Insects > Digestive system >...
TTCAGGATTTTTTGAGAGGTCATAATTTGAATAGATATGTCTTTTAATTTCATTACATGGGATGTTGATCCCGCGATATTTCAGTTGGGTTTCTTCTCGTTGCGCTGGTACGGAATGCTTTTTACCGCTTCGTTTATAGTGGGATATTTTTTCATGAGAATAATATTCAGGAAAGAGGGTATCCCTCTCAATTTGGTAGACCGTTTGACATGGTACATGATTTTTGGGACGCTTATTGGCGCACGGCTTGGGCATTGCCTGTTTTATGAGCCGGGTTACTTTTTCAGAAATCCTGCCGAAATACTACAGATATGGCGTGGCGGATTAGCCAGTCATGGAGCTGCAACAGGTATTTTGATCGCTTTGTACATCTTTTCGCGGATGGAGCGCCGCCCTTACCTGTGGCTACTCGACCGCATGGCGATAATGGTGGCCATATCCTGTTTCCTCATCCGTATGGGTAACCTGATGAATTCAGAGATTTTCGGTCATCCGACTGATTTACCATGGGGTTTTGAATTTGTTCGTTCGCCGGAATGGCATCGTTTCCCGATAAATGCACAGCCTTGCCATCCCACACAAATTTATGAAGCGTTGGCGTATCTTGCAGTTTTTGTGTGGCTTTGCCGGATATATTTTAAAAATGGCGAAAAAACATACCATGGTGTCCTTATCGGATTTTTTTTAGTTTCCTCGTTTTCGGCGCGTTTCCTTATTGAGTTCTTCAAATTAAGACAGGTAGATTTTGAAAAGGAAATGTTGCTGAATATGGGGCAATTACTAAGTATTCCTTTTATTCTTTTGGGAATTTATCTACTTACCAGGCAAAGAATTGTTACTGCAAAAGATATTTAATTACTTTTGCAGCATAAAATTCTAAAATAAAACAATATGAAAAAATTTCTTTTCCCATTTATGATAATCTGCCTGTTGGCAGTATTGTTTGGTTGTGAACCTTCAACGCAGCCGGTTTTGCATCCGATAACTCAACCACGTATCGGCATTGCCGGTATTGCGATTGAAAACAGTGTTTTTATGCCCAACCGGCAAGAGTTGGTCGGGCGACCAATGACATTACCGGATTATTTAAGTCCTGATTCTGTCATGGGGAAGACTGCCGTATGGCTGCCCGCTTTAAGAGGCGGCGGAAGTGGTCGCGGGCCGGTTACACGCGAATCTTATGAAGTTTTCGTTACCAATGCGCTCGAAATGATCAGGGCAAATATGCCTTACGATGCTTTCTGGTTCTACATTCACGGAGCCTGTAGCGTTGAGGGTGTTGACGATCCCGAAGGCATTTTCCTGGAAAGAATTCGCGGCGTTATCGGACACGATGCACTTGTTACTACCACCATGGACTTGCATGGCAACGTTTCCCAGCGGTTAGCCATTTATTCCGATCTGATTACCACCTATCGTAAAGCGCCGCATGATGATGCAAGGGAATCGCATCGCCGCGGCGTGGTTAATCTTCTTGAGCGCCTCTCTACCGGAAAGGGACGTCCTGCATATAAGGCATGGGTAGCGGTTCCGGTACTGCTATCCGGTGAGTGGTCAAGTACCCGTGTTGAACCTGCCAAGTCGCTCTACGAATTAGTTCCCGAAGTTGAAGCAATGCCGGGCGTAATAGATGCAGGCATCTGGATCGGTTATGTCTGGGGTGACGACCGGCGAAATCAGGGCGTAGTGATGGTTTACGGCGACGGCAAAAAGGACGTAGAGAAAGGAGCAAAGATGCTTGCCCAAAAATTCTGGGATGTACGTCATCAATTCTGTTTGGAAGCGCCGGGATACGACCTCGAAACATGCCTCAACCTGGCAATAGCAAGCAACAAAAAGCCATTCCTGATCAGCGATATGGGCGATAATCCCGGAGGAGGCGGTTCCGGAGAAGTTACATGGACTTTGGCCCGGGTATTAAAACGCAAGGAGTTCCAGTCGCCTGACGGCAAAAGTTTGCTCTATTGTTCCATTCCAGGAAGCGAGATGGTTGAAGCGGCGCAAAAAGTAGGAGTTGGCGGTTATGCAGAAGCTTATGTAGGCGCAATGACCGATAATTCTTATGAACCTCCTATTTTATTATCGGGTACGGTAGTGTATGTCAGTCCTGCCCCGGAGCTGAATCAATCATTCGGAGGTGGCAGAATGGGCGGCAGCATAGCCATTATCAAAACAGGAAGCGTTTATGTGGTAGTGGGAACATCCTCACCCACGCCTCCATTGGCAAATACCGGAGTAGATCCCAAACAAATAGATATCATCATGGTCAAACAGGGTTACCTGGTGAGTCAATGGTACGATCTGCAGGCTGACTGGGTAATGGCGCTGACTCCGGGAAGTGTAGATCAGGACTTTAAAAGACTTCCTTACAAAAATATCATCAGGCCTATGTTCCCGATAGACCCTGATATGCCCGACCCCGATCTTAATGTGGTTTTCGTGCCATCGGCCAAATATCTGTATGGCAGGTGATCAGATTAGAGTGATTTAATCACAATAACCCCATTAGCACCACGAACTCCATATCCTGAAGCGTTTTTCTGAATTTCAACAGTTTTAACGCTATAGATATTCACCATGGAGTTGGCAGTAGAGAGGTTTCCAAGAGGATTTCCGTCCAACACCACTAATGGCTCGGTGCCCGACATAATTGAATTTGGGCCTCTCACTTGAGCCACTCCACCATCGCTGGAGATATTTAATCCGGATACGTTTCCCCGAAGAAGATCAACTAAAGAACTGTATGCCCTTTGTTGCAACATGACCGGTACATTCAGTATGGTATTCTCATTCGAAGATAACGGGCGCGATACTTTTACTGTCATACTGTTCCCATCCCCGTCACGCTTGTCGGAATAGGTATATAATTTTGACGAAACCGCTTTTACAACAATCAATTCCATTCCGGTTACAGGAATATTGATTTGGCGATTCTCGGTCAACATTACTGACAGAGTATCGTCGTCTGACAAATTCTCGAAAACGAACAATCCCGAACGGTCAGTAATGCCTGCCTTGCCTGATAAAAGGGATTGTACGACAACATTCTTGACCGGACGCCCTTTTTTGTTAAATATTTTCAGAGAAATATCTCTCTTTTGGGTATCTGTTTCCTGTGCAATAACGCTTGTGCTGCTAAACAGGAAGACAATGAACAACAAACTTGCATTAAAAATACGATATAAACTTTTCATGGCTGTTTTGATTTTAATTTGAATGGTCAAAAATAAGAAAAAATCATTACTTTTGCAAGTTTTAAATTTTTCGCTTGTGTCCAAGTCCCGGATATATTCCATATCGTTGAGTTTCATGCTCATTTCGTTTGCCGTGTTTGCAGCGCTTTGGTTTATCTTCTGCAACCGTTATTTTGTGCTGTACTATCATGAGCAGATACAACTTTTCCGGTTCGACTGGTTATATTTCCGTTCGTATTTTAATTATCCCGGCGGTTTATCCGGATATCTGGGGTCGTTCCTTACGCAGTTTTTTTATTATCCTGTGGCAGGTTCCATCATTTTAGCCATTGTTCTCACGACTGTTGTGCTGCTTTTTTATTCTTTTTACCGTTCATGCTTCAACGCAGAACAATTGTTCTTCATATCATTCATCCCGGCAGTATTGCTGATGATGTCATTTGCGAACATCAATTTCTACATGTCGGCGGCAGTAGGTCTTCTGTTTGCACTGGCCGGGTTCAGGCTGTATGTTTCCCTTTCATTGCCGTTGGTAAGATATGGCGCGGGGCTGGCGCTTTTTGCTGTAATATATTTTATAGCCGGTGGCAATGCCCTTTTACTTACGGTGATGATTTTGATTTTTGAAAATTCAAAGATTCAAAGATTGACTTCGTCGAACCCTTCGGGGTTCAAAGATTCATGGATTCAAAAAAAATGGAATTTTGGAATTTTGTTGTTGCCGGTTTTGTTGCCTTGGCTGGCGTGGCGCATGATTTATACAGTTCCCATCAGTGAGGCATATTTTGCACAGACCCCGGCGAATTTCCTTTTTCCAACCATTGCCAGTAAAGCCGCATGGCTTTCCATTCCGGTGTTGTACCTCATTTTGAGATTGTTCGCAAATAAATATAATCAATGGAAATTATCTTTGTGGAAATCGCTTGTTGCCAATTGTATATTTATCTTTGCCATGACTGCCATTGGCGCTTATTCAGCGTATGACCGCAAAGCAGATATGCTCAACCGGATGGCTTTTGATCTTCAACAAGATAAATTTGATTCAGTGATTGCGTTGGGCAAGGCTTATCCGAACAGTAACCGTCTGGCTATTTATTTAAACAATATTGCCCTTGCCGAATCGGGACAGATGCCTTACCGCATGTTCCAATTCAGACAGATAGGATCGGCAGGCCTGTTTCTCGACTGGCAACAGACTTATTTTTCGACGTGGTATCTTGGCGAAATCTATTACCGTTTGGGTATCATCCCCGAAGCGGAGCATTGCGCTTTCGAATCGCTTGTATCCAGCCCACGAGAACCCAATGCGCAGGTATTGCAACGGTTAGTCATCACCAATATCGTTCGTCGTGATTCAATAACTGCTGATAAATATCTCCGTTATTTCGATCGCAGTTTTGCCTATCGCAAATGGGCGCGGCAGCAAAGGATAAATCTTGCACTGGCAATGGCAGATACGGCTTTTCATCTTCCTGGCACGCCAACACCATCCCGCCACAGCGATTTCTTTATGGTTTACCAGCAGCCCGACTATACCCTCACCAGGTTGTTGGAAGCGAACCCAAAACACCGTCTGGCTTTCGAATATCTGATGGCATACTATATGCTGCAAAAAAATATCGAAATGGTGAAATGGTGTATGGACAAGTATTACAATAATTTTGATTATCCTGTCCTGCCAGCACATTTCGAGGAAGCGCTGATGGTATATCAAAATGCGGTACTGGCAGGCGACGAATTATTTACGCAGTATCCCGTCAGCAGGGCTACGCGCGACCGGTTTGAGCGATATGCTCAAGCGTTCAAGGCTGCGCAGGGTAATAAACGTAATTTTGAGCAGTTGAAAAAGCAATTCGGCAATACTTACTGGTATTATGTGCATTTCATTGATCCTTATTCATTACAGAAAAAAGATGAAAAGAACAGGTATTAACTTTTTTTCGTGGTTTTTTATTCATTATCTCATCGTCTTCGTGGCGTTTTTGTTGTCGTCATGCGATAAGCCTGGCAACGACTTTTTCGTTGTCGATGAACGCGCAAATATTCATCCGTCTTATCAGGGAACCGTGATACCCTACAATATCGCGCCGCTGAATTTCATGATTCGCGAAGAAGGTTCACGTTTTATGGTTCGTTTTGCCGTTGCCGGGAAAGACTCGTTTAATGTTTCGTGCAATAGCCATGTTTCCATTCCTTTGCGAAAATGGAAAAAACTATTGGGAGCGCATCGTGGCCAACAAATGGATGTGAGTATCTTTGTTAAAAAGAGTTCCGGATGGATGCGTTACGCGCCACTGCGATTTACCATAGCGCCCGAACCGGTTGATCCATGGCTGGCTTATCGCTTGATTGAACCGGGTTACGAAGCATGGAACCTGATGGGCATTTATCAGCGATGTCTGGAAAATTTCGATGAATCGCCCATTATGGTGAATACGCTGACAGGTGGAAGTTGCATGAACTGCCATTCTTTTTGCAGGAGCCATCCGGAAACGATGCTGTTTCATATACGCCAGCAACATGCCGGCACTATTTTCCTGAAAGATGGTAAAATAAGTAAAGTAAATACCAGAGCGCCCGGAATGATTTCAGCCGGAGTATATCCGCGCTGGCATCCGGAAGGCCGTTATGTGGCTTTCTCGGTCAATACTACACGGCAAGAGTTTCATACAGCCCATACCAACAAAGTGGAAGTATACGATCTGGCGTCGGATTTAATGATTTTAGATACTGAAACCAATACCGTGTTTACGGATAGTTTGATATGTTCACGGCAATCTTTTGAAACATTTCCCGAATGGTCGCCCGATGGGAAATACCTGTATTTTTGCAGCGTTCCTGCACGTACAATGCCGGATGAATACGATTCCTTGCGCTATGATTTGCTGCGCATTGCCTTTGATGCTTCAACCGTGGAATTTGGCAAGCAGATAGATACGCTTGTTTCGGCGAAACAGACGGGAAAAAGCGTTGCGCTGCCACGAGTTTCACCCGATGGTAAATATGTAGTTTTCTGCATGTCCAACTTTGGAACATTTCCCATCTGGCACCGCGAAAACGATCTTTATATTCAAAACATTGAAACAAAGGAGATTCTTAACCTGGTAACGATCAACAGCAATCAAAGCGACAGTTATCATTCATGGTCGACCAATGGCCGGTGGATGGTCTTTGGCAGCCGCCGTATAGATGGTACATTTACCCGGCTCTTCCTCTGTTATTTTGATGCAGAAGGGAATGCGCATACGCCATTCCTCCTACCTCAAAAAAATCCAATGCACTATGATCTCTCTGTCAAATCGTACAACATCCCCGAATTTATTACAGGAAAAGTTACTGTTTCGCCGTATGAATTTACCAGAGCCGCCAAGGGTGAAGCCATTGAAGTGAAAAATAAATCTGAAAAGTAAATATGCAAGAATATTTAAAACATCCTGTTTTTGAAATTGTTGCTGATATCATTGAGGAAGAGGGTTTGCAGGCTTTTGTGATTGGCGGATACGTGCGCGATTTACTCATCGGACGACCTTCAAAGGATATTGACATCGTGGTGCTGGGCAACGGTATTGAACTTGCTCGCAAGGTTGCTGCACGTATCGACGCGAAATTGCCCGTGAATGTGTTCAAAAATTTCGGAACGGCGATGTTTCGTTACGGTTCGGATGAAATTGAATTTGTTGGCGCCCGTCGTGAATCATATAGCCGTAACTCCCGAAAACCGGTTGTTGAAGATGGGACACTGCAGGACGACCAGCAACGCCGCGATTTTACCATCAACGCTTTGGCTATTTCATTGAACCGCGAAACGTACGGTCAGTTGATTGACCCTTTCGACGGGTTGAAAGACATGGAACAGTTGACGATCCGTACACCGCTTGATCCCGACGTCACTTTTAGCGACGACCCTTTGCGGATGATGCGTGCAGTACGGTTTGCATCACAACTCGGCTACACCATTGCCGACAGCACTTTCGAAGCCATCGTGCGCAACAGGGAACGTATTGAAATCATCTCAAAGGAACGTATCGTCGAAGAAATACACAAGATCATTCTCTCGCCCAGACCATCTTATGGATTCCTGCTGCTCGAACAGTCCGGTCTGCTCGAACTTGTTTTTCCGGAACTTGCTGCATTGCGGGGAGTTGAAAAACGCGGAAAACACGCGCACAAAGACAACTTTTTGCACAGTTTGCAGGTTTTGGATAATATCTGCCCGTATACCGGCAATCTGTGGCTTCGCTGGGCTGCGCTGGTGCACGACATCGGAAAAGCAGCCACCAAAAGGTATCAGCCCGGCGAAGGATGGACCTTTCACGGACATGAATTTGTGGGATCGAAAATGGTTGCAGAACTGTTTCGCACCATGAAACTTCCGATGAACGAATCGATGAAATATGTTCAGAAATTGGTATTACTGCATTTGCGACCCATTGTACTTGCTGAAGATGTGGTTACCGATTCAGCCGTGCGACGCTTGCTGTTTGAAGCCGGCAACGATATCGACAACCTGATGCTCCTCTGCGATGCAGATATTACATCGAAAAACGCCGGAAAAGTGGCGAGATATCAGCAGAATTATGAACTGGTGCGTCGTAAATTGCAGGAAATAGAAGAAAAAGACGCTATACGTAATTTCCAGCCGCCGGTATCTGGTAACGAAATAATCAAAACATTTGGTATTCAGCCCGGAAGGGAAGTGGGGATCATTAAAAACGCTATCAAGGACGCTATTCTCGATGGTATCATACCTAACGAATATGAAGCCGCCCGCGATTTTATGATCCGTAAAGCAGATGAACTGGGACTGAAAGCAATTGACAATTGATAATCTTTTTTTAGGGTATTTTCATTTTGAACGATCATATATACATCAGAGTAAAAAAAAAATATTCATTTTAAATCGTTAAAAACATGAAAACAATCCATCGAAACATCAGTAAAAGTCTGTTACTGTTTGTTTTATTATTCACAGTCATGAGTGCGCATGCGCAGGACAGTTATTTTACGGTTAGCGGTATCGTAAAAGACAGACTTACCCGTAAACCGCTTGAGTATGTAACCATAACGCTGGTGGGCTACAATATCGGAACAGTAAGCAATGCCGACGGTGAATTTACATTGAAAATACCCAATACGGTCAAAGCAGTTTCCGTTGAATGTTCGCATCTGGGTTACACTTCGTTCCGTATTCCTGTGAAGGGCGAAAACATTTCAGGCGCTGAAGCGCTTCTGACGCCAATTGCCGGAACATTATCCGAAGTTGTCATTCGCGGATGGGATGCTTATTATTTAGTGTTGGAGGCGGTAAACAAAATCCCCAAAAATTACTGTGCTTCTCCGGCTCAATTGACAGGGTTTTACAGAGAAACCGTGCAAAAACGCCGTAATTTTATCAACATCACCGAGGCGGTGATCGATATGTACAAAACGGCATATTCTGAAAATTCGGATCGTGACCGCGTACAAATATTAAAAGGTCGCAAGCTGTTAAGCCAAAGAGCAGCCGACACATTGTCGGTTAAACTGCTGGGCGGTCCTAACCTGTCGATCTTTGTTGACATCGTGAAAAATCCTGATATTTTGCTGGACAAGCAAACATTGTCGGATTTCAGTTTCAAGATGGAAGATTTGACTGAGATCAATGGACGCACCCAGTATGTGGTTACGTTCCAGCCACGTATCGCTAAACCGTATCCGCTGTATTTCGGCACATTTTACATCGACAAGGAATCGCTGGCTTTCACACGCGCCGAGTTCCGTTTGGATATGACCGATCGCAACAAGGCTTCGGATATGATTCTCAGGAAAAAACCCATTGGGCTGCGTTTTCGTCCTGAAGAAGTATCCTACGTGATCAATTATCAGGAACGTGGCGGCGTTAGCTACCTGAGCTATATCCGTAACGAAATACAATTCAGATGCGACTGGCGCCGACGTCTCTTCTCTACCAATTACTCCATTGTGAGCGAAATGGTGGTAACTGACGTCAACACGCAAAATGTAACTGTTATACCTCGAAGGGATGCATTCAGTTCCAATCAGATACTTGGCGACAGGGTAATGGATTTCTACGATGAAGATTTCTGGGGCGCCTATAATATCATCGAACCGACCGAATCGCTGGAATCAGCAGTTGCCAGGTTGAAGAAACAGCAAAGGAATTAAAAAAACAGTTAATTTTGAAGCCAATTTCACAAATCCAAAGTCTTGAACGATTTTCTGCTGTATACAAAGGTTCGCGAGGGAGATATCCATGCTTTCGAAACGCTTTTCAAGCGTTACTACGAGCCTTTGTGTCTGTACAGCAACAAAATTACGGGCGATATGAACAGCTCCGAGGATGTTGTCCAGGAGCTGTTCTATACGATTTGGAAAAACCGTATCAGTCTGCGGGTCGTATGGTCGGTGAAATCATATCTGTATGGCTCAGTGCGGAACCAGTCATTACAGTACCTCGAACACCTGCAAGTTCGAAAACAGTATTATCAAAAAAAGGTTGCGGATGAAATACCCGAAAGCGATCCGAATGATTCCCCGCAGAAAATTCTTGAGTATAAGGAATTGGTGCAACGCCTGGAATTTGTTCTGGAAAAATTACCTAAACGTCGACGTGATATCTTCAGGATGAATCGTTTTGAAGGGAAAAAATATGAAGAGATCGCGCGTGAAATGTCACTTTCGGTGAAAACCATAGAAGCAGAGATGAGTATTGCGCTTAAAGAGTTAAGAAAAATCAAGTTATGTTAGATATAGATAGAGCATGGGACAGGTTGCACACACGGTTGGTGGATGAAAAGTTGCTCAACCAAAATGCAAAAGTGGCAGTTATGCCATTTGTTACCAAAATGAAATGGGCTGCCGCTATTGCAGTGTTATGCGTATTGAGCGGCGCCATTGGTTTGTACCTGAATTGGGAAAATGAAAGCAGTCCACTCATTTCCATATACAACGGCGATAAAACCAATATATTAGTGAAGACATTAGACGACGGTTCTGTTGTTTATCTCACAAGCGGCGCCACACTCATTTATCCGGAACAGTTTGCCACAAACAAACGACAAGTAAGTATACAGGGTGATGCGATGTTCGACGTTCACAGTAACAGGGACTGCCCGTTCCTCATCGAAACGGAAGCGGTTCTGGCGGAAGTGTTGGGAACGACTTTCAACGTTAAAACGGTGGACAAGAAATCATTTGAACTTTCCGTACAACACGGGGTAGTGAAGGTAACGCTGAAAACAACCGGCGCTCAAACAACTGTGGAAACCGGCGAAACGGTGCGCCTCGAAGACCAGAAACAATTGTTGAAAGAACAATTGGATAGCAAACAACAATTTGCAAATTATTCTGAAAAGATATGCTTCAAGGACGAACGATTGGAAAATATAGTAAATGTAATCAACAAAATGTCAGACAAATTCATCAAAATTGCTGACGACAATCTGAAAAACAGAGAAATAACCATTCCTTTCAATAACAATACGGTTGAGGAGATGGTTGGGTTATTGTGTGAAGTATTAGATTTGAAATATACCGACGACGGAAAAGAAATTGTTCTTTGGACAGCAAAATAATAATATCACTCACCGAAGCGCTGGTATCTTTTCCCTGCCAGTCAACTGTTCGTGTGCTTGTCCAACCTGCTGTCATGTGTGCGTTTTATTGTATCCGGTTTCCCTGTTTTGTGCATATCCAATGATGATTGTATTTATTTTCAGTTATTATTTTTACACCCCACCTCTTGATACTCGAAATCGGGGGGGGTAAAATTTAAAACGAGTAATATGACTTTTTGTTCAAACTGTGGAAGGGAGTACGACCCTTATAAATCAGAGGCGTCTCAATCGAAAAGGTATTGTAGTCAACAATGTGAAGACGAAGATAAAGCAGCCAAAAAATAAGTTTTGTTTTGTGGACAGTAGGAAATACCGTATCTTTGCGGCTTGAAAATTGAGTTTATTTTGAAATCATTTGAAGAATTAAACATTTCAGAGCCAATATTGAAGATGAAAACATTTTTTCTATTGTTATTGATTGCGCCGTCTTTCCTGATGAGCGTCACGGCGCAGGACAGCATTCGCGAACGGGTGAAGTTGTCCGGTCAGGTAATGCTCTCTTCGGCGACGAACTCCAATTTGACAGGCGGTTTTTTCAGTTTGG
>Ga0209737_10003251_pt1 | contig 11354 bp, 8 predicted proteins | sample TergutCu122P3_FD_187284 | JGI IMG/M metagenome (GOLD analysis project Ga0209737, IMG submission 187284) | Cubitermes ugandensis P3 segment gut microbial communities from Kakamega Forest, Kenya - Cu122 P3 (SPAdes) (version 2) | ecosystem: Host-associated > Arthropoda: Insects > Digestive system >...
GAGAAACGTTGCGTTACGTAAGCTCGTAAAGGACACGAGCTAAGTAACGACGTTTCTCAAGGGTTTGACTATAGAATCGCACTTTCGGCCTCACGATGGGGATGATGAGTGATATGCAGAGTAAATCGTTAATATGCAACCAAAAGTTGCGGGGGTTGAAAGCTAGAGTTGGTAGTGCAACCGTGGTGGTTGCTAATATACTTACGTAGCAACTACATGAAAATCGAAAGGAGTTTTATATTATGAATATCGAAATTGCAAACAGGTTAGTGAATCTGCGCAAGCAAAATAATTTATCCCAGGAAGCTTTAGCAGAAAAACTGGGTATCTCCCGGCAGGCCGTAAGTAAATGGGAACGTGCCGAAGCTTCACCGGATACTGACAACTTGATTCTACTTGCCAGGTTGTATGGCGTTTCATTGGATGAATTATTACAAACCGATGATGAAATTCCGAAACACGAAGCGGAAGATACTAATAATAATGAAGAAGAAAAAGGCCGTGGTGAATATGTGAATGTCAGTTTGAAAGGTGTTCATGTAATCGATAAGGACGGAAAAGAAGTACGGGTTGGCTGGGATGGCATTTATGTTGAGACGGATGAAGAGAAGGTTACTATTGATAAGAGTGGTGTCTTTGTTGATGGGGTTGAATATTGCGGAAATTGGTTCAAAGACCACCACCGTGAGAAATTCCCGATGACTGTCCTTATCACAATTACTTACATCTTAATCAGCGCCTTTTTTAACCTATGGCATCCCGGGTGGTTGTTATTTCTGTTGATTCCATTATGGTATACCTTGGTTGAAGCCATTTACAAAAAGAATGCCCATATTTTTGCATATCCGGTCCTTGCCACTTTATTGTTCTTAATCGCGGGATTTTTTGCCAATGCCTGGCATCCGGCGTGGGTATTATTCGTAACAATTCCTGTTTATTACTCTCTTGTTTCGTATTTTAGGAGTTTTAGGCGGGACAAAAAAGATGAAAATGATGATAACATAATTGATGTAGAATAGAAAGGAATGAAAAAATGAAATTAAAATCTAAGCTGGGTTTAGCATTGGCGATTTTTATCGCTGTTATAATAGCACTATGTGTTTTCATGATATTGTTTATGCCAAGAGAGAGATTTCACATTGGTTTCTACGGATTTGCCAAATTGCGGCATACAACAAATTTAAATATTGATAACAAAACAACCCTTGATATTACTGCGTATTCTGATAGTTTATATTTTCAACGAAGCAGTAGTGATGAACTGGTAATTAAAGAATATTATGCAAGTTCCACAAAAAAGGCATCTATCCAAAATGATGGGCAGACAGTAACTTTCCGCGGGGAACAACACATAAATATGATGGTATTTGGGGCAATTAATGAAAAAATTGTAGTGTACCTACCTAAAAATTTCAGTGGAAATATCAGAGTTAGTTTAAGTAGCGGCACTATCAAATCAGACCTTGATTTTGTTGCCGAGAATTTATCATTTGAAGCAACCAGCGGTACTATCAATTTAAGGAAATTAACTGCGGATAATATCAATGTAAGGGCAAGCAGTGGCAGTATCAAGCTGGATGAGGTAATTGGAAATGCAATAGTCAAGGTAAACAGCGGTACAATAAGAATTAATGGGCTGGTTGGTCTTGCCGAAGTTGATGCAAGTAGTGGTGGTATCAATGTAACGGATATTAGGGGAGGAATATCGGCTAGGGCGAGCAGTGGAACGATTAAACTCGAAGTATCTGAATTATTGGCTGATATTAATGCGTCAACTACCAGTGGCAGTGTAAATATTAGATTACCAATGAATAGTGCTTTTAATTTCTCAGCCGAAACTACCAGCGGTACAATCCGGACTAATTTTGACAAAAATCTATCGATTAACAGTCGGAAAAACAACGCAAACGGAACAGTTGGAAGCAATCCCGTCCATAACGTGACAGCAAGAGCCAGCAGTGGTAGTGTAAGGGTGAATAATTAGTAACATCTGCAATATGCACGAAGTGCATATTGCAACCGTAGAAAGAACGCAAAACGTTCTTTAGAAAACCCGAAATACCTTTATCAGCAATTTAAAAAATTTATAAGAAAATGTCTCGAGTTTTCTCGCGGCATTTTTTAATTCAATGCGGACGGGAATAGCCTGGGGGCAGACTTTTTCACATTTTCCGCAATCATTACAATGTGAGATACTGATTTGTTCCTTGCGCATCACCGTCGCTTTGATATACTCATTTTTTTTAAGCCCGCTTTTACCGGAAGAGAACATGTTATAACAATAGAAAGCAAGGGGGATGTCAACTCCCTGCGGGCAGGGCATACAATATCCACAACCGGTGCAGTTGACTTTGGTATTGTGCATTATTTCAGCACACATTTTGTCAATCAGATCATGGTCATATTCATCAAATACATTAGCTTCGGCGGTATTGGCGATATTGATATTTTCTTCTATCATTTCAAGGCTGTTCATTCCCGAAAGGACACAGGTGACTTCCGGTTGGTTCCACAACCACCTGAGCGCCAGTTCCGCTGCCGTCCGTTTTTTTTCATCATTTTTGATTAGCTCCTTGGCTTTTACCGGAAGCTGGTCAACAAGGCGGCCACCACGGAGCGGGCACATAACGATAACCGGAAGACCTTTGCTTGCGGCATATTTAAGCCCCTTGGTCCCGGCTTGCGAATATTCGTCGAGATAATTGTATTGAATCTGGCAGAAATCCCAGTCATAAGCATCAATCAAGCGGGAAAAATTTGCGGTATTACCATGGTAAGAAAAACCGATTTGGCGGATTTGCCCACTCTTTATTTTTTCATCAATCCAGTTAAGGATGCCTTTTTTGACCAATTTTTCCCAAGTCAAAATATCACTTAACACGTGTATTAAATAATAGTCAATGTAGTCGGTTTTTAAGCGCTTAAGTTGCTCATTAAAGATTTTGTCCATTAATTCGGCGGAGCGGATTTGGTAATGGGGGAGCTTTGTTGCGATATAAACTTTATCGCGGAGATTGGTGCGGTTTAAGATTTCGCCAAGTGCCACCTCGCTGCCATTATAGATATATGCGGTATCAAAATAGTTCACCCCGTTTTCGATGGCAAAACGAATTTCCTGCTCTGCTTTATCAAGGTTGATTTTTTTATCGGTGCGGGAAAAACGCATACATCCATATCCAAGGATGGAGATATCATTGCCTTTGCGGTCTTTTCTATACTGCATCAATGCTCCTAAAATTTAAAGAATGCGAAGCATTCTTTACCCAGCTACGTAGTAGATGTTGGCTGCATAGCAGACGTTTTCATTTATGGAATAACCTCTTCGTTTCATAAACCGGCTCACAGGTCAAATTAATACCAAGACGCCGGATAATATTTTCGTCAACCGGGGACATAATCACTGTTGAATGCGCTTCGCAACCATTTAACTTTGGTAACTGCTCCAAAGCCAACCTTGCTGCCGGGTCTTCCGATGCGCTGGTTGAGAGGGCAATCAAAATCTCATCGGTATGAAGGCGGGGATTGATACTACCCAGATAATTTGTCTTAAGGATTTGGATTGGCTGGATTGATTTGGGTGAAACCAATAGTTGCTCATGGTCAATACCTGCCAGAATCTTTAGGGCGTTAAGTAATGCGGCTGCCATAGCCCCAAGTAAATCAGAGGTTTTTCCAGTCACCATCTCACCGCTCTTTAATTCGATAGCGGCTGCCGGATGTCCGGTCACTTCCTGACGGACCAAAGAAGCGGAAACAACTTTGCGGTCTTCTTTGGTAACCACGGCCTGCTGCATCAAAAGTTCCAATTTCTGGATAATATCTTTATTAACACGATCATTTTTTAAGTCATATTGCGCTTGGTAATAACGGCGCAGTATTTCCTGTTTGGCGGCATTTTGGCAGACTTCATCATCAATAATTGCATCACCGACCATGTTGACCCCCATGTCGGTAGGGGATTTATAGGGGCAGTAACCAAGGATTTTTTCAAAAATGGCACTAAGGACAGGGAAAACTTCCGCATCGCGGTTGTAAGTTACCGCTTGGATGCCATAAGCTTCAAGATGGAAGGAGTCAATCATATTGATGTCGTCCAAGTCGGCGGTCGCGGCTTCGTATGCCAGATTGACCGGATGCCTTAAGGGTTTATTCCAAATCGGGAAAGTCTCAAACTTGGCGTATCCGGCGGGAATCCCCCGCTTGTGTTCATGATAAAGCTGGGAAAGGCAGGCCGCCATTTTGCCGCTGCCACCACCAGGGGCGGTGATTACAACTAGCGGTTTGGTTGTTTCGATAAAATCATTTTTGCCAAATCCTTCATCGCTGACAATTCGTTCGACATTGCTGGGATAAGCTTCAATATCATAATGAAGATATGATTTAATTCCCAATGAAGTGAGCTTCTGCCGGAATTTGTCAGCGGCGTTTTGGGCACTGTAACGGGAAATGACGACACTGCTGACATAAAAATCAAGACTGTGGAAAGCATCAATCAAACGTAGTAACTCTTGGTCATAAGTAATACCATGGTCACCGCGGATTTTATTTTTTTCAATTGAATCAGCACTGATAACAATGACGATTTCCAGTTGCTCTTTTAACTTCAAGAGCATTTTGAGCTTGCTGTCAGGAAGGAAACCGGGCAAAACCCGGGCGGCATGATTATCATCAAATAACTTTCCACCGAACTCTAAATATAGTTTGTTATTAAATTGGGCAATACGGGTGGCTATTTTTTCCGATTGCAGGGTAACATAGGTATTATTGTCAAATCCGCTTTTCATAAAGTTAGTATAACAAAGAGTTATGGAATTTGCAAAAGTTTATTGTAAAAATGATTTTCAACCGTTTTTTGAGGGGGTTTATGTTAATTTCATTCTTTTTTCATAATTAAAACATTGCTTTTAAATATTTGTACACTTATAATTAGGTAGGAAAACAAGCGAGGTCAACACTTTGAATAAAAATATCGATGAATTCGAAATACCCGGTACAGGATCAGGCGGTAGCAGTGGCGGAAATCAAAACCCTTCCCCAAATCCCGGTCCCGGTGGCAATGACCCCAAGAAACAAAGTATTATCCTGTTTCTGGTGGCATCTTTTCTTACCTTAATTTTAGTCAGCTCATTCTATCGGATGATGAGTGGTTCAACCGTAATTGAAATTCCTTACAATGAGTTTCTTAGGATGCTTGATGCCGGAGAAATAACATCTGTTGTGATTGGCAGTGACCGGATTACGATAACCCCGGTGGTGATGCCACATGCCAGACAGCAGTTTGCCGGAGGATATGGGCAGACGACGCAGGTCACATATTTTACCGGAAAAGTAGAGGACGATGATACCTTGGCAGCCCGTCTGCTTAAGCATAACAAGGTTGAAGTAAAAGGGCAGGTAACTGATAACTCACAATGGTTATTAAGCCTTGTTTTGAGTTATGTCCTACCGATACTGATGATGTGGGCGTTGCTCAGCTTTCTATTCCGGCGGATGTCGAAGGGTGGGGGACCATTTAGCGTCGGAAAAAGTACTGCCAAAGTATATGTCCAAAAAGATACCGGTATCACTTTTGCCGATGTAGCGGGTGAAGATGAAGCCAAGGAATCATTGCAGGAGGTGGTTGATTTCCTGCATAATCCCGGTCGTTATGCCAAAATAGGTGCGAAATTACCGAAAGGTGCGTTATTAGTCGGACCGCCTGGAACCGGAAAAACTTTGCTGGCAAAAGCGGTTGCCGGAGAAGCACATGTCCCATTTTTTTCCTTATCAGGTTCTGATTTTATCGAGATGTATGTTGGTGTCGGGGCATCCCGTGTCCGTGATTTGTTTAAAGAAGCAAGTAAAAATGCCCCCTGCATTATTTTTATAGATGAAATTGATGCCATCGGCCGCAGCCGCGATAACAAATATGGTGGCGGACATGAAGAACGGGAACAAACTTTAAACCAGCTTTTATCGGAGATGGATGGATTTGATACTTCAAAAGGGGTTTTGATTCTTGGTGCGACCAACCGTCCGGAGATTTTAGATAAAGCCTTGTTGCGCCCCGGTCGTTTTGACCGTCGGATTATTGTTGACAAACCGGATTTACGCGGACGGGTCGAAATTTTAAAAGTCCATGCCAAGGATGTTTCGATGGATGAAACCGTGGATTTGGATGCCATCGCTCTTGCGACAAGCGGGGCTGTTGGCGCTGACTTGGCAAACATGATTAATGAAGCTGCCATCAATGCCGTCCAACGCGGACGTGATTATGTCACGCAAAAAGATTTGTTTGATGCCGTTGAACAGGTACTGGTCGGCAAAGAAAAGAAAGACCGCATAATGAGCAAGGAAGAGCGTAAAATCGTCTCTTATCATGAAGTTGGTCATGCCTTAGTCAGTGCATTGCAGAAAAATTCCGAACCGGTGCAGAAGATTACCATCGTACCCCGGACGATGGGTGCGCTTGGTTATGTAATGCATGTTCCTGAAGAAGAAAAATATTTGCAAACCGAAGCCGAATTACACGACCGTCTGGTTTCATTATTGGCAGGTCGGGCGGCCGAAGAGTTGGTTTTTGATACGATTACCACCGGTGCAGCCAATGATATCGAACAAGCAACCAACATCGTCCGCAATATGATAACCCGTTTCGGGATGAGCAAAAAATTCGGTTTGATGGGTCTTGCGACGATTGAAAACGAGTATCTTGGTGGTGGTGCCCACTTGACTTGCGCCGATGTTACGGCTGCCGAAGTCGATGCGGAAATCATGGCTATCCTTAAAGCCTGTTATGATGAAGCAAAAGAACTTTTATCAGGCAACCGCGAGTTGATGGATACCTTAGCCGATTATTTGATTGAAAAAGAAACCATCAGCGGTAAGGAGTTTATGAAAATTTACCGCGAAGCAAAAGGTCTTCCCGAACCAGAACCGGAAAATGAAGGTGGGGAAAATACCGAAAAACGCCCCAGCCTTGCGACGAAGGAAGAGAAGATTAAGGAAGCTGAGGGTGCAGCAGAAGTGACCGAAGAGGATGTAGAGCAGGAAGCTGAGGGTGCGGCAGAAGTGACCGAAGAGGATATAGGGCAGGAAGCTGATACGCAAGAAGTAACCGAAGAGAATGTAAAGCAAGAAACTGATACGCAAGAAGAAACTACCCCCCCGGAAGCAGAAGCACAAAACACTCCCCCCGGCTCAGTTGTCGATGTTACCATAGATGATGAAACCCCTAAACCAAAAAATACAGTAGGCCGTTTTTCCCGCCGCCCATCTGATTAATAATTCCCCTCCCTGGAGGGGTGGCAAACCGAGCTACGCTCGCTACGAGCGCCGGGGTGGTTATCCCATGTCAAATTTCGAAGAAGAACTCAAAAAAATCCCCCAAAACCCCGGTGTCTACCTGATGCATGACGAAAATGACACCATCATTTACGTGGGTAAAGCCAAAAACCTACGCAGCCGGGTCAGGTCTTATTTTCGCAACATAACCGGACGCAGTCCGCAAATCGAAAAAATGGTTACCTTAATCAACCGCTTTGAGTATATAATGACCGACTCCGAGCTGGAAGCTTTGGTTTTAGAAAACAACCTAATCAAGGAATACTCCCCCCGCTATAATACGGTTTTAAAAGACGATAAAACCTACCCCTTTATCAAAGTTACCCTTGGCGAGGAATATCCACGGGTTCTTTTTTCGCGGGAAATGAAAAAAGACCGTTCCCGTTATTTCGGTCCATATGCCAATGCCACCGCCGTCAGGGAGAATGTTGAGCTAATAAATAAACTGTACCAACTCCGAAATTGCAACCGCAGCTTACCCCGTGAGATAGGCAGCGGGCGTGCCTGCCTTAATTTTCATATCAAACAATGCTGTGCTCCTTGTCAGGATAATGTCACAAAAGAAGAGTATGCAACCCGTGTACGGGGTGCGATCGATTTCTTAAACGGCAGTTATCAAGCTACACTAAAAGAGTTAAAACAAAAAATGAACGAAGCTTCGGAAAATACCGATTTTGAAGAAGCAATCCGTTACCGCGATTTATATAAAAGTGTCGAAAATGTTGCCCTTCGCCAGAAAGTAACCGATTCTGACTGCGAGGATAAAGATATAATCGGTCTTGCTTCTGATGAAAATGAAACGGTTGTGCAGGTATTTTTTATCCGTGACGGAAAATTAATCGGTCGCGAGCATTTTTACATGGAGCATACCACCGGTTTTTCTCCCGGCCAAATTCTGCTTGATTTTATCAAACAATTTTATGCCGGAACACCATTTATCCCTCGCGAACTGGTTTTACCGGAGCAAATCGAGGATATCGAAATCCTTGAACAATGGTTAAGTAAAAAACGCGGAAGCCGCACCTATATAAAGATTCCCAAAATCGGCGACAAAGAAAAAATGGTTGAGCTTGCCACCAAAAATGCCAACCTTATTCTAAGCCAAGACAAAGAAAAGATAAAGCGAGAGGAAAAGCGGACAATAGGTGCAGTAAAAGAAATAAGCGGATGGCTGAATTTGCCACCAATTAACCGTATGGAAGCTTATGATATTTCCAATATCAGCGGTTTTGCCAATGTCGGTTCGATGGTGGTTTACGAAAAAGGAAAACCAAAACGCAGTGATTACCGCAAATTCAAAATTAAGTCGGTCAGCGGTCCTGACGATTACGCCTGTATGAAGGAAGTGCTGACCAGAAGATTAAAGCATGGTGTTTTGGAACAGGCGGAGTTTAAAGAAAAAGGATTGGATAATGAATTCGGCAGTTTCACCAAATTTCCCGATTTGATTTTGATGGACGGGGGTAAAGGGCAGGTAAATATTGCCTTGCAAGTCTTAAAGGAACTGGGAATCGATATTCCGGTCTGCGGGATAGTCAAGGATGACAAACACCGGACACGGGGATTATTTTTTAATAATAAAGAAATTAAAATTGAAAAAAGTAGCGAAGGCTTTAAACTACTGACCCGCGTGCAGGAAGAAGCCCACCGTTTTGCGATTGAATTCCACCGTTCACTAAGAGGGAAAGCGCAGGTGAAATCAGTCCTTGATGAAATCCCCGGTGTCGGTCCAGCAAGACGCAAAGCCCTGATGCGCCACTTTAAATCAATCGATGAAATAAAAGCCGCCTCAGTCGAAACCCTTGCCTCCCTCCCCGAAATCCCCAAATCCGCCGCGAAGGTTATATATAATTTTTTCCACCCCTAGCACCTCACCCATTTTTATGTTAAGATAGAAACTACCGAAAGGAGCCACCCACCCAAATGCAAAGTGTAAACCTCACCCGTATCGTAGAAAAGATGAAACTTATCAATATCACCCCCGAGATTGATATCAGCAAAACTAAAATCACCATCCCTGATATAAATCGCCCTGCCCTGCAACTAGCCGGATATTTTGAACATTATGAAGCCCAGCGCCTGCAAATTATCGGATTTGCGGAATACGCATACATGCAGTCTTTTTCCCACGAACGGAAAGAGGAAATCTACGACAAGTTTCTTGTCAGCGAGATTCCCGTCGTTGTTTATTGCCGTGAACTACAACCGGACGAATTATTTCTTAAAATCGCCCTCGAAAGGCAGATTCCCATCATGATGACGAAAAAGTCAACGTCCTCATTTATGGCAGAAATAATCCGCTGGCTTAATGTAAAACTTGCCCCATGTATCCGCATTCATGGTGTATTGGTAGACGTATTTGGCGAAGGTGTCTTGATTAAAGGTGAAAGCGGTATCGGAAAATCAGAAGCCGCACTAGAATTGATTAAACGCGGCCACCGCCTTGTCACCGATGATGCCGTCGAAATCCGCAAAGTCAGTGATGATACCCTGATTGGTTCGGCACCGGATGTTACCCGGCATTTTATTGAACTTCGGGGGATTGGCATCATTGATATCAAAACCCTTTTTGGTGTTTCCAGTGTTAAGGATACCCAGTCAATCGACCTCGTTGTCCATTTGGAAGATTGGAACAAAGAAAAACAATATGACCGCCTAGGCCTCGAAGAAGAATATACCGATTTTCTTGGTAACAAAGTAGTCATGCACAGTATTCCGGTCCGCCCGGGTCGTAATGTTGCATTGATATGTGAATCGGCAGCAGTTAACCACCGTCAGAAAAAAATGGGGTATAACGCAACCCAGGAATTATATCGCCGTTTCCAGGAATCAATGAAGCGAAACGAAGAAGAAGAAGATGATGAATAATTTCTACATAAACACCGTAACTTAATATAAATAACCAACCAGAGGAATAAAAATGCTCAACCAATCAGTCTTAGACCATATAAAACAATTCGTTCCCGTTAAGGATTTGTTGGAAAACGAACCGATGTCCCAACATACCAGCTTCAAAGTTGGTGGGGAAGCGTCTCTTTTTATTCGTATCAGCACGAAAGAACAGCTTGTCCGTCTGCTTCCGTTTTTGCGGAGACTGGAGATAGATTTTTTTGTCTTGGGAAATGGAAGTAATGTTTTAATCGGTGATAAAGGATATCAGGGTGTAATTTTATCCATCAGGCAAGGTATGGGCGAGATTACCATTGAAGAAAACCGGATAGTCGCCGGAGCCGGGGCTTTACTTACAGATATCGCCAATAAAGCGGCTGAACATGGGCTTGCCGGGATGGAATTTGCCTCCGGTATCCCCGGCACTGTCGGTGGTGCAGTCGTGATGAATGCCGGAGCATATGGTGGCGATATGTCTTTGGTTACCGAATCGATTCTGATTATGAATGAAGCCGGCGAGGAAATGACAATAAGAAATGATGCAATGGAATTTGCTTATCGTTACAGCGTGGTCAAAAACCGCCCATACATCGTCCTTTCTGTTACCCTAAAACTGCTACAAGGTGATATAAAAGAAATAAACCAAAAGATGACTGAACTTACGGAAAGACGGCGTTCCAAGCAACCATTGGAATATGCCAGCGCCGGAAGTACATTTAAAAGACCGCCGGGAAAATTTGCCGGAAAACTGATTATGGATGCCGGACTCAGAGGATTTTCAATAGGTGGGGCAAGTGTTTCGGAAAAACACTGCGGATTTATCATTAACCGTGGCAATGCAACTGCCGCCGATATATTGGAAGTAATCAAAGAAGTACAAGAGCGGGTTTACGAACGCTTTGACATAATGCTAGAACCGGAGGTCATATATCTGGGCGACTTTTAACGCATTACAAAATTCCCCTCCTAGGAGGGTGTGCCCAACCCGAACTTCGTTCGGGAGCAGGCGGGGTGGTTATCCGCCCGTTTAAGGAGACACACAAATGAGACTGGTAATCGTCACCGGAATGAGTGGCGGAGGAAAAAGCGCCGCAATCAAAATACTGGAAGACAGTGGCTACTACTGCGTAGACAATTTACCC
>Ga0209737_10003252_pt1 | contig 11348 bp, 8 predicted proteins | sample TergutCu122P3_FD_187284 | JGI IMG/M metagenome (GOLD analysis project Ga0209737, IMG submission 187284) | Cubitermes ugandensis P3 segment gut microbial communities from Kakamega Forest, Kenya - Cu122 P3 (SPAdes) (version 2) | ecosystem: Host-associated > Arthropoda: Insects > Digestive system >...
CGCCGCCGTAAAATTAAAGACCAACTTCATGATATCAGCAGCGGGAAAGGAAAATTGGAAGTGGTTCCAACTCATCCGGTAACGCCTCCCGGTTCACTTAACCAAAATCATTTTACACGTGCGTGTACCGCCTGCCATCTGTGTGTTAGCGCTTGTCCCACAGGCGTTTTACAACCTTCTCTTTTTGAATACGGGTTTTTTGGCATGATGCAACCTTATTTGGATTTCGATGTAAATTTCTGCAACTACGAATGTACCAGATGTTCCGAAATATGTCCCAACGGCGCTATTTTGCCATTGACGGTCGAAGAAAAAATCACCACCCAGATTGGAGTTGTAAGGTTTGAAAGGGATAATTGCATTGTCGTAATTGATGAAACTTCGTGCGGCTCGTGTTCCGAACATTGTCCCACCCAGGCGGTAAAGATGGTTCCCTACAAGGGCGAACTGACCATTCCCGAAACCGTTCCTGATATTTGCATCGGCTGCGGCGCCTGCGAATATGCCTGCCCCGTAACCCCACACAAAGCCATTGTGGTTGATGGACATTTTGAACACGCAATAGCCCAAAAACCTGAAGAAGTGGAATTGGAAGATAAGCCGCTGGAAGATTTTCCGTTTTGATTATTCCTGATAATAGATCCGTTTCACCCGCGGCGATATACTTGTTAATACCTCATACGGTATGGTTTGCATTTGTCGTGCTATTTCCGCAATCGGACATTCTTCGCCGAAAATAATCACGGAATCGCCTTCTGATGCCGGTATATCCGTAAGATCAATAGTACACATGTCCATACTGATGTTACCCACTATAGTTGCACGCTGTCCGTTTACTATGAAACTTCCAGTTCCGTTGCCTAAAATACGGTGTAGCCCGTCGGCATAACCTATGGGTACAATTCCTATGCGGACAGGTTCGGCAGCAAAATAATTCCGGTTATAACCCACACTGCCACCAGCCGGGATGTTCTTGATTTGCAGAATAATACTGCGCAATGAGGCCGTCTGCCGCAGTTTTGAAGCATCGACAGCGCTGATGCCATGCAGACCGATACCCAATCGTACCATATCGAACTGCGCTTCGGGAAAACGTTCGATACCTGCCGAGTTAAGAATATGTCGCAGAAAAGGATACTTTATGCGTTCTTCGATTCTGTCGCTCATCCTGCGAAAAGCATCTATCTGCCGTCGTGTGAACTCGTCCAATGCCGGATCATCACTGCCGGCCAGATGCGAAAACACCGATTTGATCCGCACTGAAGGTTGTTTGCACAGTTGTTCTAAAAGATGATCTATCTCTTCTTCAAGAAAACCAAGCCGGTGCATGCCCGTATCTAACTTGATATGTACAGGATACTCGCAGATACCCTGATTGGATGCTGTTTTGGCGAACTGTTCCAGCATCCGGAAGTTATATATTTCCGGTTCGAGGCCATAACGAATCAAAGTATCCAAACTGCCATCTTCGGGATTCATCACCATGATGGGCAAACTGACGCCATTTTCACGCAATTCCTTACCCTCGTCGGCAAAAGCCACAGCAAGACAGTCGGCGCGATGATACTGAAGCACATGCGCTATTTCGACGCTTCCGCTGCCATAAGCGAATGCTTTCACCATCACTACCATCTTCGTATGAGGATGCAACAGCGATTTGAAATAGTTATAGTTGTGAATGATCGCATTCATATTGATTTCCAGAACGGTTTGATGCACTTTTTCTTCGAGCGCCTGAACGATATGTTCAAATTCGAAATTGCGCGAGCCTTTTACCAAAATGGCTTCACCGGCAAAGCGTACCGTATGACCCAATCCGGCTAAAAAAGCACCGGTACCGGAAAAGAAATGTTTTTCGCAAGTAAACAGTTCAGCGTATGCTGAAATTCCAGCGCCGACGCCAAATAATCGATTGATGTTCCTTTCGGATAATAGTCCGGCAATTTCGCGGTACAGACTTTCCTGCGATTTGCCTGATTGCAGAATATCCGATAAAATGAGCGTTTTAACCGGTTGTTGTTGCCGCGCCAGCAGATCAAGCGCAATAGCAAGCGAACCCGTGTCGGCGTTGTAACTGTCATTAATGATAGCACATCGGTTGATCCCTTTTTTGATGTCTAATCGCATCGTCACAGGCTCCAATTGCGCGATACGTTCGCTGATAATTTCCGGACGGTAGCCCATGAACAGCATCAGACAAACTACATGCAGGGCATTTTCAACGGATGCGTCATCTGTGAAGGGAATCGCCAGATCGAAACTTTGTTCGCCATGATGCACTTCTACCAGCGTTGCCCTGTTTTCCCTGCGTTTACCGGTAACCTGTATATCGGCGCCAGCGCACTCCGACCACGAAAATCGCGACACAGCCCTGTATTCCGCGTCGTTTTCGAGAATATCCGCTACTTCGGTGCAATCGCGGCAATACATTACCGTGCGGCAACGCCGGAAAAGTTTTAACTTCTCCTTTGCCTTTTCGTGTTTTGACTGGAAATTTTCCTGATGCGCTTCTCCCAGATGGGTAAAAATACCGATATCAGGCGCGATGATGGTTTGCAGACGTTCCATCTCTCCGGGCTGCGATATACCTGCTTCAAAAATTGCCAGGTCATGCCGGTCATCCAGCAGACATACCGACAACGGTACACCCACCTGTGAATTGTAACTTCGTGGACTGCGCACAATATTTTTCTCTTGGTGGATGGCTTGGAAAATCCATTCTTTCACAACGGTTTTCCCGTTGCTGCCTGTGACGCCGATCACGGGGGTCATGAAACGGCGGCGATGTTGAGCGGCTAACTGGTGCAGGGCGTGGAGGGTGTTCGGGACAAGGACAAAAGACCTCACCTCCGACCCCTCTCCACAGAAAAGAAGGGAATCGCCGTTTGATGCAGGCAAACATTCTGCCACAAAACAGCGCACGCCCCGGCGATACAAATCTTCGATATAATCATGCCCGTCGTGGCGTTTGCCGGGGATAGCAAAAAATACGGTGGAAGCAGGATACAACAGCGAGCGGCTGTCAGTCAACACATTTTGAACTCTGGCATCAACTGATCCATGCAATTGTCCGCCTGTGATTTGCACTATTTCAGTAATGGAATAATTCACAACAAAAATTTTAACAAACAAAGATAAATTTAATTTTTAATTTCATATTCATAAGTGCAAAAAATGAGTATTTTTGTGCACATTTCAAATTTTCAACAATATGAATAAAATTAAGTTTTTTCTGTTATTTCCGGTAGTTATTTTTCTTTTTACCGGATGCGCCTGCCGGGCGGAACAGCCTGCAGTGCGCAATGTTATTCTGATGATTGGCGACGGTATGGGGCTTTATCATCAATACGCCGCCTACACGGTCAATAATGGCAGTTTTACAATCGAACGCTGTCATGCAGTAGGTATTATCAAAACCACTGCTGCCGATAATTATACGACCGATTCGGCTGCTGCAGGCACTGCAATTGCCTGTGGTGTAAAAACCAACAATGGCATGCTGGGAGTGCGTCCCGACACTGCCAGCGTGAAATCTATGCTTGAATATGCCGCTGACCATGGGCTGTCGACCGGCATGGTGGTGTCCTGCGAACTGACTCATGCCACACCGGCTGCTTTCGTGGCGCACGTCGGCAGCAGAAGCGAGAACGATAATATTGCTTTAGACATTGCACGGTCGAAAATAAATGTTGCCATTGGCGGTGGCCGTAAATTTTTCGAAAACCGGGCCGACACCAAAAATCTCACAGATTCGATGAAAGCCAAAGGTTTTAGCGTGGCTTATACTGTAGACGAAGTGAAAGCCGTACAGAAAGGCAACCTGCTTGGTTTGCTGGCTGAAGTATCGCCTGAACGTTATCCTGCTCGAGGTGAAATACTTACAGAAGGAGTAAAAACGGCTATCAATATTCTGAATCAAAACAAAAAAGGATTTTTCCTGATGGTGGAAGGCTCCCAGATTGACTGGGCAGCACATGCCAACAATCAGGAAGAGGTGGTGGAAGAAATGCTTGATTTTGAACGCACAATAAAAATTGCCTATGATTTTGCCGAGCGTGACGGGAATACACTGGTCATTGTCACTGCCGACCACGAAACAGGCGGAATGATGATTACCCGCGGCAACCTTGAAACCGGAAAACTTACCATGAACTTTGCCAGCACAGGACATACAGGAGTGCCAGTCCCAATTTATGCGTTTGGACCTGGCGCTGAAAAGTTTACAGGAATATACGAAAATACGGAAATATTACCAAAGGTACTGGAACTGTACGGGATCAGCAAATAGTTCTGCCACTGCGGTTCTCTGCTTCTAATCCTGTCATTTTGTCGCTCAACGCCCGTTGTTCGTTACAAAATGACAGTTTTTTGTATATTGGCACGGGCTTTGTTGGTTTTCAAACAAAAAATAAAAAATTGAAAATCAAAAATTAATAAGTATATGCAAAAAGGAACCATTGGTGTAACCACTGAAAACATTTTTCCGATCATCAAGAAATTTCTCTATTCGGATCACGAGATTTTTCTGCGTGAATTGGTGTCGAACGCTATTGATGCAATTCAAAAACTCAAAACATTGTCGTCGAATGGCGTATTTAAAGGCGATCTTGGCGATCTGACCATTCATGTTGCCGTAGAGAAAGGCAAACTGATCATCACCGACCGGGGTATAGGAATGACCGCCGAAGAAATGGACAAGTATCTGAACCAGATTGCGTTTTCGAGCGCCGACGAGTTTATCAAAAAATACAAGGATCAAAATATCATCGGGCATTTCGGACTGGGTTTCTATTCGACCTTTATGGTGTCGAAAAAAGTAGAAGTGCGCAGTCTGTCGTATCAGGAGGGCGCTCAAGCCGTGAAATGGACATGCGACGGCAGCCCGGAATTTCAAATAGAGGATTGCAACAAGACTGACCGGGGTACAGAAGTCATCCTGCACATGGATGATGAGTCGAAAGAATTTCTCGAAGAAAAGAAAATCGAAGAATTGTTGCGCAAGTACTGCCGTTTCCTGCCTGTTGAAATCGCTTTTGGAAAGGAAAAAGAGTGGAAAGACGGCAAAGAGGTGAAAACAGACAAGGATAAAATCATCAACGATACCAATCCGCTGTGGACGCGCAAACCCGCCGACCTGAAAGATGAAGACTACATGAAGTTCTACCGCGATCTGTACCCTATGGCGGAAGACCCGATGTTCCACATCCACCTGAACGTGGATTATCCGTTCAACCTCACGGGAATACTGTATTTCCCGAAAATCAAAAGCAATATAGAGTTCCAGAAGAACAAAATACAGTTGTACTGCAACCAGGTGTACGTGACGGATTCGGTGGAAGGCATCGTGCCCGACTTCCTCACCCTGCTGCATGGCGTGCTTGATTCGCCCGACATCCCACTCAATGTGTCGCGAAGTTACCTGCAAAGCGATGCGAATGTGAAGAAGATTTCGAGCCACATCACCAAAAAAGTGTCTGACCGTCTGGAAGAAATTTTCAAAAAAGACCGTCCCGAATTTGAAAAGAAATGGGACAACCTGAAACTCTTCATCGAATACGGCATGATCACCGATGAGAAATTTGCCGAACGCGCCGAAAAGTTTGCGCTGTTGAAAAACACTGACAACAAATATTTCACTTTCGACGAGTACAATAAATTGGTAAAGAGCGAACAGACCAACAAGGATAAAAAAGTAGTATATCTGTATGCTACCGATGTGCAGGCGCAATATACGTTTATCGAAACGGCCAAAGCCAAAGGATACGATGTGTTGAACCTCGACGGGCAATTGGATATTCACTTCATCAACCATCTCGAAAGTAAGAAGAGCGATATTCGCTATTCCCGCGTTGATTCGGACGTGATTGACCGTCTGATTCAAAAAGACGACCATCTGGCCACCACGCTTCCGCAAGCCGAACAGGACGACATGCGCGCTGTGTTCGAACCGTTGACGCCTTCGTCAGCCGGACATTTCTACGTAACCTACGAAAGTATGGGCGAACTGGCGCAACCCATGGTGATCACCCAGTCGGAATTTATGCGACGGATGAAGGATATGTCGGCGCTCAGCGGTGGAGGTGGTATGAATTTCTACGGAACAATGCCCGACAGTTTCAACCTGGTGGTGAACACCGATCATCCGTTGATAAAAAAGGTAATTGCCGAAAAAGACAGCGACCTGGGCGAAAAACTCAATGCCATCACAGTCGAACTGGAACCTGTGACCAAAGAACTGAACGCCCTGAAAGAACAACTCAAAGGCAAAAAGGAAGAAGAAATAGACCAGTTGCAGAAAGACAAACGCGACGAACTTGAAGATAAGGAAGAAGAAATTCGCAACAATAAAAATAATGTATTGAGCGAATATGGAAAGACGAATCAACTTGCCCGTCAATTGGTGGATTTGGCGCTATTGGCAAATAATATGCTTAAAGGCGAAGAATTGAACAATTTCATACGACGGAGCGTTAATATGATTAAGTAAATAGTTTTGTTTCATAATGTGTGTGGCAAACGGTTGAGAGTGATTCCCAGCCGTTTGTTTTTTTTTGTGAAAAAGTATACCCTATTGGATTTTTATGTATGTTTGCAACGTATAAAAATAAAAAATTGACGCCATGAAAAAGACAGGATTTTTACTTATTGCCGTTTTCCTGCTGATAGCAGGCTGTACCTTAATGGAAAAGACATCGCCAAATGGCGGTGATTTTTGGTTGAAGATGGGAGACGGAACCATTGTATCTGCATCGGATATAGATTATTATGATGTATCTGCACATCTAATATATTTGAAAAAAGGACTTCCATATCTAAAAACAGGCTGGAACCATGGAACCATGTCAGTGAATGTTGACCATGAAGAAATATATGAATGTACATTTCACTCAGTGATTTGTTCTCATATTCCATCTCTTTACGCATATACTTCCTTTTTTTTGGATGATATAATCCAAATTATTATCCATCCATTTGCCTACTCAAATATTGAACAGGAAATTAATGATCCGCGCAGTGATGAACGGATCATTTCGGCGCTAAAGAACAATGGTCTATACCATGAAGGATTACGTTGTGAAGTACTGTCCGTTAATTATTCACAAGGAAAATTAGTATTAATCATTGAAATATCCAATCCTGACAGTTTTGACTATTATTATTTAGATCCCGGTAAAATGGGGATGGGTCTGTTTCACTATTATACTAATGGGCTCAGTATCATGAACGATTCACGCACTCAATTCTTTACCCACCACGAAACTGTGATTCGTCCCGAACCTTGGAATTCTTGGAAAAAAGAGTGGTTATCACTGATACAAAGCGGGGAAAGCAAAAACATATCCATCACCTATCAACATTTCGACAATATCCCTGCAGGAAATTATAAAATGTCCTTTTCATTTCCGGGTTTGAATTCATTATCGCAAAAGGAAAGGGAATATAGAAATGGGCGGATTTGGATGGGTGCTATTTTTGTTTGGAAAGACATTACTATTAATTAAACACAAAAAAACATGAGTATCAAAAGAGTATCACTTTCAGTATTTTTTATCCTTATTATGTTTCTTATCAATTGTTCATCTCAACAAATCCAATACCTCAAAGTGGAAGAATTTGAAAAACAGTTAATCGCTACGAAAGGCGAACAACTAATAGACGTACGCACACCGCAGGAGTTTGAGAAATATCGAATTAGAAGTGCGAAAAATATCGATTTTAGAAATTCCGGTTTTCGCAGGGAAATAGAGAAACTGGACAAAAACAAACCGGTACTGGTTTATTGTCTTTCGGGGAATCGCAGTAAATCTGCCGCAAATGTATTCAGGGAAGCCGGATTCAAAAATATTTACGAACTCGATGGAGGCATCAATTCCTGGTCGAAAGCCGGAAAACCAATAGACCAGGATCTTTCTGGAAAAGGGGAACTGTCGTCAAAAGATTATCAGACCATAACATCGGCAGAAGGTTATGTATTGGTTGATTTTTATGCTCCCTGGTGTGGCCCTTGCCGGAAAATGCTGCCAATGGTCGAAGATTTAGCCAAAACCAACACCGGTAAATTCAAATTGCTGACCGTTGATTTTGACCAAAACCGTTTGCTGGCAAAAGAACAAAAAATCACAAGTGTACCTTATCTGGCAGTGTATAAGGATGGAAAGAAAGTATGGGACAGAAACGGCGAAGCAACTAAGGAAGAATTGATGGAAGTATTGAATTTATAAATAATTGTAACTGCTTATTCACTGGATGAAATCTATATGTAAACATGTTATCATAGGAGGCGTTGCCGGAGGCGCAACTGCTGCAGCAAGAATCCGCCGTTTGGACGAATTTGCAGAAATTGTCCTTCTGGAAAAAGGAAAATATATATCGTATGCCAACTGTGGATTGCCCTACTATATCGGTGGAATTATAGAAAACCGAAACAGGCTTTTCCTGCAAACACCTGCTTCATTCGGAAAGCGCTTTGTAGTGGATGTAAGGGTTGAGCATACGGTTATCGGTATTGATACCACTGCAAAAACAGTGACTGTACGGCGTGCTGACGGCAGTGAATATACCGAAAACTATGACAAATTATTGCTTTCTCCGGGAGCATCGCCTGTAAAACCGCCATTGGAAGGTATTGATTTGGAAGGCATTTTTACCTTGCGCGATGTAGCGGATACCGACCGTATCAAAAATTACCTGAAATCGCGTCGCGTTCAGAAAGCAGTTGTGGTTGGCGGAGGATTTATCGGGCTTGAAATGGCTGAAAACCTGCATCATGCCGGAGCGGAAGTGTCTATTGTAGAAATGGCAAGTCAGGTGATGGCGCCCATTGATTTTTCAATGGCAGCGCACGTTCATCAACACCTGTTACAAAAAGGCGTGGAACTCTATTTGGAACAAACAGTTGAACGATTTATACAAAAAGACGGGAAGATCAATGTTTGTCTGAAAAGCGGAAAAATCATCCCTGCCGACATGGTCATACTGTCCATTGGCGTCCGTCCCGAAACGTCGTTAGCCAAGTCAGCCGGCTTGAAAATCGGCGAGGCAGGCGGTATTTGGGTGAATGATTATTTGGAAACTTCAGCCAAAGATGTGTACGCTGTTGGTGATGCCATCGAATTTCCTCATCCGGTAACGGGTAAACCATGGCTGAATTATTTAGCCAATCCCGCTAACCGTCAGGGGCGTGTGGTAGCCGATAACATGGTGAAAGGCAATACTGAAAAATATGAAGGCGCTATCGGTACTGCCATTGCCAAAGTATTCGATTTAACGGTGGCTACAACGGGTTTGGCTGCTAAAAGACTGAAACAGTTCAATATTTCGTATCAAAGTTCGCACACCCATTCGGGGTCTCACGCGGGATATTATCCGGGAAGTATGCCCATGAGCATCAAACTGACATTCGACCCCGAAACAGGTAAATTATTCGGAGCGCAGGGCGTTGGATACGACGGCGTTGATAAGCGTATCGACCAGATTGCCTTGCTCATCAAATTGGGCGGAAGCGTGTTCGATTTAATGAAAGTGGAACATTGTTATGCGCCTCCGTTTTCTTCAGCCAAAGACCCGATAGCGATTGCCGGTTACGTTGCAGGAAACATTGTCAGCGGACGAATGCCTGTGGTGCACTGGCGCGAGATGCAAGCAGCAAATCCAGATCAGATAACCATACTGGATGTGCGAACCCGTGAAGAAACATCAAGCGGACAAAAAATTCATGGCTCTTTGAATATTCCTTTAGACGAACTGCGCGAACGTTTGAATGAAATTCCTGCAAACAAGCCTGTTTACGTCTATTGCGGTGTGGGATTACGTGGATATCTTGCACTGCTTATCTTAACGCAACGTGGTTTTTCCAATCTTAGAAATCTTTCGGGAGGCTATAAAACCTATTCCGTTGCAACCAAAAAAGTGTAATTTTGTATGTTTAAATTTCAAAAATAATTCTTAAAAAATATCAAATATGAAACAGTTAATTGCTTGTTGCGGAATTGATTGCGAAAGTTGCGACGCCCGCATAGCCACCATTGCCAATGATGACGTCCTGAGGGAAGAAACCGCAAAAAAGTGGAGCACGATGTACGAATCACCTGACATCACAGCAGAAACCATCAATTGTACGGGTTGCCGTGCTGAAGGAGTGAAAATAGGTCACTGGAACGATTGCGAAATCCGCAAATGTGTACAAGTGAAAGGTTTAAACACCTGCGGCGAATGTGTAGAATTGGACTCTTGTCAAATAGTCGCCTTTGTACTTCAAAATGTACCTGGCGCAAAAGAAAATTTATCAAATTGCTAAAATTGCGGTTATTGGTAGAGACGGGGCGTGCCCCGTCTCTACACTATTTCTTTCTACGCATTACTGAATATTTTTGTAGATCTTTCGAAAGTCTATTTTGCCAAAACATGCGCCAATTTTCACGTTGTAGGCAATTCACGAAGACGTCGTCAACTGAACGCGATGGACTTTGACACAGTTCGACTGTATTTTATTCAATGAAAATCAAACCGTTGACATGGAGATACGAAAAAAATGCGAAAAAAATCACATTTTCATGCAACGTTTTTGAGGTTTGTGCATCTATATATTAAGAAGTCAATGTTAAGTTAAGTTAAGTTAAATTTAAAAAAAAAAATCAGTAGTTATGGTACAGTACAATAATTTCGACAGAGTAATGGAAGCCAGAGACCATTTCAAAAACGGGGCAAGTTCGAAAAGCCAGAAGAATAGAAATAACAATTCATTGTCTGCATAAGGAGGCGGACTTATAACTAAAACAAAATGAAAAAATTAGTTTTTATGATTATTTCCGCATTGATATGCGGAATGGTGTTTACCAGTTGTAGCAAAATGGACAATGTAGATGATACGAACTATTGTTCGTATGTTAGCGTAAAAAACATTGACAAATCAATTCCTATCGTAACAAAAATTTTGGATGGATTACCAAATGGTTTGGATGATGAAGAAAAGTTGCAAGAACTGGCGACATGGTTAAAATCATGTCCTTGCATTATTGATGCTACCGTTGCTTATAAATCCAATTTTGCTCCAAATGGCAAATGGGAAAGCGAAATCGTCATTTCGTATGACGAAAACGGGACAACTAAATATTTTATGCTTGAAATTCTAATGACCAAACCATTAGCAATTACAGGTTATTACGGTCCTGATAAGCCAAGAGATTTATTTGTAAAAACAAAATACTATTATACAATTGACAAGGTGCTAAATTTCATCAATTCGCTCAAACTTGATATAATACAAATTGAATACAGCGGAGCATATTTTTCATCCATGCCACATGACAACTTACAATCCATTGTTGATGCTTTAAATGACAAACCAT
>Ga0209737_10003253_pt1 | contig 11346 bp, 9 predicted proteins | sample TergutCu122P3_FD_187284 | JGI IMG/M metagenome (GOLD analysis project Ga0209737, IMG submission 187284) | Cubitermes ugandensis P3 segment gut microbial communities from Kakamega Forest, Kenya - Cu122 P3 (SPAdes) (version 2) | ecosystem: Host-associated > Arthropoda: Insects > Digestive system >...
TCATCTGAACGCTCTTTCCATCATGACCGGATTCCAGCTTTTGCCGTCGCCGCCGCAGATTGCCGTGGATATGGCCGGCGCTATTATTTCTACGGTTATGGCAGCAACACATATGATAGATGACGAAGTTGTTCTTATGCAGACAACCCTCAAAACTATGGAAAGCCAAATAGGCGGAAATATTCTTATTCTCCCTGATTATGGGGCATTAGAAAAGATTTTTGCCTCTTTGGGGCTCAGGTGATTCTGTGGACAACAATGATACGATTAGGGTAAAAATCGCAGATATGGCTGTTAAAAGGGAACATGGCATAATTATAACTGTAGGCTTGGGGTCTTGCATAGGGATTGCTCTATATGATCCGGCAAGCAAGCTGGGCGGATTGTCTCATATCCTTCTCCCGGACAGCAACCAGTTTAAAAATGTTAATAAGGGGAACGTAAATGTAGCTAAGTTTGCAGACACAGCTATACCAACTTTGATTGAGACAATGGGGAGGCAGGGCGCCAGAAAGAACCGGCTGCAAGCTAAAATCGCCGGTGGAAGCCAGCTTTTCAACTTTGATAAAACGAACATGAGTGTGGGAGAAAAGAATATCGGAGCGGTCATTCAGACGCTGAAGAAGATAGGGATCCCCATTTTAAAAGAAGATGTGGGGGGCAATTACGGAAGAACCATGCGGCTTTTTATTGATACGGGGAAGGTTTTAATTTCTACTGTGGGTAAAGGCGAAAAGGAGCTTTAATTATTTTTAAGCATAAAATATCATAATAGTATGCATTCCCTTAATGAATACTGGACTAGGTGAATATGATCATGAAAAAGGGAAAAATTAAAGTATTAATAGTCGATGATTCTGCATTTATGCGTAAGATTCTCAGTGACATTATCAGCAAGGACAGCGAGTTGGATCTGGTGGGCGCCGCCCGGGACGGAGAAGATGCTCTCAGGAAAAAGGATCTTTTAAAGCCGGATGTTATTACTCTGGATGTAGAGATGCCCAGGCTGGACGGGTTGGCTACGCTTCGCCGCATCATGGAGAAGGGTCTGATGCCTGTAATTATGGTGAGCAGCCTGACCAGCAGAGGGAGTGAGACAACTCTGGAAGCCCTCTCTGCGGGAGCTGTAGATTTTATTGCTAAACCTACCGCCCTTTATAAAGGGGAGGGTTTAGATGAGTTAAGGCTCACTCTCCCTCAGAAAATAAAGGCTGCAGCAGGGGCAAGATTGTTTTCCGCCAGGTCGGAACATAGACCGGAACACAGGCCGGAGCCGCGGAAATTGCCCGGCGGAAAACCGTCAGGGCCAGGTGCGTCGTCTGAACCGGTTGCGTCGTCAGGACCAACAGCGCCCGGCGCGTCAAGTTCAAGCGTAACGGAAACACCCGGTATTAGCAGGTTATCGCCTCGTCCCGTTGAAAGGTCGACGTCAACGCCAACGCCGCCGTCAATGACGCGTTTCACCGGTGCTGCCGGTGCAGGCGCCGGTTTTGTGGTGCTCATAGGGTCGTCCACCGGCGGGCCGCGGGCTTTGGAAGACATTTTTCGTTATTTTCCTGAGGATTTCCCTGCCGCGGTCTTGGTTACGCAGCATATGCCGCCCAGCTTTACAGCGTCTCTGGCTAAAAGGCTGGATAAGATCTCCGGGATTAAAGTGCAGGAAGCCAAAGGAAGAGAGAGGATCTCTCCGGGGCACGCTTATATCGCTCCGGGCGGATTTCACCTGCTCGTTCAGAGGGGTGAAACATCCCTGAGCCAGGCGCCTCCGGTGCATCATGTGCGGCCTGCGGCAGACTTGATGATGGAGTCCGCAGCCCGGTACTATAAGAGCAAGGCTATCGGGGTCATTCTTACCGGTATGGGGCGGGACGGTACTGACGGGATGGCGGAGATAAAGAAAAACGGCGGGAGAACTATCGTTCAGGATCCTGCCACTGCTGTGATCTCCAGCATGCCCCAGAGTGTGATCGATAAAGGCTTGGCAGATGTGACCGTTCCCTTAGGGGGTATCGTAGCCTCTGTGATACGTTTTTTTAGTTAATTTTTTAGTTTTATTTTTTAGTTTTAATTGAATTGCGCTATCCTGAGATAAATTATGTTGTGAAGGAGCGATGGCTTTGTCCCTAGATAAATGGGATTATATACAGTTTAAGGCTGCTTTTTATAAAAAGACAGGTTTGGATTTGGAGCGTTATAAGGACAAGCAAATGGAACGGCGTATTTTGCAGCTGATGAGTAAAGAAGGAAAATCAGGTTTTAAAGAGTTTTTTGAGTTTATTATCTCATCTTCTGAAGCTATGGATCGCTTTATGGATTATCTGACCATCAACACGTCGGAATTTTTCCGTGACCAAGACGTCTATAATCGTTTGCAGCAAGAGATTTTTCCCAGTGTGCTGCAGCATGAAAGGGGCGCTATCAAGATCTGGAGCGCTGGTTGCTCCATCGGCGCCGAGCCGTATACCATCGCCATCGCCATGGATATTTTGAAATCTCTTAACCGGGTCAAGATCCATGCTACCGATATAGATGAAGGGGCGCTGAGAATTGCTCAGCGGGGGAGCTATAATATTAAACAGCTAGGCAAGACAAAAAGTGATGTTGTAAAGAAATATTTTACGGTGGCAGGGGCGGATTATAGCGTCATCCCTTCAATCAAGAAAGTTGTAAATTTCAGCCGCCACAATCTGTTGACGGATCCACCCGTCATGGGCTGCCACATGATTTTTTGCCGTAATGTCTTTATCTATTTCAAGCAGGAGACTCAAGATGCTTTGCTACAGAAATTTGCCAGCGGACTAAACCCAGGCGGTTATCTGGTCATCGGTTCCGCGGAATATATCGGCAGTCCGGCTAAGTTTGGACTGCGTAAGGCTTTTACGACTATTTATCAGAAAGGCTAGAACGGGCGGGCTTCCATGCCCGACCGGTTTCCTAGTTCATTTGAAGAAGGTAGTAACATGTCAGACTCTGCAACAGGAAATGGTGATAAAGATGCCGGCAGGCGCTCAGATGTGCTGCCTGGCGAACTGAGGCGCCTCGCGGACGCCAGCAAAGCGGGGGAGTTCAGTATTGTCCTTGACGCAGAGCACGCATGCGGTCAGGAAGCCGAAACACTGCGCCTGCTAAACGAGGTCATCGCCAATTATCATTATGCCGCGGAATATGATTTAATGAAATACAAGCTGGCAAATGACGCTCTGAATATCGCCCTTTGGGATATGAGCGTTGTAAACCCCGACCCGTTCAACCCTGAAAACAAAATCACCTGGTCGCAGGAGTTCCGTCGGATGCTGGGCTATACTGATGAGGATGATTTCCCTGATATATTCCAAAGCTGGAGCGACAGGCTTCATCCGGAAGACAAAGAAATGGCTTTTAGCGCTTTCGAGGCTCATCTGGCAGACCGCACAGGAAACACCCCTTTTAATGTAGAATATCGCCTCATGCTAAAAAGTGGAGAATACCGGTATTTTTACGCTTTTGGGACATGCCTCAGAGATGAAGACGGCGTCCCCCTGCGGGTAGCCGGCGCCATCATGGATATTACCGAAAAGAAACAGATGGCTGAGGCGCTGAATGATGCTTTATTCGAATCCAAGAGAACTCTTGACAATATGACCAGCATTTTAAATAAATCAGGCGCCATGATTTACGTAACCGACCCGGACAACGATACGATTTTATTTGTTAGCGATCATTTGAAGCGGCAATTCGGGATCGAGGGTGATGTGACCGGGGCGCCGTGTTATCTGGTTCTTAGGACAGGCGTCGACAAACGATGTGATTTTTGCCCTTGTCATCAGCTCGATAAAGAATCGGATAAAGTGGTTGTCTGGGAAGAACGCAGCAATGTGACAAAGAGCTATTACCGGAATGTTGACAGATACGTGGATTGGCCTGGGGGCAAAAAAGCTCATATTCAGGTTGTCACGGATTTAACTGATATTAAAGAGTCCCATCAAAACCTAGAGATTGCCATGAAAGCCCTGGAACGCCGGGAGAGGATGATGGACGCCCTAAACAAGACAGCCGTTTTATTCCTCTCCCATAGGTATGATTCCTTTGAAGCGATGATGACGGCAGGGGTGGAGTTGATAACAGACATACTGGATTTGGACAGGGTCTCGGTCTGGAGCAATTTTGTCTCGGGAAAGAGCTTGCACGCCTCGCAGATTTACCGCTGGGAAAGGATCGCTGGGGGTTCTGTTTCGCCGGCGAGGGGCCTCCATTTATTTACATACGCATTGTTTGCGCCGCGCTGGGAGAGTATGTTTATGCGGGGCGAATTAATCAACAGCCCTGTGAGCTTGCTGCCGGAAGCAGATTCATTGGCGCTAAATGGCATGGTATCTGTTTTTATCACGCCGGTCTTTATTAATAACCTATTTTGGGGATTCGTGCTCTTTGAGGATCATCGCAATGAACGCTTTTTTGAAGAAGACTATGTAGAGATGATGCGTTCAGCGGCGTTTCTATACGCGAATACCGTCAATATCAGGACCATGGAAGCAGAGGCGGACGAAGCCAATTATCGTTTGCAGATCATGCTGGACAGCAATCCGCTGATCTGTATCCTCCGTGATGAGAACAATGATATCATAGATTGCAATCAGGAGGCGCTAAAAAATTTCGGCGTCGCTACAAAGCGCGATTTTATAATGAATTATCAAAAGTTTTATCCGGAGTTTCAGCCGGATGGGGCAAATAGTTTGGAAAAATCTCAGATAATAATAGCAGATCTTCTCGATAAAGGGTTCATTGAGAGTTTTGAATGGACATTCCAGGATATTAACGGCGAGAAGTTTCCTGTTGAAACAACCCTTGTGCTCCTCAGGCAGGACGAGAGCACCCGTATCCTGTCCTATTCCCGGGATCTGCGGGAGATCAAAGCTAAAGAACAGGAATTATTGAAAATTGCAGAGCGGGAACGGAAAGCCAAGCTGCAAAGAGAGGCGGCCCAGGCTGCCAATGAAGCAAAAAGCCGCTTTTTAGCCCGCATGTCCCATGAGATACGCACCCCCATGAACGCTATACTGGGCATGTCGGAACTGTTGCTCCAGGAGAGGCTAAGCAGCGATCAATTCAGTTATGTAAAAGATATAAAGACAGCCTCCACGGCTCTGCTCAATATTATCAACGACATATTGGATATCTCAAAGATCCAAGCCGGCAAGCTGAGCCTCGTGCCAGTACATTACGATTTTAATACATTAATCGACGGCGTGGCGTCGGTGGTGCGGTTTCTGGTGGAAGATAAATATATTGCCTTTATACTGGATCTGAAAGAAGGGATACCGGAGTGCCTCTACGGAGACGATATCCGGCTCAGGCAGGTGCTGCTGAATCTGACGGGCAATGCGGTCAAATTTACAAAAGAAGGTTATGTGAAATTATCTGTGGAAGCGACAGAGACCAGTATTCTTTTTACTGTCAGCGACACAGGCATGGGCATCAAAGCTGAGGATGCGCCAAGACTTTTCTGGGATTTTGAACAGCTGGACACCATCAAGAACCGGGACATAGGCGGAACCGGTTTGGGTTTGCCCATCGCCAAGGCTCTCTTGGAGATGATGGGCGGGCAGATCTCCATGGAAAGCGTTTACGGACAGGGGACCTCCTTCCATGTGGAGATCCCGAAAGTGCTCGGGGATAAAACACTGATCAGCAACGCTGACGATAATGTCATCAGCATCTATGCCCCAGAGGCGAAGGTGCTGGTCGTAGATGATAATGAAATGAACCTGAATGTCGCCAGCGGGCTGCTGCGGCTCTTCCAGGTCACGGCTGAAACAGCAGTCTCAGGGCGACAGGCCATAGATATGATCCGGGAGAAAGAGTATGATCTAGTCTTCATGGATTATATGATGCCGGAAATGGACGGCATTGAAGCAACCAAGATCATCCGGGAGCTGGGCCTAGACGTTGTCATCATAGCCTTTACGGCAAATGCAACCACAGGGGCCAGGGAGACGATGCTGGAAGCCGGTATGGATGGCTATTTATCGAAACCTGTCATCAAAAAAGAACTGGCGCAGATTCTGAGCTCTTGGTTGCCCAGTGAAAAGATCATTGCCGCGCCTTTGGAGGCTGCGAGCGCTGCGCCCGGTAGTGAGGAGGGCGTCGATCCAGGTCAGGAAGAAGGGGAAGCAGCAGCAGAAAGCGATAGGGAATTCTGGAAAAAGATCGACAAAATTGCCGGGCTCTCTTTAAAAATCGGCCTGGACAGAGTCGACGGCCAGCGAGACGTCTTTGAAAGAACCCTGAGGCTGATGCTGAAAGAAATTGAGAAGACGAACAAGAACCTACCGCAATTTTTGGCGGTAAATGATATGCCGAGTTTTTGCACTGAGGTTCACGGAATAAAAGGCGCCCTGGCAAACATGGGCGTCATGGAACTCGCTGAAAAGGCGCGACTGCTCGAGTTCGCCTCCAGGGATGGGGAGGCAGAATTCTGCGCCCAGCATCTGCCGTCATTATTGGAAGAACTAAACAAGCTGGACGCCGACTTGCGGGAAGCCTTTACCATCATCTCTTCAAATGCCGACCAAAACGGCGCTTCGGATCAGGCGCCGATGGATATTCTTCCAAAATTGCTGTCTATCCTAGATAGCTTAATGAGCGCTATTACTGACTTTGATATCGTGCAGATAGACATGGAGATAGAGAAACTTAATAAACTGGAACTTAGAGGCGCTTTAAAAGAAGAGATTGAACAACTGAAAGACGCTGTACTGATGATGGAGTATGACGAAGCTACGGAATTGATACGCAGGTTGAACGCCTAATCTTTCGATACAATGCGAGATAATATGCCCAATCCATTAAAAATTCAATAAATTCAGCAAAACAAATAAATTTAAAAAAAGCAAAAAAACACTTGACAGCCGGGACGGCATGTGTTAAAATTACAAAAAATAAATAAATAGTTACATTTACGACAATGCTTTCCACAAAAACAAACAATGTCTATTCTTCTATCATCTGCGTAATTGACGCCCAATACCGCTAACGAAATGTTCCATGCAAATGACCCTAAACTCTTAGCATCTTACATTCAAAAAATCCCAAATAGTAATTATTAAGAGGATGCGAAAGTGCACTTTGCATATATTCCTTAAATTGATTGCAACAATTTAAGAGAACACAAAAAAATATTGGAGGTATCTTTGATGAAAAGAAAATTATTTGCCGTTTTAGCGCTCATGCTTGCGCTCATGCTTGCGTTTGGAAATGTGACAGTTCTTGCATCATCTCAAGCTAATGTTAATAATCCACAAGGCGCCAGTATGGAATATGCCCCTTTATCCTCTCAATCCAAGGTTAAGAATCTCCCGGATAGCAGCAAATCCTATGGAACATTAACGTCAAATGCTTGGAGAACAACAGGAAATGGTTTTATCTCCGGAAATACAAGACAATGGAATTACCAAGTGTCTGCAGAATATAAGGGTTCCAAGACTGTAGAGAAAATACGTACAACTTGGCGAGGCTCCGCATCACTTAGGAATTCAGCGTCCATAACTTTGGGAATTTCAAATTCTGGCGGAAGTGCTGGGACATCATCCTCGTGGCAATCTGTAAATACTGTTTCGAAGTATTGGGAAAACTCTAATGGCGCTAAATCTTCAAGCTGGAGTTCAAATATGATTGTTACGCCATCTAAAGATTATCGTGATAACACTATTGCTTTAGTTAACACTGCCGTGGTGATACTTACTTGTGATAAAAGGCCCTTTGAAATTTCTGCAGGGGTATAACCATTGGGTTATTTAGGTTATTAATGTAATAAAATAGTTTTATCAGTGGGGTACTACATATTTGACTATGTAGTACCCCGTTGGTATCTCGCAGTTCTGGAGTGATAGTATGAAACGAATAATGAGTATTGTTGTTCTGATATGTGCATTACTCTTACTTTCATCGTGCAATATGGAAAAGGATCGTTCATCCGGGTTATTGGACAATGACAATTCAGGGAGTGGAAGAAATGATGTTTTGTCTATAAAGCCAGTATCTCAAGACAGCATTCTTTTGATTGATAGATTTGGGTATAAAATTTTTTCTTACAATACCAAAACATTTCAGATCGAAAAGAGATTAAATGCTGTAAATTATATGATATATGAGTTTAGCCCTGATTGTTTATATTATTCCGCCGGACATAGTATTGACTTAGGGTTTTCTGTGTTCAAAATCACCCAACAAACAAGCACTGTGCTAAAAAAAATGCCTGATAATGAGGGAATTTTCCCTCTTGCTCAATCTGACAAATATATGTTTTTTATTAGATGCATCTATGACAAGAGAAGCATAGAAATAAGCAGACATATTGTCAAATACGATCTTGAGAACAATACGTTTGAAGAGTTTGGCAACCCCGAAGGTCTAATTTCTTATGGAGCAATAATTGGTGAGATTTTATATTATACGGTTTACAATGAAAGAGAGAATAATTACACATTGTTCTCAGTCTCATGTTCAGATAGTACTGCCACTGTTAATAAAGTTAAAGACAACTTGGAAGGAGGAGAGATTTTTTCACAAGGGAAGACCCTATATATAACAGATGGTAGCAGTATTATTTCTGAGAATGCAAAATTCAAAAAGGAATCTGAGAATTACTTTATTGGGAGCAATATCCTCGTTCAATATCAAATTCAGAAAAATGGGGATTTAAGTGCGATTGTTACTGACACTGAAACAGGAAACAGAGTTTACTCAGCAGAAAACATCGTTGATTTTGCGGTATCAGATTCTGAAATCACATTTTATTGCGTTGGCGCAATAAAAACCTTTAAGTTCAACTAATTGTGAGAGGTAAGCTGTATGGAATCTATAAATCTAACGGGTATATTAAAAAAATATCATTCAAAAACAATATTGAACAACATTGATTTTATATTTGAATCAGGAAAATGCTATGTTCTTCGAGGTGAAAGCGGTTGTGGAAAAACAACCCTTCTGAATATTTTAGCAGGGTATATAGCTGCTGATTCGGGTCAATTGCAGTCTTTACCGAAAATCGAATATCTTTTCCAGGACGAAATGTTGTTTTCAAATTTAACCGTCGAAGAAAATATGAGGATTAAGCTATATTCTGATGAAAAAAATATTCATAACGAAGAAGAATTAATAATTTCGGCGCTTGAAAAGTTTAATATTTCGAGTTTAGTTAATCAGAAAATATCTGTTTTATCTGGCGGTGAGCGTCAGCGTGTGGAACTTGCCAGCATTTTGCTAACTAATCCTGATATTGTTCTATTAGATGAGCCTACCGCAAAACTTGATGAAGAAAATAAAAAAAACATTCTAATTGTGATTACTTCTGCCTTTGCAGGTAAAACTTTGATTGCTGTAACTCATGAAAAAGAACTATTTCCAGATGAATTTATCAAACTAAGACTTCAGGAAGGAAAATTGATATATGAAAAATAGGCAGTACGTCTCAAGACTCATATTAAAAAAATCAAGCAAGTTCCTGAATATCTCAATTGCTTTATTTGCCTTTTCGCTGATGCTAATTTCGCTATTTTTGACATCTTTTTTTAATCAATATCTTCAAATTAAAAGGGATTTCTTGGATAATAGCAATATACACATTATTGAAATTTCTGTTTTTAATGAAGAGCAAATGACAAGGGAACTAAATTTTTCTGATTTATCCAATATTAAAAGTCTCATAGCTTCAACAAAGCCCCACATAAACGTAAGTGGTATAAATCTATATCAACTCAATTTTGGAATTGAAGATAACAATGATAACATTTATTTTCTTTATGGTGTTGATGATGCTGGGGCGCGATTCATTGATGCCGATGGTTTAGAAAAAGATGTTCTGTATTCAAAAAAGCTTATTGGAGAAAAAACGCAACTCAACATACCTATTGTTAAAATAGAAGATGGAGGTCTGTCAAGTAATGATATCATAAAAGTCGATTTCGTCAATAATACTAACGTACCTGAAAAAACCCCATTCACTTTATACGAAACGGTTTCAGATCAAACGTATGTCAGTTTTTTGACATACAAGAGCCTTATTGAAAAAATATATAATATACCATGGGATGAATTTGTACGCAGGTATAATAAAGAAAATGAATTTGGAATTCAGGCCATATATAAAATTTATTTATATATTGATGACATTAAAAACGTCGAAACAGTTGCCAAAATTGTTAACGATAATGGATATGCAACAAATTTTACCTTTAAGTCATTTGATAATTTCGAAAATTCAATAAAAAATACCATTTTCATTTCTGCCTTTTTAATCTTTATTGTGTTCTTATTTACCAGTTCTTACATCGTCCTATCTTTCAATTCATACCTAAAAGTTCAGCAAAAAGATATGGGAATCCTCAAACATCATAGATATAGTAATCAGAGAATAAAAAAAATATATTCCAGTAATGTTAATAGAATCTTTATACTAATGTCAGTTTTTATAATTATTTTCATTTTCGCTATCACCTATTTGCTTTTGAGTGAAGATGTAATAAAGTATTTTATTATCATCAGTACGTCCGTTTTAATTCCCTTGTGCATTATTAACAGAATTATTTCTTGTATTTTATTGAATAAGTATGTAAAACTGGATATTCTTGAATTAACGAAGACAAACAAGGAATTTGAATAGCGAGATCGAACAACTGAAAGACGCTGTACTGATGATGGAGTATGACGAAGCTACGGAATTGATACGCAGGTTGAACGCCCCGGATTGATTATCTTCTTTTAAAAAATATCATTACTTCTCGGCGACTTGTTTGTCCAACATCAGTTTTTCAAGGCGCGTTATATTCGGGAAAACAATTTTTGCACCCCGCTTGTGCAATCGCATAACTTCTCTAAAATTTCTATCAAGCATAGTCTGCAACCGTTGGCTGACGGGTACGGGGTTTTGCTGAATTGTATGTATGTGGTCAATGTACTTTGGCAGTATTGGAAACATATTTTGAAACAGAAAAACATTTGGCTTATTAGCATATTCACCGACAAAAATTTTTATGCACTTTCCATAACGCTCAATATCCTTGTCAACAATAGCTTGATATTTTTCAACTCGGCTACTCATAGGTATAACCCATAACAACCCGGTTTTTTTATCTTTTAAGCAAAAATATGTAGGACGGTATGCGCCGCCCTCATAGTTCCGCATTAATTTATCGTCCTTTGCTATATCGAAATATAAGTCTTTAATGTGGTAGACGTAACCCGGCATAATATCGATTTCGTTCATTCTGCCGCCTTTCCATGTAAGACCCCCGCTGACTGGCGGCGGGGGCATTATTTACGAACCTTTTTTTATACCCCGCTCCGGTGTGCGGCGAATATTTGACGAAC
>Ga0209737_10003254_pt1 | contig 11343 bp, 10 predicted proteins | sample TergutCu122P3_FD_187284 | JGI IMG/M metagenome (GOLD analysis project Ga0209737, IMG submission 187284) | Cubitermes ugandensis P3 segment gut microbial communities from Kakamega Forest, Kenya - Cu122 P3 (SPAdes) (version 2) | ecosystem: Host-associated > Arthropoda: Insects > Digestive system...
GGATATAATGCGGTTGGTAATACGAGTATGCCGATTAATCTGGCGATGGATAAGGAAATGCGTTTTGAGACTATTTTCCGCTACCGTCATATTTATCCGGCGGCAATTGAAGCTGTTGCATCGGGAAAAGTAAATATCAAAGGTATTGTGACCCATAGCTTTGATTTTGATAATGTAAAAACGGCGATGGATGAAAGTATTGCCAATAAAGATGATATCGTGAAGGCTGTAGTGAAGATGTAAGAAAAGGGGCTGGGTTTGTATTATGTAAACCTAGTCTTTTTTATTTGGGGGTTGACAATACCCAAAAACGCTAATATAATTATCACAATATAGGAAACGCTCATAACAATTCTTTATTATTATTCAAATTATATAGGAATAATCGTTCACAGAGCAAGATGTTTCATATCTTAATTTCACTAAAATAAAAGGTTACAATTCACGGTTTGCTTCGCTGACGTTCGCAATGATAATATCCCATGAATAGTAACAATCAAATTAATAAAGGAGCAAGATGAAAATTTTGTCGGCAGTGCATTGGTGCGCTGGTTTACATAACGCCACCAAGTCTAGTTCAGTTATGCTAAAAATCGCAGAATCAAAAAGAGGAAACTTTTTAATGGGATTGGTTGCTTGCGGTATGAGAACAGGGGACACAAATGATGGTATATCAGGCGGCGAGATAGCCAGCGGTTATCTGGTGGAAGAATTGGCAAAGTGGTTTGAGTCTTATTATTTACTGATAATGATGCAAAATAAATCGCTTTACTGGATTAAGCGGAAATTAATTTTGGCATTAAAAAGTATTCATGAGGATTTAGCTCATTATTATGAAAAGAGGGGAAGGAGGTTGGGAGTATCATATATTTTGTATGTGATTTGGGGTGGGAAATACATTATATTGCAATTGGGAGAAGTGGAGATGTTTAAGTTTGGACGTTTTATTGGGTGTTGGTGTGTGATGAAGAGTAAGGCAAATGTCGAGCGGAAAGGTTGGTTTGGGGAGAAGAGGGATGTGGTTTTAGGAGAGGGGGGAAGTGTGGTTTGGGGAGAAGGAGGAGTGGGAGATGTGGCTATAGGAGAGGAAGAAAATGCCTTTGGGAAAAGGGATTTTATAATGCCAAAAGTTAAGTACGGGAATGTTAGGAAGGGTGAAGGTATTTTGCTTTGTAATGGTAAGTTTACGAAGCAATTAAGTAAAAAGAAGTTAAGGGAAGCGTTGAAACCAACGGAGCTTCGGAGTGAAATGCAAATCAGAAAACGGCTTAATGGGATAGCGGATTATGTCGGGAGAAAGGTGGGGGATGGAGAGTGCGTGGCGGTTTACATAAAGTGTTGAAGGAGTAGAAACTGGATTGCTTCGCAATCCAGAAGAATGCAAGGAAATATTGAGACAAGCGGTTGTACATAAAACTAGAGGGAGGAAAACGACAGTTGGAAAAAGTATTGTCAGGAAGGTATGAAATAATCCGCGCAATCGGAAGAGGGGGAGCTGGGTGTGTTTATCTGGTTTATGATAAACATTTACGACATGAGGTTGCGGTCAAGAAGTGGCGTTGTAATGAAAAGCTGTCAGAAAGGTTTGGATGTTTGACGGGTGGTGAAAAATATCAAATTCACGAAGTGGACGTATTAAAGCAAATGGAACATCCTGCACTGCCGGTAGTTTATGATTTTTTCCAAGAAAACGGCTTCAACTATATGGTGATGGAATATATAAAGGGGGTGACACTGGCTGATTTTATCAAAGAAAATGGAACGATGCTACAACAGCAGGCAGTTACCTTCATGAAAAAATTAATTGCAATTATTGAGTATCTACACACCTTCAACCCTGCCATTATTTACCGCGATTTGAAACCGGAAAATATTATGCTGGTTGGAGATGGGCAGATAAAACTGGTCGATTTTGGGACGGCCTTTATGCTTTATGGTACCACTGGCAGTATGGCAAAAACCGGAACACCCGGATTCACCGCTCCGGAACTATTTGTTTCCGGTTGTGACTATCATGAAAATAGTGATATATATAGCCTCGGAGCAGTTTTTTATTTTATTTTGACAGGAAAGCCACCGGGTACGAAGAAGTGGGGAAAAAAGTGGGAACTAAGAAAAGTAACTTCACGGGGAATACGAAAATTAATTGATTTTAGTTTACATAATAATCCGGAAAAACGTTGTCAAAATATATTTATTTTGAAAGATGAACTAGAGAACTACAAAAGATATGAAATTGGTCAGATAGCGAAGTGTTTCATAAAGCGGTTTCTATTAATGTGTATTCCACTAGTGGTTACTTTTTCAGGAATGTTTGTTGTATTCCGCGAGAGTGTGAATTTGGATATTCCTTTGTTTGTGAAATACGGGAAGAGCTGGGGTTGGAATAAGGAATTTCCGCTGACAATTGGATTTTTGGCGGGTGTATTATTAATTTTGGCAGGACTTTATTTTCTGGTGGCAAATGGCGGACGGAAAAATCAAAACGTGAGAATTGTAAAGAGTGTCTGTTTAAGTGATAAAAAGACGATTGGGTTGTGGGTGGTTGCTTTATTTTGTTTGATTATGGCAGCATCAAAACGTGATTGGGTATATGCGGTTGATGAGTGTGGAATGTTATGTAAACCAGCAACGGTAAATGATTTACCTACTTTTATCCGAGGACATGGTGGATATAAAAAATTAATTAAAAACGGTGCTATATATCGCCCTAATAAAGACATCATCATCGAAATACCATTAAGTGGATTACCATTAGGTAACGAAGTGGTATTGAAGGTTGTGGCGGAAGGGCAGGAGGGGGTATATGAGAGCAGGGGATACTTGATTATGGTGGAATGAATTTTGATTATAAACTTAACAAGGTAACCGGACAGGCGGCACAACCAGCTTATTTGTAATTTAGAAAGGTTGGTAAAACTTATGACTCTTTATGAAGTAATTACGATAATGATTAACCTTGCAATGTTTATTGTCACATTTCGTAGTACATCGAAACATAAGAAAAGCCGCCCTGCACTTTGGAGAAGAATAAGGCGGCTTATCTATAAGTCACTCATTGTCAACAGGTAGGTAGTTGCGTTACCTTCCGGTTACCTTGCTAAGTAGATTATAACAACAGTTACATAAAAAGTAAATATGTTTTGATAAAATAATCAAATAAAATTAATTAACAATTTAATATGCTTAACAAGTAAAGAATGTAAACAATGTAAGTAATAAGAAACGCGCCTGAACATTAAAAAAAACGAAAAAATGCAAAAAGTTAATATGTAATACGAAAATCCCGCTACATATTGATTAATAATGAACTATCATGTAGAATAAATATGTATAAATATTTCGAGGAGGGATATTCATGAGCGATATAATTACAGTAAGCAATTTAACGAAAAATTATGGGAGTTTTACAGCTTTAAGCGGGGTCAACCTGAGCGTAAAAGCGGGAGAAGTATACGGCTTTATCGGTCCGAACGGGGCTGGGAAAACGACAACAATCAGGGTACTTTTAGGAATCCTTAAAGCAACCGAAGGTAATGCGACGATTTTTGGCAAGGATGCTTGGAAAGATGCGGTCGAAATACATAAGAATATCGCCTATGTTCCCGGCGATGTAAATCTGTGGTCCAATTTGACGGGTGGTGAAGTAATCGACTTGTTTGTCCGCTTGCGTAAAGGTAAAAATGAAAGCCGTAAGAATGAACTGGTCGAACGCTTTGATTTTGACCCGACCAAGAAATGTCGTACTTATTCAAAAGGTAACCGCCAAAAGGTAGCGCTGATTGCCGCTTTTTCATCGGATGCCGACCTGTACATCCTCGATGAACCTACTTCGGGCCTCGATCCTTTGATGGAAAAAGTCTTCCAAGAATGTATCAGTGAGGTAAAAAATGAAGGCAAGGCGGTTTTTCTTTCCAGTCATATTTTACAAGAAGTCGAGCGCTTATGCGACAAAGTCAGTATTATCCGTGACGGCAAAATCATCGAAACAGGTACGATGACCGAGTTACGCCACTTAACCCGTACCAGCGTAACTGTGACAACCCAAAAACCCGTTGAGGGACTTGAAAAGATTTCCGGTGTTCACGATGTCCGCCTTACGGAAGCCGAGTTAAAATTTGCTGTTGATACAAAAAATATCAATGATGCTTTAGCTCATCTGACTACTTTCGGGATTACCAAGATAGAGAGTACACCTCCAACATTGGAAGAACTATTTATGAGCCACTATGAAAATACAAGGGGGTAAAAGCTATGTTTAATAATAACCTACTGCTTTGTAAATTAATTTGGCGGCGTGACCGTCTACAGATAATTCTATGGTTTGTTGGTATCGCGGCCTTGGTGATTGGTTTTGGTTCGACCGTTCCGGATTTATACGGCAATATCGAAGGGCGGACTTCTATGCTTATTATGATGGAAAATCCGGCGATGGTAGCGATGATGGGAAAAGTGCATTTACCTTCCAGTGGATATTTTGGGCTGGGTTCAATGTATTCGACTTTTATGCTGGTTTGGTGCGCGATGTTTATGGGGATTATGAATATTTTTCATGTTGTCCGGCATACACGGCAGGATGAAGAACGAGGGCGAATCGAAGTAATCCGCTCCCTTCCGGTCGGTCGCCTGACAAACTTATCGGCTACCTTGACTACAGCCGTGATTATAAATCTTTCATTCACTATTTTGTTGGGTCTGGGTCTTGGTTTGGTTGGAAGCGAGGACATGGACTTGGCAGGGGGAATCTTATTTGCCTCTTTGATGGGGGTTGCCGGACTAGCATTTGCCGCAATCACGGCGATATTTTGCCAAGTATGTGCAAATCCACGTACCGCACAAGCTTTATCTTTTGCAACCTTGATAGGTATGTATTTGTTACGTGCGACAGCCGATATGCAGGAATCTTTAGTATTGAATATCATCTCCCCGCTGGGAATAATAACAGAAGCCAAAACTTATGTCGAAAACTTATGGTGGCCGGTATTTGCATCACTTGCTATTTCCGCGATATTGATTTTAGTGTCGTTTATGTTATGCGGGGCAAGGGATATGGGAGCAGGTTTAATCCCAGCGAAACCGGGTAAAAGAGATGCAGCCCCATATCTCAAAAACCCAACCGGATTGGCGTGGCGTCTGCTCAAAACTCCCTTTATTATATGGGTATTTGCCATTCCGCTGCTTAGTATGAGTTATGGCTCAATTATGGGAGATATCGAAACATTTATAGAATCAATGCCAGTGATGCAACAATTAACCGGCGGTAATCCGCTGATATTGGTCGGATTATTTATGGTTATGATGGCAATGGCGGCAACTATTCCGGTTTTGCAATTTATGCTGAAAGCGCGTTCGCAGGAAAGTGGCGGTTATGCCGAGCATATCATTGCCCGTTCGGTTTCGCGAAGTGAGCAATTACGTGGATACTTCGTAATTGCCTTGGTGACCGGCATAATCATGCCATTTCTTAATTGTACCGGATTTTGGCTTAGTTGTTATGCTTTTATGGAAAAGCCGATTCCTTTTATGGATCTTTTTAACGCATGTATGATTTATGTTCCGGCGATACTGTTTATGCTGGGGATTGCAATGGTATTAATTGCCTACCTGCCAAATCGGGTTTCGATTGCTTGGATTTATCTGGGTTACTCTTTTGCCACCATTTATTTGGGAGCGATGGTTGGTCTGCCGGAGTGGATGAGCAAATTATCGCCATTTGGATTGATACCACAACTGCCGATGGATGAAGTGACCGGCAGAGCAGCCCTGCTTCTTGCCGGGATGTGTGTACTCGCGGTGGTGATGTATGTTCTTGGATTTATTGGTTACAAAAATAGAGATATGAAATTTTCGAATTAAATCATTGACATAAATATTCAATAGTGTTATATTAAATTCGGCAATTCGATACATTCCTACTGGAATAGTAGGAATTGAGCAAACGCAGACTTTTAATAGGAGCATGGATATTTATGGGTAATATCATTTATATGGACAATGCGGCGACAACAAGGGTAGCACCGGAGGTACTTAAGGAAATGCTACCCTATTTTTCCGAACAATATGGGAATCCGAATAGTATCTATGGATTAGGGCAGTCATCTTATAAAGCAGTCGCTGAGGCACGGGAGATTATAGCCGGAGCGATAAATGCAAAAATCGGTGAAATATATTTCACGGCCGGGGGAACGGAAGCCAATAACTGGGCATTAAAAGGTGTTTGTGATGCTTATGCCGGAGAGACTAAGCATATTATTACGTCTTCAATTGAGCATCATGCCATATTGCATACCTGTGAGTATTTAGAAGAAAAAGGAATTAAGATAACATATATCGGTGTGGATGAAAATGGTTTTATCCGGCTTGATGAGTTAGAGAAAGCCATCCGTCCTGATACAGTTTTAATTTCAGTTTGTTTTGCCAACAATGAAATCGGTACTATCCAGCCAATCCGGGAAATCGGCACACTGGCAAAGGAAAAAGGGATACTTTTTCATACTGATGCCGTTCAGGCTTTCGGGCAAATCCCGATTGATGTTGATGAATATAATATTGATTTGCTTAGCGCCAGCGCCCACAAAATTAATGGACCGATGGGGGTTGGTTTTCTTTATATCCGTGAAGGTGCAAAAATCGGTTCTTTTATCCATGGCGGAGCGCAGGAACGTAAGCGCCGGGCAGGAACGGGTAATGTACCGGGGATTGTGGGTTTTGGAGCGGCGACCAGGTTGGCGATGGCGAAGATGGAAGAAAAAATGGTAAAGCTTACCACACTTCGTAATTATTTAATTGAACGTATAAATACGGAGATTCCATATAGTCGTTTGAATGGGGACAGGATAAAACGCCTACCCAATAATGTGAATTTTAGTTTTCAATTTGTCGAGGGTGAAGCGCTTTTGATTATGCTTGATATAAAAGGTATCGCCGCCTCAAGTGGATCAGCTTGTACTTCCGGTTCAACGGAACCTTCGCATGTATTGCTTGCGATAGGTTTGCCTCATGAGATTGCGTATGGGTCACTTAGGTTGACGCTGGGTGAGGAGAATACGCGGGAAGAGGTTGACCGGGTGGTTGAGATACTAAAAGAAGTAGTGGCGAAGTTACGGAATATGAATCCGTTTTATGCGGATTTAATTAAGAGAAGTTTAGAGCAAGGCTGATGATACTGCGTTCATCGCCGATCTTAAAATTAAGGAGAACGGAATATGTATACGGAAAAGGTTATGGAGCATTTTGAGAATCCGCGTAATGTTGGGGAGATAAATAACGCTTCCGGGTATGGCACGGTTACCAGCCCATCATGCGGTGATACGACACGTATCTATCTCGATATTGATGAAAATCAAGTCATCAGAGATTGTAAATTTAAGACCTTAGGTTGCGCCGCCGCGATTGCATCAAGCAGCGTTGCAACAGAATTGGTAATAGGAAAAACAGTAAGTGAAGCACTGCTGGTTACTAATCAAGCCGTACTCGATATTCTAGGTGGATTACCGGAAGCAAAAGTCCATTGCTCATTACTTGCAGAGGAAGCAATCCAAGCAGCACTTATTGATTACGCAGAGAAGAACGGGATAGAGATTGAAGGGTTAAAGAAGCCGGAATAATATGAAAAAAGTAGTGGTTGGAATGTCGGGCGGAGTAGATTCATCTGTTGCGGCATTTTTACTAAAAAAGCAAGGATACGAGGTAAAAGGGGTCACTATGCAGACGTGGGAAGATGGAGAGCCTCATGGTTTAGCTATTATCAATGACGCAAAAAAGGTAGCAAAAGCATTAAATATCAGCCACGATGTAATTGACTATAAAGATATATTTGCAAAGGAAGTTGTAGATTATTTTGTCAGCGAATACATATATGGACGCACCCCAAATCCTTGCACAGTTTGCAATCGCAAAGTGAAGTGGGAATCACTTTTAAAATATGCCTCAGAAGTTGGATCTGATCTTGTCGCAACTGGTCATTATGCAATAGTGAGTAGAATAACCACAAAAAAGAGAGAAATAAACTCAGTTGAAGCAGATTCGATGGATTCAGAGCGCTTTACGCTAAAGAAATCCGCAAAATCATTAAAAGACCAAACCTACGTTTTATACAATTTATCCCAAGAACAGCTAAGTAAAACCTTAATGCCAATCGGTAAATACAGCAAAGATGAAGTACGCCAAATAGCCGTCCGTGAAAATATACCTGTCGCTGATAAACCTGACAGCCAAGAAATTTGCTTTATTCCTGACAATGATTATGCCGGGTTTATAGAACGAATTTTGGTTTCATCAAATCTTGATATCCCTAAAACCGGAAATTTCGTCACCAAAGATGGTAAAATATTAGGGGCACACAAAGGAATCACCCATTATACAATTGGACAACGAAGGGGCCTTGGACTTGCGATGGGGCATCATGTTTTTGTCACGGAAATCCGCCCGGAGACTAATGAGGTAGTAGTCGGGGAAAGCGAAGATTTATTTAAAACAGAATTAAAATGTAACCAGTTAAACTTCATGGGAATAACGGATTTACCCTCCCCCCGCAAAGTAACCGCCAAAGTACGCTATGCCCACCAAGGTGAAACTACAACCATTAAGATGATTGACAATGATAAGATACACTGTACCTTCGAAACCCCAGTCCGGGCAATCACCCCAGGGCAGGCTGTGGTTTTTTATGAAGGGGATTTTGTGCTTGGTGGTGGGATAATACAATGAGCAACAAGTTGATACAATGAGCAAGTCAGGAAAAATAAATCTCGCAGACGCCTCAAGCCGCCTTCTAGAGCAGCAAAAACTAAACCAGAAACAATTAGGCGTTAGCGTCGGAGAGATATTTTTCCTGACTTGCGGGGTATATCAGCACGACACCTCACAACCGCAAAAACGACACCACCCTCTTCTCAAAAACCGCATAATACCTATACCCACACTCTTTAAGCACTTCCCCCGCCAATTCAAACCCCTGAGATATATCAGCAGAAGAATGCCCATCCGAACCGACAGTAATAATCTCCCCACCTAACTCGCGATATCGCTTGATAATTTTAGTCGCAGGATGCAATTCCTTCAACCCATACTTTGTCCCCCGGGTATTTAATTCAATCCCCTTTCCCTTATCAATCAACAACTTCAAAATCTCTTCAAACACATCACTATAATCCTCATAAAAATAATCCCGATCCATACTCCTACCATAACGCACAACATAATCAAGATGCCCATAAACATCAAAATTCGTAAACTTCCGAATGTTTTCAAGAATGGATTCAAAATACTCACGATACGCTTCCTTGTCACTTTTTCCCTCATAAAACGAAGAAAGATACACATCTTCCCCATTACATAAATGTGATGAAGCAATGACGAAATCGAAGTCATATTCCTTTATATACTTGGCGTGCACCTTAGCAAGATGAGGTTGCAATCCCAACTCAATACCGAAAAGAACAGCGATTTGCCCACGATATTTTTCCCGTAACCTTATTAAATCATAAAGATATGAATCTGTATTTAAGAGAAAAAAATCCCGTGGAGCAGATTGCGTAACCGGATAATCAAAATCCATATGCTCGGTGAAGCAAATCCTTTCTAAACCTAATTCGATAGCCCGGAGAATCATATCTTCCATCGGAGTATCGGAATCGCCGGAGAAAGAGGAATGGAGGTGATAGTCAGATAAAATAAGCATGGTATGCTCCTTTCGTTACACAGTATATCACAAAAATATCATATTGGTTAGTACATAATAGTTTGCAATAAAACACTACCCACGATATAATATAAAGAAACCAATGGAGGAAACACATGAGCAACATGGCAAACGACCTTGTGTTGACTAATAAGGGATGCGAAAACGGAAAACTTAAGATAGCCGCAAGTGGGCGAATCGGGACGAATGAAGCGGTTATGTTGGAGCGGAAATTAAACAGTGCGCTTGATGAAGCACCTCTTTATCTAATTTTGAATATGAGGCAAGTGGAGTATCTCAGCTCATCGGGAATCCGCATTTTGCTTGCCACATACAAAAAGGCACTGAAAATAAGAAAAGGATTTCGGATAGAAGCCCCAACGGAAGCGGTGAAAAATGTCCTGGGGATGGTAAATATGGTTGATTTATTGATGAAGTAAACGGAGATGAAGATGACGGATTTTGAATGGAGTAAAGAAGAAAAAATAGGTCTGATCAAATTTAACGGTGGTAAAAAGGAAGATATCCTTAATATCCTGCTTGAATTGCAAAAGGCTTCACCAAAAGGTTGTATTGATACCGAAACAGCCAACTTGGTTGCCGATTACTTAAAAATGCCTTATGCGGAAATATGCCAGATAATATCATTTTATGACTTGCTGGAAACAAAGATACAGGCGCGTTATGTATTCAAAATATGTAATAGCACACCTTGTTATTTTTCGAAAGCAAACGATATAGCGGATTTCTTTGCTGCTGAATTGGGTGTCGGAATGGGGGAAACGACAGCCGATGGGATGTTTTCATATCATTTTGTGCCATGCGTCGGGGCATGTGAAATCGGTCCGGTCGTGGTTTTAAAAGATGCGGTTTATGGCAATTTGAGTGCCGCATTTTTACGGGAAATGATAAATGACTTGCGGACAGGCAAGCGATTTACTTAGGAGGCTTAGGTTACAATATGAAAGAACCTGTTTTATTAAAACGTTTAAACAAAATGAGCAACCCGGCATCAGTCACAGAATACATAACCACAGGCGGTTTTGAAGCTTTGAAAAAATCTGTCCAAATGAGCCCTGATGATATTCTGGCGGAGATGAAAGCAGCGAATTTGCGCGGTCGTGGTGGTGCCGGTTTTCCCCTCGATATCAAATGGCGGGGTATGACCGCCGTAAAAGAATATCCCAAATACATAGTCTGTAATGCTGATGAAAGCGAACCGGGCACTTTTAAGGACAAAAAGCTACTGGAAACCGACCCTTTAAGTGTTATTGAAGGAATGTTGATAGCGGCAAAATTATTTGGGTCAGAAAACAGTTACATATACATCCGTGGTGAATATAAAGCAGTCCAGGATTTATTTCAGGAAGCGATTGATAATAGCCGCCGTAGTGGTTTTCTTGGTAAAGATATCTTAGGAATCAAGGGATTTAACCATTCTATCAACATTATTTCCGGCAGCGGAGCATATATCTGCGGTGAAAATTCGGCCTTACTTAATTCCATCGAAGGCGGTATTGGCAGACCACGGATAAAACCGTCCCACGAAATGGGTTTATACGGAAAACCAACGGTAGTAAACAATGTTGAAACTTTTGCCTGCGTCCCGGTTATTATAAAAAACGGCGGGGCAGCGTTTGCTTCGTTGGGACATGAGTCAG
>Ga0209737_10003255_pt1 | contig 11341 bp, 8 predicted proteins | sample TergutCu122P3_FD_187284 | JGI IMG/M metagenome (GOLD analysis project Ga0209737, IMG submission 187284) | Cubitermes ugandensis P3 segment gut microbial communities from Kakamega Forest, Kenya - Cu122 P3 (SPAdes) (version 2) | ecosystem: Host-associated > Arthropoda: Insects > Digestive system >...
TCCCCAGCCCTCCCCCGCTTGCGGGGGAGGGAGTTTTGCGACACCTCCATCCGGGAGGATCTTCACGGTCGCGGGCATACCCAGACGCAGTACGTTTCCGGGGTCTTTCACGAACACCCGAATCTCATAGACTAAGCTGGTTCGTAAATCTTCGGTCTGCACGGACTTCGGCGTAAACTCCGCCACCGACGAAATGAAACCCACCCAGCCGTCCAACGGCTGCCCAGGCAGGCTATCGATCAGAATCTGCGCCCGCGAGCCATTGCGAACATGGCTCAGATTCGGTTCGGATACGTAGGCGCGAACCCATTTCGTCCCCATGGTCGCCAGGGAAAACACCGGCTTGCTCGGAGAAGCCATCTCTCCAGGCTCCATCAACCGGGATTGAACCACCGCATCGAAAGGCGCACGCAGTTCAGCGTCTTCCACCTGTCGGCGCAACAGGGCCAGTTGCGACTCGTACCCACGCAGTTGCGCCTTTGCCTGCGCAATATCTTCCTCACGCGGACCGGCGAGGGCCAGACTGAGCGCATTTCGTGCCACATCCACCTTGGCGGCAGCCATATCGGCGGCGGCCTTCGCCTGATCGATGGTTTGCTGACTGACCGCCTCGATCGGCCCCAGCGCCTTGCTCCGTTCATACTGTGCTGCCGCATTCATCGCATCGGCCCTGGCCGATTCGAGGTTGGCCTTCGCCTGAGCGATTTCTTCCTTCCGGGTGCCGTTCAACAACCGATCCACCACCGCCTGCTGGGACTCCACCACCGCTTCGGCCTGTGCCAGTTGGGGAAGAAGCCGACTGGCGTCGAGCCGGGCCAGCAACTGCCCCTTCTCAACCACCGCCCCCTCTTCAACCAGTATCTCGGCGATTCGCTCATTCCCGTTGAACGGAACCGACGCCTGTCGAAAATCGACGTTGCCGTAAAGGGTGAGCACGCTGTCCGTCGCGGGTTGGTGGAAATACCACCAGATTCCCGTGACGATCAGGACAAGCAATACAGGGATCAAAAAACGGATTTTTGTTTTCATGACTGCACACTATAAACCACTTGATGGACGGTCCCGACATGTAGCATCGCAAACTGTAGTTGGAGCGGCGCGGTCAATAAACTTCTGTTTCTCTTCGATTTTCGCGGGCGCGAAAATCGGCGGAGAAAACCAGAATTGCCAATTTTTGCCAAAAATTCTAAACTGACTCCATGAGCACGATGAATATCTCCCTGCCCGACAGCCTCAAGGCTTTCGTGGATGAACAGGTCAGCCAGCGCAGCTACGGCACCAGTAGCGAGTATGTGCGCGAGCTCATCCGACGCGATCAGGATCGGTTGCAATTGCGCAACCTGCTGCTCGCCGGCGCCTCATCGCCCCCCACGGCATCCGTCAGCGAGGCTTATTTCGACGACCTGCGCGAGCGGGTGCACAACGCGGCAAAAACCCGGCGCAAGACCTGAAACCCGCGATGAAGGGCAAACCCATCATCCCGCGCGAGCAGGCCCATCGGGACATCGAGGATACGATCGCGTATTACCTGGATGAAGGCGCTGAAGCGGCAGCAACCGGATTCATCGATGCTCTGGAGGAGGCTTACACCCATATCGGTCGCCACCCCGCCACCGGATCACCCCGCTATGCGCACGAGTTGAATTTGCCCGGCCTGCGCGCCTGGCCGCTGACTCGCTACCCCTACCTCGTTTTCTATGTTGAGCATGCCGACCACATCGACGTCTGGCGCGTACTGCACGGACAACGCGACATCCCGGCCTGGATGGGGGAGCCGGAAAGGCCGTAAACGCTGCCTCTACCGCCACTAACCGTGACACAGTGCCGCCGCTTCCGTTTCAGGATACTTGTTACACTTTGATCTTTATTCAACCCAACCCTTCACCGAAACCGCGCCCACATGGGACGCACCCCGAATACCTCCACCATGACCACCAAACACACCCCGCCCCTTGAACCCACGAAAACCTGGTCCGGACGCTTCAGCGAACCCGTATCGGAACTGGTCAAACGCTACACCGCCTCGGTCTTCTTCGACCGCCGCATGGCAACGCAGGACATCCGGGGGTCGCTCGCCCATGCCCGGATGCTCGCCCGGCAGGGAATTCTCTCCGGGGAAGACCTCGCCGATATCGAACGCGGCATGGCGCAGATCGCGGATGAAATCGCGCGCGGGGAGTTTCAGTGGAATCTCGATGACGAGGATGTCCACCTCAATATCGAAAAGCGCCTGACCGCGCTCGTGGGCGACGCGGGCAAGCGCCTGCACACGGGCCGCAGTCGCAACGATCAGGTGGCGACCGACATCCGTCTGTGGCTGCGGGAAGCCATCGACCACATCCTCGAACTCATCATTGCCTTTCAACACCGCCTGCTCGACGTGGCAGAAACGCACGCCGCCACGCCGATGCCCGGCTTCACACACCTCCAGGTCGCGCAGCCGGTGACGTTCGGCCACCACCTGCTCGCCTATTTCGAGATGACCCGCCGGGACTTCGAGCGCTTCACAGACTGCCGCCGCCGCCTGAACCGCCTGCCGCTGGGCGCGGCAGCGCTGGCCGGAACCAGCTACCCGATCGACCGTGAGTCGGTTGCCGCTGAACTGGGTTTCGATGAAATCTGCCGCAACTCGCTGGATGCCGTAAGCGACCGCGACTTTGCCATCGAATTCTGTGCGGCGGGCGCGCTCCTGATGACGCATCTGTCCCGGTTGTCGGAAGAACTCATTCTGTGGATGAGTCCGCGCGTCGGTTTCATCGACCTCGCCGACCGTTTCTGCACCGGCTCCTCGATCATGCCGCAGAAGAAAAACCCCGACGTACCCGAACTCGTGCGCGGCAAGACCGGACGCGTGAACGGCCACCTCATTGCGCTGCTCACCCTCATGAAAGGTCAGCCGCTGGCCTACAATAAGGACAATCAGGAAGACAAGGAACCGCTGTTCGACACGGCGGACACAGTGATCGACACCCTGACCATCTACGCCGACATGGTCGGCGGCATTCGAGTCAAGGCCGAGAACATGCTTGCGGCGCTCGCGCAGGGGCATGCCACGGCCACCGACCTTGCCGATTATCTGGTGAAAAAAGGCTTGCCCTTCCGCGACGCGCATGAGGCCGTGGCGCTGGCAGTGCGCGCCGCCGAGGAACGCGGCGTCGACCTTTCCCGTCTAAGTCTCATCGAGCTGCGGACTGCCCTCGCCCAGGTGCCCGGCGCGGCCGAACGGCTGGCTGAAGACGCGCTTGCGGCCATCTCCATCGAAGGTTCGCTTTGCGCGCGCGCCCACACCGGCGGCACTGCCCCCGACGCGGTACGCGCGGCCATCATTCGTGCCCGCACTGAACTGGGTACGCAAAAGGACAGGTGATGCTCCCCGAGCAGATCGGAAAATACGAAATTCGTCGCCTGCTCGGCACAGGGGCGACGAGCAGTGTTTATCTGGCCTGGGACACATTCAACGAACGTGAGGTCGCGCTCAAACAAATCGACCCCATCTATTTCAAGCCTCCCCATCGCGGCCGCCTGTTCAGGCAACTCCTGATCAACGAGGCATCGCTCGCGGGCAAACTCAAACACCCGCACATCGTGCGAATCTTTGACGCGGTCGTCGACGCCGAAGAAGCCTACGTCGCGATGGAATACGTTCCCGGCGGAACCCTGGAAGCGCTGACGCATCGCGGCAGGCTGGCCCCGCTCGACCGCGTGATCGAAATCATCTTCAAATGCACGCGGGCGCTCGACCACGCCTTTCACAAGGGCATCACTCACCGCGACATCAAACCCGCCAACATCCTGCTCACCGCAGCGGACAGCAGCGATATCCGCATCACGGATTTCGGCGCGGCTTTTCAGGCGACGAGCGATGTTACGCAAATCGCCAATCTCGGCTCGCCTGCGTACATGTCGCCGCAACAAGTGCGTGAAGCGCAGATCGACCACCGCTCGGACATCTACTCGCTCGGCGTGGTGATGTACCAGTTGCTCACCGGGCATCTGCCGTTCGAGTGCGACAACAGCTACAACCTTGCCTACTGCATCACCAACAAAACACCGCCCGCGATTACCGAATACCGACCGGAAATCCCCGAGGAACTCGAGGCAATCGTGCATCGCGCGATGGAAAAGGACGTCGAGCGCCGCTACCAGAGCTGGACCGAGTTCTCGCACGATCTCACGCTCGCCTTCCGCAACTGTGTGCTGGAACCCGACCAGGAAGCGCTGCCCGAAACCGAAAAATTCCGCTTCCTGCGGACACTGCCTTTCTTCAGCAAATTTTCCGATGTCGAACTGTGGGAAACCATCGGTTTTTCGCAATGGCACCAGTTCCAGCCCGGCACCATCATTCTCAAGGAAGGCGAAGAAGGCGATCACTTCAGCTTTCTGGTCGAAGGCGAAGCCAGGGTCAAAAGAAACCGCGCCCTGCTCGGCGTATTCACGCCCGGAGACTGTTTCGGCGAAATCGCCCTGTTTTCCGCCGGCAAGGGCGTGCGCTCCGCCTCGGTCGAAGCGACAGCCGTCGTCCGGCTCATCACGATTCGCAGGCAAGCGCTGGAGCGCGCCTCCGAGGCATGCCGCATGCACTTCTATCAGGCTTTTCTTACCGTACTGGCCACCCGGCTGTCACTGGCCAGCTCGCGCATTGCCAATTTCGAGGTTTGATGATCCCGCCGCAACCCTGTAAGCGCCAACGCCCGAGGGAAATGCCCCGGGCGTTGCAGCGGCATCGCTACCGCACAAGTTGACCGCGCTTACATTGCTGCGCTTGCACGCCGCCTGCGCGAAACCGCGCCCACAACACCAAGCCCGGCCAGCAACATGGCCCAGGTCTCAGGCTCAGGCACTACCGTAACGGTCACGCCGCCCAACACCCAAAACTGAAGGGTGTTATCGGCACTCATGTTTGGATTTTTCACAAAGTCGTCAATCGTGTGGGTATCAATGTAGAACGCGGAGATTCCTTTCCAGTCCAACTGGTACCCTTTCGCCTCCGTGTCGATACGGATATCATCCCTGTAGTAAATCTGGGTGCCATTTGCGTCGTAACCAGTGATGACCAGGGTCTGACTGCCATATCCACTGGCAAGCCAGAGTGTATTGAGATCGAAGAGCTCCCCTGCGTAAGGCGCGTTCAGATCGGAAGAGGTGTAGAAAGTTGCAACCGAGTACAGGTACCTGTTGGCGGCGACCCAATCGACGGAGAGAAGCTCCGCCATGCTCTTCAGGCCGCTGATCGCGTAGTCAGGATAACTGGCGTGATAAGCAGGAATCGGCACCCAGTTGATCGTGTGCTCCTGATCGGTAAAGTGGAAAAAGTCGGACCCGTCACTGTTGAAGGTAACAGTCTGCGAGGCCGCCTGCGCCGTGCCGGCAAAGGCAAATAACAGGACGGAAAGCGCGGCAAGTTTCCGGATCATGTCGATGCTCCTGTGCAATGCAGGGCTGAAACCCTTTGAAGCCCAGCCCTGTCGTGTTGGTCTGATCTTCGCGTCACCGCGTCCGCAAGAACCCGTCTCGCCAGTAGCATGGCCCAAACCTAGGCCACGAGGGTATTCAGATTGCAGGCAAGGGTGATTCCGTCATTATCAGACGATCGAACCGTAACGACAAGAAACTTCTGAAAAAAAACAGAAGATGCGACAGGCGTGATCGCGTCGCCGGACTGGTGAGTACTGCGAATCGGAGCAGGCTTACGAAGATGCTGCTAACGGCACCACAGATTGCGACGCTGCGGGCGACGCCACGGATGTTGGCGTTGCCACTGCCACCATGGATTCGGCAGCCGCTGGCAGTCTCTTACCCTGGCAGACGCCGTGAGATTTACGTCAGCGCCCAGTGACCTGTAGTAGTCATCCACCGTGCTGAACAGCGCCCAAATCGATAGTTGCCGTGGCAGTTGTATGCTGGATTCGGGCGATGACGGGATCAGCCTTGGTTCCGCTGTGCCGATGTTCATAAACGCCTCCTTCTCAAAAAATGCCGCAGCACGGTTGTTACGGGACTGCTCCGAACTGCGTCATCCAACCTCTCTCACACCTACACACTTTTTAAGCAAATAACGTGCCTGCATGCAACATTATGATTTATATGAGCAAAATAAATGCATATATAGAGCACTGTAAAATATTTCGACAACATACGGATTATCCTGCCGCAGCATAGCGAGACACCCTGACCTGCCCGCACAGCCCCTCACTCAAACTAAAAAAAAGATTTTCTATTCAATTCATGAACAAGTGAAATTTCAACCAAGGAAACACCAAGCAATTTCCAACCGTTCAGACTAAATCTGTCGAAATCCTTGCCGACATTCGATGGATATATTTCTACTCCTTGTAAATTGTGTCTGGCCGCAAAAACAGAAGAAGCTACGCCCCTGAGCGTGCCATATTTAACATTTCGCATAATTTAATTGACCTGAATAATGAAGCGCGCCGAAATACTGAATGCGTAATATTTAACGATTTTCATATTACAAGCAATCAAGACTGGGGAAGAGATCACTGACTCAGCATCATCGATAAACGTTTTAGCTTAAGCACATACAGAATTCAGCGACACCACATAAGCATAAACGCCTGCCGAAAATTCATGAGAAACCATAGAATCGACCAATACATATTCAAAAAATCTATAGTTATTTTTTATTGGTAATTCAACACAACACGGCATATACAAATAATTGAAGGTCATGTTATGCCACACCTGAAAGAGAAGGCCGCCATGAATCGCTCAAAAGTTTCTCTTTGTCTGATTTTTTCTATCCTTCTCCTGTTTCCCTCTGAGAAATCCGTAGCAGGAGAATACGTCTATTATGATGGCACTGCGTCCATGCTACGTAGCCTGACTATTTCGGGAGAGAGTATACCCGGCAATGTTTTATATCCAGGCACTCCAGCAAATCCATCTGCTGCTGACAATGTCGTTATCGTGGATTATTCAAGTGGACCTACACCATTATATTTTGTTTACGGTGGCGCTGCAGAAACAGGCATTGTTTCCGGTAACAAAGTATGGGTTATAAATGGGGATGTTGCGGGTTTCGCTAACTTCAACGGCATGGGTATAGTTTACGGAGGCCATTTAAGAAGAAACGGAATTTTGGATAATAATCAAGTCATTTGGGATTCAGCAGGGTTTGTTAACTCTCTATATGGAGGTCACACTTCGGAAGCTACTAATACTGACAACAATTTAGTGATTATAAACAATGGGATCATAGGCGTCGACCAGAATGGAAACCCCTTGCTTTATGCCACCGTGACTGGAGGATGGGCGGCTCATGGCAATGTCTATGGCAACAAAGTTGTCATCAACGGTGGCATGTTTAGAGCCACTGTTGCTGGAGGATATGCCGTAACCGGCAGAGCCAACAATAATGAAGTCATTATTACCGGGGGCACAATCAGCCCCTCTCTGGATGATCCCTCTAATCTTGCAGTTATTGGAGGCCATACATCCAGCTCCGGCGTTGAAGCTTCTCATAACAAGGTCACAATTTCAGGCGGAACGATTAACGGCTATGTATATGGCGGATATAGCGTCCATAGGACAACAAATAACACCATCATTATTACAAATGGCCCAAATTTGACCAATGCCTATATACATGGCAGTGATTCAACAGCTTTATCCGTATGGAGTCAAGAGGGGAACAAATTAATACTAAATGGTTTCCACGGAAAGGTGCGCTCTATTGCAGCCTTTCAATATTACGACTTCTATCTTCCTGCCTCCCTGGGGGTTGGGGATAGCCTATTGACAGTTACCAACAACATGACCGTGGATATGCGCAACACTACCGTCAGCATCAAAATGGATGGCAACTCGCCTGCTTATAATATCGGAGACCATATCTATCTGGTTAATGTAGAAACAGGCACAGGGATAGAATATACAGGCATGAATAGCATAGCCATTGCAGATACAGGCTTGGTAGCCTACGAGTGGGAAATCAGCCGTCTGGATGCCCAAAAACTTCAGGCGACACTGCTGGGCATTAAGGTTACTGCTCAATCCAGGTTGCTGTTGCAACCTCCCGCCGGAAGTTTTGGTTTCCTGTCGCTCGCCGCCGATTTGATCAGCGCAGGATTACTCCGGGCACAGGAGGTTATTGAAAAAACCCCTTTCGACTGGGTCAGTTTTGCTGTTCTCAATGGCGGAAGCATCCGGTACAAGTCCGGCTCCCATACCGATGTATCCGGCGGATTCCTGTTGGCGGGATTGGGCAGGCGTATTTCAGTGGGTGCAAGAGATGGGTTCGTCGGCATCTTCGCAGAAACCGGCACTGGAAGTTTTCGTGGTGAAAATGGCGCCATGACTTCCAGGGGAAATTTACGCCATTATGGCGGAGGCTTTCTGGCTCGGTATGATATTGACCGGCTTTATATAGACGCCGCCATTCGAATGGGATCTACGCATCTGGAACATCGATCAAACGACACCCCTGGCTATACCGCAGTCAACTATGAAGCGAGTACCCCTTATTACGGACTCCAGGCGGGAATCGGATATGATGTAAAGATTAATGATCGCTCCAGCCTGGAACTTTACGGGCGCTATTTCTGGGTACACCAAAAAGAGAAGGACGTACAGACATTGAGCCATCGCGTGCATCTGGCTGCTGCGGACTCACACAGAATCAAGGCAGGCATGAAGTATTACCGTGACATCAGAACGAAAATAACGCCCTATATCGGGGTTGGCTATGAGTATGAATTTGATGGCAAACTCCGTGGAACCGTCAATGGGATGGAAATTCCACACTCGAGCCTGAAAGGCGGTTCCGCCTTTGGAGAAACGGGAATTCAGACGCTTCCCTTGAAAGCGCACCGGAATTTGCTTCTGGATTTGAACCTGACAGGGCATACCGGACAACGAACAGGCGTCGTTGGGTTTCTGAAAATGAAATATGAGTTTTAAGGCGACAGCTCCTTTAAACGCAAGCCAGAGCTATTTGGCATCAGCCACTTTGGCCATGTTTCGGATGCTGGACTCAGCGTCTATTTTGCCCTTGCGCAACAAGGCTTCCACATTGGCTTCAATGGCGTCCGGCTCATACAGGTAATTGACCATCATGCCGTAAGATTGCTTGAAGCCTTTTTCGGAATGATCGCCCAGGTGGTTGAGGCGCTCGATGCGCGCGCCATTGCCGAGGTGAAAGCGGGCAACCGGATCCAGGGGGCGTTCAACCTGCGAGCCCCCGGGCTGCTTGGCGTTGATCAGATAATATGCGGCAAGCCGGGTCAACGGTATCTGCATGAGCGGCGCAAGCTTCTTGTCGTCGATCCAGCGTCTGTCATCGAGCAATTGCCGGACGGCAGCGCGTGAATTCTCGATGCCCGCTGCCTTGCAGATGTTGCCGAGTTCGTTATTGGGAAAAGCATGCAGCCACGCGTCGTCGTTGCTCTGCGCCCAGCGGCGCAGCTGCGGCAGCGGCGACAGGGTGGCAAACGTCGTCAGGCGGGGAAAATCGTGTTTCAAGTCGTCAATGACGCGCTTGAGCAGGAAATTGCCGAAACTGACGCCGCGCAACCCGGTTTGCGTGTTGGAAATGGAATAGAAGATGGCCGTGTCGGCGCGTGTTTCATCGAATAACGGCGCATGCTCGTCGAGAATGGTCTGAACGTTGTCGGCAAGACGGTTGATGAGCGCAACTTCAACAAAGATGAGCGGCTCTTCGGGCATGCGCGGGTGAAAGAAGGCATAACAGCGCCGATCGGAATCGAGCCGGTTTTTGAGATCAGTCCAGGAACGAATTTCGTGAACCGCTTCATAACGAATCAGCGTTTCCAGCAAGGCCGCCGGCGAATGCCAGGTAATTCGCTGCAATTCGAGAAAGCCGACATCAAACCAGGCACTCAGCCGGGTTTCGAGTTCACGGTCAAGCGCCCGCAAAGCCGGATCGTCCTCCATATAGCGCAGCAAGTCCGTGCGCAGATCGACCAAAAACTTGACGCCCTGCGGCAAGGCGTTGAATTGCGTCAGGATACGCAGGCGCGGAGAACGCAATGCCGTGCGCAACGCCGCTTCCGCCTGCCATTGCTCATCGCTGCCGATTGCCTGCTGCCAGGCCTGGTGAGCAGCGGCAATTTTTTCCGGATCAGGACCGAACTCATGCACGATCAGCCGCAAGAATGTTTTGCGGTTTTCGTCGTCAAGCTTGAGATAGGTCTCTCCCAGCTTGATCGCGCGCAGCCGAGTCGACACTTCGCCGCCAAGATTGGCTGCGCAGTCACGCAGCAATTCACGGACTCGCTTCCACTCCTTCGCTGGAAGCGTGCCGCTCGTCGGCTTGTCAAACCAGAGCTGTTTAACCCGATCAAAGCTGCGCCTGACCAAATCGCTTGCCGTCACCTTTGTCTCCTGTTGATGATCCCGGTCCAAACCAACCGCATCAGGCCACCTGCGGATGCGCCGGGGTGTTATTTTTGCCCGCACATTATAATCAGACAGGATAAGAAGAGTCGCTACGACGTGCAGAGTTTCGCAATGCCGGTTTAAATACTAGACTTACCTGCAAACCTTTCGAGAGAACCCCATGACCATCGAACCCTTACTCATTGGCAGCCACGGCGATCAGGAAGTCGTTCTGCTGCCTGGACTGGCCAACCGTCACGGCCTCATTACCGGCGCGACCGGCACCGGCAAGACGGTGACGTTACAGGTTTTGGCCGAACGTTTCAGCAACATCGGCGTTCCGGTCTTCATGGCCGACGTCAAGGGCGATCTGACCGGGTTGTCGCAGGCAGGCACGCCATCAGAGAAATTCAAGCAACGCTTGCAGGCATCGCAGTTGCCCGAGCCGGAATATCGCGCGTTTCCGGTGGCGCTCTGGGATGTGTTTGGCAAACAGGGACACCCGTTGCGGGCGACGGTCTCGGATTTGGGGCCACTCTTGCTGTCGCGCATTCTGATGCTGAACGACACGCAGGAGGGCGTGTTGTCGATGACGTTCAAGATCGCCGACGATCAGGGGCTTCTGCTGCTGGATCTCAAGGACTTGCGCGCGATGCTGCAATTCGTCGGGGAGAACGCCAAGGAGTTCGTCACCAGGTACGGCAACGTCTCGGCGGCAAGCATCGGGGCGATTCAACGCGGGTTATTGTCGCTCGAACAGCAGGGAGGAGAACTTTTCCTTGGAGAGCCGGCGCTCAACATCGACGATCTGCTGCAAACCGATCAGGGACGCGGCGTGATTCACATTCTGGCGGCGGATCAGTTGCTCAATTCGCCGTTGCTGTATTCGACGATGCTGCTCTGGCTGCTGTCCGAATTGTTCGAGCGCCTGCCCGAAGTCGGCGACCCGGAAAAACCGAAGCTGGTGTTTTTCTTCGACGAGGCG
>Ga0209737_10003256_pt1 | contig 11341 bp, 6 predicted proteins | sample TergutCu122P3_FD_187284 | JGI IMG/M metagenome (GOLD analysis project Ga0209737, IMG submission 187284) | Cubitermes ugandensis P3 segment gut microbial communities from Kakamega Forest, Kenya - Cu122 P3 (SPAdes) (version 2) | ecosystem: Host-associated > Arthropoda: Insects > Digestive system >...
CCCGACCCGCGTGACGGAGGGAGTCGCCACCAGATCACTCCCGTTTCTGCGGCACTTTTCGCCGATTTGCCTGTCTTGCGATGCCTTTCGAGTTGCCGTTTTTCGATGTTTGCTTTTTGGGTGCTGACGGCGTATGTACCCGTGTTGTTCAATCCTATGGGTATGTGTTCGGCGGGGGAAACTGTCAATGGTGGAGTGGGTTCTGGGGGCGACTCCCTCCGTCACGCGGTTCGGAAGTGGGGCTATAGGGGTGTACAAACATCTCCGCGCGCCACCTCCCTCTACTAAGAGTGAGGCTTTGGAACGCCTTTTTCCTGCGTTTTGCTCTCGCATTGTACTTCGTTTTTTCCGTTTGCACAGACCCGAAAAATTTTTTTGATTTTTTTTTGGAAAAAATATTGACTTTTTTGTTTCGTTGTGGTAGAATGTCACCACGGTGGGATATCACCATATAACAAAAAAAAAAAACGGGAGGTCTTACACATGAAAAAAGCAATGGCATTAACGCTGGCACTGGCGATGTGCCTGACGGCACTCGCGCTGCCCGCGAATGCGGCGGACACGGTGACGGCGCAGCCGACAGCATCGATCGTGTACATCAACGGCACCGCCGTGGCGTTCGAGGCCTACACCATCGCGGGGAGCAACTACTTCAAGCTCCGCGACCTCGCGTATGCGCTGGGCGGCACACCCAAGCAGTTCGCCGTCGGCTACGATGAGTCCACCAAGGCGGTGACGCTGACGAGCGGCGGCGCGTACACGGCGGTGGGGAGCGAGATGGCCAAGGGAGACGGGAAGCCCAAGTCGGCGATGCCGACTGCGTCGCGGATTTACCTTGACGGGCGCGAGCTGTCGCTGACGGTGTACAACATCGGGGGGAGCAACTTTTTCAAGTTGCGGGACCTGATGGAGGTGTTGAACGTGTATGTGGGCTACGACGAGCCCACCAAGGCGATCACGCTCGACACGGGCAGGGGGTATGGGCAGACAGGAGGCACGGATAAGCCGACAGATTCGCCGAGTGGAAATTCAAGCCTTGTAGGGCTTTGGATAACGCCAGAAAATACTAATATACTTGATTGGACATATGATGATAACTGGGCAAGACAGGGTGGGTTTACTGCCGTTGTCGGGTATGGACTATATGAGTTCAAATCGAATGGTGAATTTTTATGGCGATACAAAATGAGAACCTGGAACGCTGTTTCATATACTTTCCTTCAATGGCAGGGAAATTACCGTGTAGAGGGTGACAAAATAATCTTCTCGAATGTAGTTGAAAATTTCATAAATTTCAACAGAAGCGTTGACAATTATGAAAACAAAACGCTATCTGGGGAGTTTGTTTATTATCACCGAGCTAATGGTACATCGGGAGATGGGAGATCCATTATCAACATTGAAAACACTGCCAGCGGTTTTAGCGATGTATCGACGAATTGGTATAAAGTTGAGTCAACCACCGACCGCCAGAAGGCGGTGGCATGCCAAGACGGCTGAAAGCCGTCTGAAGTAGGCCTAGTTGAATAGCCTAAGCCTTGAAACAAAGGCTCCGTTACGGCCGAATTGCATAGTTACCCGCGGATGCTTCCCAAGTCTGCGGCTCTAAGGCGTGTGGTTACGTGTAACGAATGTGAACAGTGTCCGACCTGTTCACATGCAGTTCACGCCAATCGATGAAGTCCTGAACGGTAGGGAGAGTGCTGTGCGCGTGGAAACCGGCCGGTAACATTGGCGATGGGAACCAACCGGGGCGGGCGGGACCCGGCGCTGCAAGCGAACCAATCCCGCCACGCCGCAAGGCGTGAGACAGTCCAAGGTAGCAACCGGGCCAAAGGCTGTCCGCCTCAAGGCGGAGGTTTTAGACCTGGCGATTGGAAAATAAAACGACAACCCTCATATACATCCGTATGAGGGTTGTTTTTATGGAAAAAACGATTATAATCAAATTTGGTATATACAAACAGCCTAAAATCCTGTATAATGGTGAATACAAATTCAAAAATTCATGTTTTACGGGAGGAATTTTTATGTCCGTTCTTTTCAGAAATTATGGCCCCGAACCCTTTTTTTCGGACGATTACCGCAAAGTCCGCGATTTTTTGATCCGCATCAACGCCAAAAAGCTGACCACGCCCCGCATGTCGTGGGGGGCATGGGAATGGGCGGTGACCCATGGCGGGCGCGACCAGGACAACCTCGTAAAAATAGGCCTGTGGGAGGACAACGGAAACCTCGTCGCGCTCGCGACCTACGAATGCCCGTTGGGCGAGGGATTTTTGTGTGTGGACGAAGCCTACGCCTATCTAAAACCCGAATTGGTCGTTTATGCCAAAGAGAACCTGCACGACGTATACAATTTGTGAATTTTTTCGAAAGGAAAACAAAAAAAATGCCAAGCAATATCATATATTCCTTCAAGGCCGTGTGGGCGATCGACAAATTCGCGGTGTTTCTCTACGGGCTGAATGTGCTGCTCGAAAAGGCGCAGCCGTTTCTGTATATCTTTTTGCCGAAAGTGCTGCTCGACGAGCTGATGAAGGACGATGCGGACTGGTACAGGGCCATCGGCATCATCCTCGTCTTTGTTCTGGCGATTGCGGCGGCGAATTTCATTCAACGTGCGACATACAGCCAGACATCGGCGAGGCTTATCAGGTACAGGCTGGAAAAAAACAAGGAGCTCGCGCTCAAAACCATGGATATCGATTACGCGCACATGGAAAACCCCGACACATTGAACAAATTCAACCTCGCCAAATCGGCCGTTTCCAATTACTGCACCGGCATGGAGGGCATGATGCGGGAGTTTTTTTCGTTTGTATTTTGCATATTCACGGTTGTCGGCTATGTGTCCATACTGGCGGCACTGAATGTTTTTGTGGTTTTGGCGCTGATTCTGGCTGCCGTTTTTTGCTACCTCATCAAACAGAAGATCGCCAAAATAAATATGTCGAGAAGGGAAGAGCTTGAATCCTGCGACAGGGGAACGGGATATTACTCAAACGTCATGTCGGATTTTTCCTATGGGAAGGAAATCCGCATATATGACATAAAAAAGTTTTTGAGCGGCAAATATGATCTGTTTAGTGCGATGGGGCTGAAAATCAGTAGCCAAATCGTCTCAAAAAGGACGAAGTGGAACTTTTTGCTAAATGCCGTCAATTTGCTCAAAGCGGCGGTCTGCTACGGGTATTTGCTGCTTTCCGCGATTGCGGGCGGCATAGGTATCGGTTCGTTTCTCATGTATTTCGGGGCATTAAACGGCTTTACGGGTTGGATCGAGGATATAACGGCCTCGCTCGCCGAGCTATGCGTGATTGACATACAGGTCGGCGACTACCGGGATTTTATGGCTATCCCCGATTCAGGCAAAAAAAACGAACCCAGGGAAATAAAATCCATCGATAAAATCGAATTCAAAAACGTGTGGTTCGCATACCCGGGGACAAAAAAATACATATTGAAGAATATAAACCTGTGCATAGGCAAAAACGACAAGCTGGCCGTGGTCGGCAGAAACGGCGAGGGCAAAACCACGCTGATAAAGCTGCTCTGCGGGCTGTACGAGCCGACGAGCGGCGAAATACTGTACAACGGGATAGACCTGCGCGAACTGAACCGGGCGGACTACGTGGCTCAATTGGCCGTTGTTTTCCAGACGATAAACATATTCGCCTTTTCCGTCATGGCGAATGTGGCGCTGTGCGAAAAAAGAAATATCGACGAAAAAAAGGTTTTGGACAGCCTCAAATCCGCCGATGTCGATTATATCCTGAAAAAAAGCCATAATGGGCTGGATATGAGCCTGCTAAAAATATTGGACGACGAGGGAATCGAGCTTTCGGGCGGGGAAAACCAAAAAATCGCACTGGCGCGGGCGATATACAAAGGCGGCAGCGTGATAGTCCTCGACGAGCCGACAGCGCACCTAGACGCGCTCGCGGAAAAGCGCATATACGACAATTACCTCGACATCGCCGGCGGCAAAATATCCGTTTTCATCTCCCACCGACTGGCGAGCACAAAATTCTGCGACAGTATCGTCTTTCTCGAAGACGGGGAAATCGCGGAGATGGGCCCGCATGACCTGTTGATCGGGCAAAAGGGCAAATACGCCGAAATGTTCGCGGTGGTTTTTGCAACCAAAAACCTATCCGATATCGTGTCGGCCACAATGGAGCTGCAAAAAGCAAAACTGTTGAAGGGGCTGCAAAGCACCATCGACCAAAAAATCATGGAGATGGACTTCGAACACATAGAAGACCCCGAAATATTGGATCTGCGAAACCGGGTGATGGACTCGATACACGGGCGGGACTTTTTCTACCGCATGTTCGACTGCCTGACGGCCATTTTTGCCGAGGGCATCAATTTGGTTTCGCTGGGCGTGCTGATCTCGATTCTGAATCCGGCGATTGTGGCAATTCTCGTGCCGATTGTGCTTGTAAACAGCATATTCAACAAAAAACTCAAAGAGATCACGTTTTCGTGGGAAAAGATAATCGTCGATGACAACAGGCGGGCGGGCTATTTCGGGTCGCTCGCAAGTGATTTTTCGATCGGCAAGGATTCGCGGGTCTATGGCCTGAAAGGTCTGCTGGGTGAGGAGTTTGACAGATACAACCGCAAAGCCTACGACATAAATATCCGCATAGTCAAAAAGACAGGGCTGTTCAACGGGCTCATTTCGATAAACGAGCAGATACAACTGTTGGTTGTATATATCTATATAGCCTACAAAGTGTTTGCGGGCGCGATAGGCATAGGGGATTTCGCTATGTACGTGAACGCGGCGGGCCAGTTCGGGAAATCGATCTACAGCATAATGTACAACTTAGTCGGTCTGGGCTTGATAAATAACTATATCGAAATGTATGCAAAGCTGCTTAACATCGGAAACGACAAAAACACAGCCGGCAAAAAAACGCTCGATGCCGACGAGATCCATATCGAATTCCGCGACGTCTCTTTTGCATACCCCCGGGCGGAAGAATATACGCTGAAAAACATAAACATAAAAATAGACCCGCGCGAAAAGCTGTCCGTCATAGGCGAAAACGGGGCGGGCAAGACCACGTTCATAAAACTTCTGTGCGGGCTGTACAAACCGACATCGGGCGAGATACTCATAAACGGCGTCAATATGGACGAATACGACCATGGCGGCTATATCCAAAAAATATCGGCGGTGTTCCAGGATTTCAAGCTGTTTGCCTGCAGCATAAAGGAAAATGTGGCGTTTGGCGGCCCCGACGGCGAAAAAACCGAAAAAACCGAAAAAGCGCTGAACCAAAGCGGCATTTTGGAAAAGATAAACACGCTGGAACACGGCCAAAACACGCAGCTGTACAGATATTTCGACGAAAACGGGATCGAGCTTTCGGGCGGCGAAAACCAAAAATTGGCCATATCGAGGGCCATATACAAAAACTCGCAAATCATCGTGCTCGACGAGCCCACCGCCTCCCTCGACCCCTACGCCGAATACGAGATATTTTCCAAACTGAATGCCATAAGCGAGGGCAAAACCGTCATATTCATCTCGCACCGGCTGTCAAGCTGCAAAATCTGCGACAAAATCGCCGTGTTCCACAAGGGCGAAATCGTCCAGTACGGCACCCACAGCGAGCTCATGTGCGACCAGGGCTCGAAGTACCACGCCATGTACACGGCGCAGTCGCAGTATTATGAGTGATTTTTCATTCATACAAAGAGCGTATTATTGCATCGCGGTACACATTCCCGTCCGGCAGGTTCATTGCGGAAAAGGCTTCCTGTATCTTATAAACCGTGGTGCAATGTTCTTCTGTCACATCAAGCGGACGGATAACCCCGTCAATTTTTTCCTCGTTGGCATAATCGTAGGAAACAAAGTGCACCGATGCGGGTTGGGTTGGGAAGCGGGGTATTTTTTCTTTGCCTCCGAGGCGTCGCAGCACACGGTCATAAATCGGTCGCGGACATACAAAATACAGTCCTGTTTTGCATAATTCCTCGCGTTGAAGCACCTGGCCCTTGTAAATAATCTGAGGAATGATTCTCTTGGAAACATTTTCCCAATTAAAACCCACCGTATCATCCACAATCTCTCGCCGTTTGAGCAACTCATCCCTTGCTGTGCGATAGTTTCCGGTAGTATCGATTGTTTGGACCTCTATTGCCGTAAATTCGGAAAGTTCTCCTTGGCTATCCAAACGAGCCAAAACCCAATCAACAAAATACGATCCGCTGCCTTCCCTCTGGGGAAGCCTCAGTTCACCGCCCCATCCACGTCCAAAAACGGCAACAGCACCATTTTCTCTTTTCGCTGTTTCTACCGCGGTACGTCCGGCATACAAATTCAACTCCTGGTTAAAAGCAATTTGAGAAATCCTTTGTAGCATTTTAAAGTTGTCGGCGTACAGGCGATTGGGGCAACAAATCACACTTGGCGCATTTGTTGCCTTTTGATTTATCGCGCAGACCCCGGAAACGGTGCGGTCGCGTGATAAGATTTTCGTGCATTGGCTTTTCAAAAACGGGCATATCCCGCTCGCGGCGGCTCTAAGGGCTTCTTCCGTTTTATCCTCGGCCCGATAGCCAAAAAATTCAGAAATATATCCAGCCATCATTATCCCCCTACTATCCCTCTGTCAATACGGATTTTAACGCCACGCCAATCGCATTCGCCAACAGCGGAGGAACGGCGTTGCCTACTTGCGCGAATTGCTGCACCTGCGTGCCGGTAAAAACAAAACGATCCGGGAACGATTGAATCCTTGCCGCTTCTCGGACTGTAAAGGCCCTGTCCTGTTCGTAATGGAAATAGGCCCCCCAATGAGGGTCGCATTTTGTCAATATTGTGGAAGCCAGCCCGTTTGGCTCAACCCTTCCATACCTTTTCGTGTGGTCGGACTTTTTTGCCTTCCGCATCCCTTTTGGCAACAAATCATCGGGAATATCCGTCCAATTCCCCCCCGGTTTTATGTGTTTCAGGCGGCGCATGTTTATTTCGGACAAACGTGGAGCTTCATGGTTGATGACGCCGACTGAACCGGTACGCGATCGCCTCTGAAAATCACAATTGGGTTCCTTCGGGTATTGTTTTATGGTCAAACCCTGTTCTCCATTGGCCAGCGGCGGCAAATCGCCCAAAGCATCGAAAACCGAGACGAAATTTGAGTTCGCTCCGGGTGTCGGCGTTTTTACCAAAGATTGTCCATCGAAAGTTGTTGCAAAGTTTGGACGGATAGGTGCATGATATATAGGCTCCGGGAAAACCGACTGCGGAAGATTTTTGCCGCGCAGCCCGAGGATGATTGTACGCCATCTCATTTGTGGCACCCCATAGTAGGCCGCACCCAAAATGCGGACATCTGCGCCATACCCCAAAGCGGCCAACGCATCGAGGATTGCATGAAGCGTTGCACCATCCTCAAATGAAACAAGACCGGGGACATTTTCAATCAAAACGGCTTTCGGGGAAAAAGCATCCACAAATTTCAAAAAATCCTTGAACAAATGGTTGCGTCCATCAAAAGTGCTCCGTATGGGGGCATTTATCGAAAACCCCTGACATGGAGGCCCTCCGGCGATGAGATCGAGTTCCTCCCTTTCAAGATTTAGGCCTTTTCGTATTTGCGATGGGTCGAGATCTTTGATATCCGCGGTTACGACCTTTGTATTCGGGTGATTGTGTTGATATGTCTTCGCATATTCCGGTACAACTTCATTTGCGAACAACCCAAAGAACCCTGCCTCAGTCAGTCCTTCCGAAAGACCGCCTGCACCGGCAAAAAGATCTATAAATTTAAAGCTATCATACATATGTGTTTGTCCTCCTATTTCATCTTGATAGGGTATGCAATACAATTACATAATACCACATATAATATGACAACTGCGCGTCATATTACATCCGAACATTTTGTAAATTTTTATTTTTTCAATCTTCGAAAGTTTTCAGCACTTTTTCTAAGTATTTGTCGGCCGCCCTTGTTTTCTTCTCGAAATACGAGGCCACTTTGTCGCTGTTTTTCGCTATCAGATCCCACATATAAAAGCCGTAGGCATTGCGCTCCCAGTCGTATATATAGCCGAAATCGAACACGCGCCCGTCGAGCAGCATGTCGAGCACCCGCACCGACTCGTCGTCGCGCACGAACTTGACCTTGATCGCCACGTCGTAATATTGGGGTATGACCGTCTTCCAGCTCTCCGCGTTGAGCGCGGTCACTATTTTCCCAACCCGGTCCACGTCCCGCACCGTTATCGGGATGGCCATCATCGAGGCGTAGCCGTCCGAAAAAGTGTAGTATTTCTCCTGGGCCTCGTCGTATTTGGGGAAGGGGACAAGCCCGAAATCGTCCTCCATGTCCCTGAAATTTTTGGTCACCCAGATCACCTCGGACAAAAACACCGCCTGCCTGTTTGAAAACATCGGCCTTATCAGCGCCTGTTCCTCGAGCTTCGCGCCGAATGTGTCGGGGTTGTTGCACACCAATCCGTAGACCTTCGCGAAATTGGAATACAGCCTTTCGCTGGGCACCACAAATTCGGGCACCCCTTCGGCGTTGTTTTTCGTGATCCTCATCCCCGACGAATATGTATAGGTCACCGGGTGGCTCACGTTGAAGGTCGAAAAGCCGTAGAAATCGCCCGGGCTCTTTTTGCCGTCGTTGTCGAGGTCCTTGTACAGCCCCTTTATGATCTCGCCGAATTTGTCCAGGGTCCATTTCCCCTCGAGCACGAGCTGGTAGGGGTCTTCGATCGCGAAGTCCGCGACCAGCGCCTTGTTGAAATAGTAGCAGTACGCGGCCTCGAGGATCGTCAGGCAGGCCTCCCCCGGGAGTATGTAGATTTTGTTGTTTATGGACAGCTCGCTCACCGCGTCCTGCAAAAACCACCTCTGCGAGAGGTCCATCGTGGGTATCGAATTGAAGTCCACAAATACCTTCGTCATGGAGATGCCCGCGAGGTTCACCATGTTGTGCGCGATCAGGTCATATGCGTCTTCCCCCGCCTTCACCGCCCTGCCTATATCGTCCGACGGGTTGTTGACCGGGATGTTTACAATCCGCACGTTGAACCTGTCCTCGATTTTTTTGTTCCGGCCGTATATCGCGTCCTCCACGTTTTCGCCCGTTTCCTCTTCGATATGAAACTCGTATTTCAGCGAATCGCGCAGCAATATCCGAAATTTCATCCCGCCCATGTCCTCTTCCTCTATGCCGTCGGGCACCTTCAGGCGTTCGCCGAAAACCGATTCGTCGCCCTCCGGATCGCCCGTCTGCGCGCCGCCGTCCGAAGTCGGGGTCTCGCCGTCGCCCGGTTTGTCCGGGCTCGCGCTTTGGCTGCACGAGCAAAAAAGTAACACAGCGAGGCTAAGCCCCAAAATTCTTTTCAAAAACGGATTATTCATAATTAAACCCATCCTTATCCATATGTATGCCTGTATTGTACCACACTTTGCCGCAGAATGCAATAGTTTTCGCATTTTTTTTGCGATCACGGCGGTTTTTTCCTTCGCGATCTCCACAAACTTTTTGTATATCGCGCTTTCCTCGATCGGGTCGATTGCGGCCGTGGGCTCGTCTAATACTATTATGTCGCTGTCACGGTAAAACCCGCGCGCGATCGCGACCCTCTGCCACTCGCCGCCGGACAGGTCCACGCCGTCGAATTCGCGGGACAGCATCGTGTCGAGCCCGTTTGGGAACGTGTCCTTGTCATCTTTGTCGATGTGGTTTTCTTCAAGCGTTTTCTCGACGTTGTTTTCGGATTCAAAATCGGCTATCTGCACGTTTTCTTTCAGGGTGAGGGCATATCGCTGATATTTCTGGAAAACCCCCGAAACATTCTCGAAAAGCGACCGGTAGCTTATCGTATTCACGTCGGTTTCGCCTATTTTCACGCTGCCTTCCGTGGGTTTGTACAGCCCCGTGAGAAGTTTCACGAGCGTTGTCTTGCCCGCGCCGTTTTCGCCGACGATCGCGATCGTCTCTCCGGGCTTGATCGCGAGGTTTATATTTTTGAGCGAATCTTTTTCGGCGTTCGGGTATCTGAAGCTCGCGTTTTCGATTGCAATGCCGTCCTTTTTGCTTATTGTCAGCTTTGCCCTTCTATCCGTGGGTATATCCAAAAACCTGAGAAAGTTGCGTATCAAACCGAAATTGTCCGCGAGATTGCCGAAATGCTGGGTTATCATATTGTGCATAATCCCGAACAGCATACCGATGGAGCCGTAAACAGCCGCGAATGCACCGACCGATATTTCGCCGTCAAGCAGATATTTCACGAGCAAGAACAATATGCCCCCGTATCCCATGAGCGAAAGCGTGTTGAAAAGCAAATCTATGAGAGCGCTTCTCTTGTTGGCGCGCCAGATTGCGGCGTTTAGCGAGCTGAGCGTATCCACGAGAAGGTTTTTCAGGTATTTGAAAGAGCCGAGGTTTCTTGTCTCTTTGTAGAAGCCTTTCCCGCTCGCCGCGTCTTTGTACGCATCGACCTCGCGCCTGATGGGGGCGACCTTGTCCTCGAGTTTTGAGAATACGGCAGAGCGCAGAATTTGTGCGGTCAATACGGGCACAAAAACAAACAGCAGGCATAGTATGAGCGTCGGCTTGAGATTGGTCAAGTAAAAGCCCATGAACGCAAAGTACGGCAGATACAAGGTGAAAGTCAGGGAAGTTATGGTTTCAAAACCGATTGCCGCACCTGTGCCGTTCGCGGCCTTGTTTATATCGTCGAGGCGCTTTGGGTTTTCGTATTCCACAGGGTCGATCAGGGCCGACTTTTTGTTTATCTCGGAGTTCATGAATCCCGTTATTCTCGTATTTTTCACGTTGATGGAAAAATTGAGCAAGGCATTTATCAAATCGTCCGACAGTTTGACCGAGACAAACAACATAAGCGCAAGTATGACGCCGCCGACGGTATTTTCCCCGATTGAAGCGTTGTATATCGCGTCAAAAAATATCTGCACCACCATAACCGACGCGCCGGTCAGCAGACCTTGGCACAATCCCACGCTGTGGCAAAAAATATAATACGAAGGTTTGGTTTTGAAACACATCGGATATATTTTTTTTATCATGCAAAATATATCGATCGGGTCTTTTTCTTTTTTCTCTTTTTTGTCTCTATGCACAAACCTCAACCCCGCTTTCTTTTTTTTCCCCGTCGTCTTCTTTGTACCACTCTGCCTGGCTCGCGAACATCTCGGCGTAAATGCCGCCTTTTGCCATAAGCTCGTCAAATGTCCCGATTTCCGCCGCCTTGCCCTCGGATATGACGATTATCTCGTCCGCGAGTTTCGTCGAACCCAGTCGGTGGCTGATAAATATTGTATTTTTTCTTT
>Ga0209737_10003257_pt1 | contig 11339 bp, 10 predicted proteins | sample TergutCu122P3_FD_187284 | JGI IMG/M metagenome (GOLD analysis project Ga0209737, IMG submission 187284) | Cubitermes ugandensis P3 segment gut microbial communities from Kakamega Forest, Kenya - Cu122 P3 (SPAdes) (version 2) | ecosystem: Host-associated > Arthropoda: Insects > Digestive system...
TTGAGTAATCTACCGCATCAAACAGTTGAGAAATTACAAAAAAAAACATGGGGTCCTCCGAGGACCCCAGCTTGGTAAACAACGTTGACGAGCTAGGCTTGGTATATTAAGGGTTAACTGAAAATTGAAAATTTTCCAAAAAGCCAACATACAAAACAAAATTTACACAAGCAAAATCACAATAATTTACTAAAAAATTCCCAAATTCCAAACACAAAAATGTCAACAAATTTCTCTTTCTTTCTTCTCATTACAGTTCCTGCAGACCAGTCAGTGTACTGGAAGGGTATGTTTTGCAGCGACGAGCCGTTATTTACTCATCTGTGAATTAATTCTAAATTTCAGGGCAGTAACGTGTCTTACAGTACAAATTTTCATGCCTTCACCTATTCGTCCCCCCTCTTCTCAATAAAGCAATTCAGGGTAGGGAACATGACTATATATGTATCTTGCATTTTATGGTGCTGCACTTCAACAGTCATAATTTGTTACTTATTTCAATAAGGTTATCACCACCTTGAGGGGAGGCATAAAGTGCTTAAATTGTATTGCTGCATGTTGACAATTGGACTGTTTGGACAAGTGTTATCAGGCGAACAGGAAATGATCATACTGCATTTAACTGTAAGCTGTGTGACATTAAGTTTGCTGTATGTTGGCAGGAATGGAGAGAGATCACTGAAGAAGTTGCTGTGGCTATGAACAAAGGCTGCAATAATGTTGGACTGAGGAAGCACTAAATTGGATATAACAACAGCTGGAATTGTTGATATTTCACATTGCTTGTGTGGTTTTTGATATTGTACTGGAAAATAGGGCAGTCTGAAGGTTCGTGTTTTATCATACTGACGTCTGTGTCGACGGAGAACCCTTCGTCACTGGTTCCCACACTGTACTGCTGCAGAACTTTGGTGTTACACAAAACGCGTGAAGATGACTACCACTGAAATATAATAAGGGATGCAAGGAATTTCTCCACAGACAGTAGATAAGTAGATGCCATTTTAAGACATCCAGCAGTTAACTCGCTAATAAGAGGCAATACGAGTGTTTAGAAAGCGCTGGAAAAATTCAAACTTTACATTACAACAGTATCTGATTTTGTATTTTTCTTGTGCAGCTATCACTGATAAATGTGTCAGATGTGCAACACTGTAGATGAGTTAAATTGCTTTACAGTCTGTATTGCGTGTCGCAGTGGTTTTTAATGAATGTGTTTTATTGAAGGTGTTTTAATTATTGCATTTAATGAATTTCACTTTGGTCGCGGATTCTCTTACGTTCCAACAGATGCATCTGACACTTCATTAAAAATTCGTTTGCCGCTCTGCATTAAAAGAGATATTACATTCTTTCATAGCCAGAAATTACCTTAGCGTATGAACTGTTAGTGGCAGGTTATGGCTCCATTCTGGTGTGTGGGTAAACAAGGCCATGGAAGAGAAAATTCAATGCCACACCCCCACGAAACATCTGAGCGTAGAGTTTTACCACCATTCTCAGAGGAATTAAAAGAGGATGGAAAGCTAAAACTGAGCCACGTGGACTTTAAGCAAACAATAGATGATATCTTCATTGGTAAAATTCTAACCCCCCTAAGCCAACTTTCAGAAACGCCCGCTTTTCCCACACACCACGTGCTGGCCCAGTTTGCCTCCAAAGTATACACAGACTACAAAAAACGAGAGACTGACGCTCAGTATGAGACACGGTTAGATTTACCTGACGGCTGGAAGTTACTTACAACAGCGTCAAATAGTAGAAGTAAAAACGGCTATTTTGGGGCCGCCTATTGGCACCCTGAGCATCAGCAGGTTGTGATTGCTCATCGAGGCACTGACCCTACAAATTTAGGAGCTCTGTGGACAGATGCATTTGGTGTGTTTTTGAAACAACATGTTCCACAAATGGGTTCTGCCAGTACGTTTGCACATAAGGTTGTGGAAGTGCTGCGAGAAGTTAATCAGGAGAATGGGGCCAATTTTCAAGTGTTCTTTACTGGCCACTCTTTAGGGGGTTGGTTAGCACAAATCACCACCTTTACTACGAAGTACCTTAAGATATATGGGAATACCTTCCTTAAAAGCGATAATATCCCACAGAGTTATCATCCCCATGCAGTAGTTTTTGACAGCCCAGGTTGCAAAGATATGTTGTCAGAAATGACTGACAAATTTGATGTACTGTTGGATGGACGTTCCATTGACTTAGAGCACTTAGATATCGTTAGTTATCTGTCTGCTCCAAATCGCATTAATACTTGTAACAAGCATTTAGGGACTGTCTATCGAATCTTTATTGATTTGTCTGATATGGGCTGGTGGAAGAAACATACCCCATTGTATAACATAGCGACGCATAGTATGGATAAATTTGTTGAAGCCTTTGACCCTGTAACTGGGCAGGTATATAAAGATGAACAGGGTAAACTAAAAATGCAAGTGGTAGTAGATTGGCCTGTCACTGTTGGCTTATCCGGCGGTAAAAATTACAAGAAGTTCTTTAAATGGGCCAAGCATTTTAATAATTACCACCCAGAGGTTACAGACGAAACTTTCCAGCTCAAAGGTTACCATCCCATACGTTACCAAACTAAAAGATATGACGAGGGGGCAAGTAGACTAAGCATATTTTGTCAAGAAGAGCGGCAGTTTTTAGAGAGTTATCGTTTGTTACGTCAGTTACCTGAATTCTTTAAACCTAAAGAACATTTATCTGTAATAGAAGAGAAGCAGGTCAAGGAACAAGCTGAAAAATTATTGCAAGGCTTTCAGATTGAAAACGACAGAATTCTTTGTCCAGATGCTAATGAATTACAGGCACTGATCCCCTACGTGAAGAGACTGCTTGAACTTTTCCCGCAGTTAAAAAAGAATACAGAGGGTGTCTTGACACCACAACAGATAAGGAACAGCGTTTATCAGTTCGTAACCAACCGTTATGTCGAAACATTACGCCAAAACCCACTTGATTTTAAGCCTGATGTTTTGAGTTTAAGAGATTTTCTAAACAGTGACGAACAAAGAATACTGGAGCTACGGATGGCTGATGGGGATGCATGGACAGGGCTAATAAAGGTTTATCAGGCGCTGGAAAAGACACCCTCCATAAACGAATGCCTCAGTCAAGGTCATTATACTTTACTGACATTGGAGCACTTGTTGCTTGTAAATCAACTGGTGAATTTGAATACATTATTGGAGGCGAAAACACCACCACATTTGTTAATGATTTCGTGTGAGAGCAATCAACTGCTTAATGTTGAATCTGAACAAATACTCAAAAGTTTATTTAATTCTCTGGGGCAGAAGCCGTATGTAAAAATCATTTTGACCACCCAGTCATTGAATGAAAGAGTTACGTTTCTGCAGGATATAGCTAAAGAAACACTCAGTAATGGATTTGTTACAAGAGATGAACAGGTAAATTGGAGTGATTTAACCCCAAGTTCACAGGAAAAATTACTTGAAAATACAGTCAATTTTCAAGGCACTGAAATTGAATTAAATCAACTGATATCTCCAGACTCACCTGTGACAATTTGTTTACCTCTTTCTGAATTGTTAGAGAAAAGACATCTTAAGATTGGTGAAGGACCAGCATCGAATTGTAACTGCAGTTACTACGATGAAAGGTACTATATTGATAGAACATTTACTCACCAAGTAATCATAAAGCACGAAATTTTGAATGACCGTAAAGATAAAAAGTTTCCTGATTTACTTGCCAGCAGTGAGCAAGAATTCAAACAACTCTGTCAACTGAATCCAAAATACAATGTACATTGGCTAGAGAAAGACAAGTCAGGGAAACTTCTTTGGCAAAAATCGCAAGGAAGCTTAGAAACATTGCGTAGATTTATTGATACCGAGAGTTCACGCGCCTATACTCCTGATGATGTAGACAAGCTCTTGGAGCAAGCACTGCACCACAAAGTGGTGCTGATTTCTGATACAGCAGGGATGGGTAAATCCACGATACTGACACATCTGTCTAAACAAATCAAACAGAAGTTTAGCGCTAAATGGGTGGTAAAAATTGATTTAAATGACCACACAGATGCCCTCAAGGACCTGAAGAAGGAGCAGATAAATAAGGAGAAAGCGATTGAATTTGTATCGAAGAGCTTGCTGAAGTTAAAACCTGATTTTGAGTTGGAATTATTCAAACAGTGTTGTGAACAAGAGCAAAAGGTAAGAATAGTAATAATGTTGGATGGATTTGATGAAATCAGTCCGAGCTACGGACAGAATGTCATTGATTTACTGCACGCATTAAGGCAGACGGCTGTAGAACAACTGTGGATCACTACCAGACCACATCTGAGACGGGAATTGGAGGATAACCTACAGCAGCTATCCTACACACTAGAGCCTTTGTCGGAAGAAAATCAAGTTGAATTTTTAAAGAAGTTTTGGTGTGTAAAGGTCTGCTTTACAGATGTCGGCAATGATGCGGAAGATGAAATTAAAACAAAGCTAGAAATTTATGCTAAACATTTAATTCGGAAACTCTCCCAATCAATTAGTGACAAACAGTTCATTGGCATCCCATTACAGTGCCGCATGTTGGCAGAAGCATTTGATAAAGAAGTTAAAACGTTCTGTAAGTCAACAGAATTTGTGTCTGAATTACCGTTCAAGCTGGACTTGTATGGGTTATACTACAGATTTATTGAAAGAAAATATGAAATATGTTTAGCGGAGAAGGGTAAAATCTCCACTACAAATGTTTATGCCCAACAGGCACAAGAAGAACTGATTAAAAACATCGTAAAAAATCATCAGACACTGGCCTTTAAAGTCTTGTTTGCTGAGGAATATTTGGCCCTTCTTCATATTAATAGCCAGTGTAAATATTTCGACGAAAACTTGACCAGAACTGGGATAGTGCAAGTTAGTTACGAGGGAAAACTGCACTTTATCCACCGAACGTTTTCTGAGTTTTATGTTGCTGATTATTTTGTAAAAGAATTGACAAAGGAATCAAATATTTCCCAACAAATACTGGATTTTTTATTCAAGAAAATATTTCTGGTAGAAGAATATCGGATGATTAGGACTTTTATAGATGGACTGTTTTCAAGATATGAACCATCCAATGAAGTGATAAAACAGTACGGAAATCGGACTCATGACATACTGTCCTTACTGACATTATACACATCAGCGGGTGAAGGTAATGCTAATATCGTACGGTTTTTGTTTGAGATTCTAGAAGAAACAGGGCATACAGAAACTTTGGTTAAGCTGTTAGGTTACAACGGTCTCACAGTCTGGCACGTGGCAGTAAAGATGGGCCAAACTGAGGCATTACACACGTTGTGGGAGTGGGCTAAAAAGATACTAACACTAGAGGAATTAAAGTACATATTCTTAGCCACAGATCAATATCAAAGTAACGCCTGGCATATGGTAGCAGAGAAGGGCCAAATAGAGCTATTACACAAACTGTGGGAGTGGGCTAAAGAGGTACTAACTCAAGAGGACTTAAAACAAATGATCTTAGCCAGAGATACGTGGAGTAGGACAGCTTGTCACTTGGCAGCAGGGAAGGGCCAAAGAGAGTTATTACAAAAAATGTGGGAGTGGGCTAAAGAGATACTAACACAAGAGGAGTTAAATAACTTTTCCTTACCCACAAATATTTGGAATGTGACAGCTTGGCAAATGGTAGCAGAGAATGGCGAAATAGAGATATTACACCGACTGTGTGATTGATCAAAGTGGTACTAAAGAAGAGGAGTTAAATAACATGTTCTTACCCAAATATAAATACGAAAGAACCGCTGGCACAAAGCAGCAGAGAATGGCCAGACAGAGTTATTACACACACTGTGGGATTGGGCTAAGGGTTACTAACACAAAGGGAGTAAAATAACATGTTCTTACCCAAAGATGAATATGAAATTACCGCTTGGCACATAGCAGCAGAAAATGGCCAAATAGAGATATTACACAAAGTATTGGAGTGGGCAAAGCGTTACTAACACAATGGGAGTTAAATAACATGTCCTTACCCAAATATAAATAAGGAAAACCCGCTTGGCACATGGCAGCAGAGAATGGCCAAATAGAGTTGTTACACACACTATGGGAGTGGGCTAAAGAGATACTAACGCTAGACGAGTTAAATAATATATTCTTAGGCAAAAATAAATATGAAAGGACTGCTTGGCACATGGCATTAGAGAAGGGCCAAGTAGAGTTATTACACAAACTATGGGAGTGGGAAAATGAGGTACTAATGCTAGAGGAGTAAATATGTTCTTAGCCAAAGATAAATATGAAAAAACCGCTTGGCACATGGCAGCAGAAAATTGACGTATTGCACAAACCGTGGGAGTGGGCTAAAAAGGTACTAACCCAAGAGGAGTTAAAAAATGTTCTTGGCGAAAGATAAATATGAGAAGATCGCTTGGCCCATGACAGCAGACAAGGGCCAAATTGACGTACTACGCAAGTTGTGGGAGTGGGGTAGAGAGGCACAAACACAAGAGGAGTTAAATAGCTCAATCTTAGCCAGAGATGGATGTGATTGGACTGCTAGGCACATGGCAGTAAAAAAAGGCCAAATAGAGCTACTACCCAATTTGTGGGAATTGTGCTAAAGAGGTAATAACACAAGAGGTGTTAAATAGCATATTCTTAGCCAAAGATGGAGATGAAAGACCGCTTGGCACATGGAAACAAAGAAGGGCCATATAGAGGTATTACACACACTGTGGGAGTGAACTAAAGAGGTAATAACACAAGAGGTGTTAAATAACGATATGTTCTTAAGCAAAGATAGAGAATAAATAACCGCCTGGCACACGGCACAAGAGAAGGGCAAAAATAGAATTATTACACAAACAGCGGGATTGGGCTAAAAAGCTAGTAACGCAAGAGGAGTTAAGTAACGTGTTCTTAGCCAGAGATATTTTGAATAGGACAGCCTGACATATGGCAGCAAAAGAGGGCCATAAAATTTATTACGCAAAGTGTGGGAGTGGGCTAAGGAGGTACTAACACAAGGGGAGTTAAATAACATGTTCCCAGCCAAAGATAGAGATAAAACGACTGCCAGGCACATGACATCAAAGAAGGGCCAACTAGAGTTATTACACAATATGTGGGAGTGGGTAAAACAGGTACTAACACCAGAGGAGTTAAATAACAATATTTTATTAGCCAATAATATTACGAAAAGGACGACGTGGTACGTGGCAGCAGAGAATGGCCAACTGGAGGTATTACACAAATTTTTGGAGTGGACTAAAGAGGTACTAACCACATAGAACTAGACATCATGTTCGCAGCCAAAGGTAAATTCCGAATGACCGCCTGGCACATGGCAGCACAGAATGGCGAACTGGAAATATTACACAAAGTGTGGAAGTGGGCTAAAAAGGTACTAACACCAGAGTAGTTAAATAACAAGTTGTTCTGAGCCACGAATATTACATAAGTGACGGCCTGGCACGTGACAGCAAAGAATGATGATCTAGAGATATTACACAAACTGTGGGAGTGGGCTAAAAAGTACAAATACAAGAGGAGTTAAAAAACACGTTTTTCTTAGCCAAAGAATGTTAGGAAAAGACGGCCTGGCACGTGGCATTAAAAAATTGCGAACTAGATCTTTTACACAAACTGTGGGAGTGGCCCAAAAAGGTAATAACACCAGAGGATTTCAATAACATGTTCGTAGTCAAGGATAGAGAAAAAAGGACCGCCTGGCACATTTCAGCAAGGAAGGGCCAAAAATAAGTATTTCACAAATTGTGGAAGTGGGCTAAAGAGGTACTAACACAAGAGGAGTTTAACATGTTCTTAGCCAAAGAATATGGGGTTGGACCGCCTGGTACGTGGTAGCAGGGAAGGGTAAACTGGATATATTACACAAACTGTGGGAGTGGGCTAAATAGGTACTAACACCAGAGAGTTAAATAACAACATATTCTTAGCGAAAGATTGAGATGAAAGGACCACCTGTCAAATGGCAACTGCAAAGGGCAAACTAGATGTAGTACACAAACTGTGGGAGTGGACAAATTAAGTACTAACACCGGATTAGTTAAAGTACAAGTTTATCTTAGCCTGAGAAAATAACGGCAAAGTCGCCTGCCATATGGCAGCAAAGAAGGGCCAGTTTGAGGTATTATACATTATGTGGGAGTGCGCTAAATAAATACTAACACAGCATGTGTTACATGACTATTTGATCTTAGCCAAAAATATTCGTGAAACAACCGCCAGGCACTTGGCAGTAGAGAACAGCGAACTAGATGTATTTTACAAACTGTGGGGGTGGGCTAAAGAGGTACTAACACCAAAGGATTTAAATAACAAGCTTTTCTTAGCCAAGGATAATGGTGCGAGAAACGCCTGTCATGTGGCAGTATAGGAGGGCCAGCTAGAGCTATTACACAAACTGTGTAAATGGGCTAAGGAATTACTAACACCAGAGGAGTTAAATAGAAAGTTGTTCTTAGCCATCGATATTTGGTGTAGGGCCGCCTGGCACATGGCAGCAGAGAAGGGCAAACTAGAGGCATTACGACAACTGTCAGAGTGGGCTAAAGAAGTACTAAAACCATAGGAGTTAAATAATAATTATTTTAGCCAAGGATGTTAGAGAAAATATCGCCCGGCACGTAGCAGGATTTGTGGGAAATTCACAGTTATTTGAGGAACTTTGTGATTGGGCTACAGAGAAACTAAACACAGACTAGTTAAATAATATATTGTTGTTGACCAAAGATGACAGGGAACAGATTGTCTTGCTTTACGGATCATTGTTGGGCAACATACAGTTATTAGAGAGACTATGGCATTGGGCTAAAGAGTAACTGGCACCAGAGGAGTTAAATAACAAATTGCTGTTAGCCCTAGATGGTGATAGGCAAACCGCTAGGCATGTGGCAGCAGATAAGGGCAATTTAGAGTTATAAGAAAAAAAACTGTGGAAGAGGGCTAATGAGGAACTAATGCCAAAAGAGTAAGTATTAAGGTCTTGTTAGCCAAAGATGATACTGAACGAACAGTCTGTCACGTGGCGACAAAGATGGACAATGTAAATGTATTAAAGGACCTGTGGGAATGGGCTAAAAAGAGACTAATCACACACGAGGTAAACAAAATTGTTATTAGCCAAACACATAATGGGATTGACTAAATGGCACGATGCAGCAAAGGCGAACAATACAGAGGTGTTGGATATACTCTGGGAGTGGGGTAAAGAGGAACTAACAACAAGGCGTTAAATAATCAATTTTTATTAGCCAAAGATAATACAAAAGAACTGCTTGGCACATGGCAGCAAAGGTGGGCAATTTAGAGTTATTACAGAAAGTGTGAGAGTGTGCTAAAGAGAAGCTAACCACTGTCGAATTAAATAATAATTTGTTGCTAGCCAAGGACGATAGAGAATGTACCGCCTGGCACTTCGCGGCCATGATTTTAACACAGGATCAGTGGAGAAAATATGGAAGTGGGACAAAAAGGATCTAATCCCAGAGGAGTTAAAAAATAGATTCTTGTTAGCCAAAAATGAACGAAAAAGGACTGCGTGGCAGGTGGCAGAAGAGTGACGTAAAACGGATTCATTAGAGAAAATATGGGATTGGGCTAAAGCGGTAATGTCCAAAGAGGATTTAAATAATAAATTATTGTTAGCCAAAGTTGACAGAAAACAGACTGTCTGGCATTACGCAACATTGTGGGACAACGTACAGTTGTTAGGGAGAATATGGAAGTGGGCTCAAGAGAAACTAACACCAGAGGAGGTAAATAACAATTTACTTTTTTGATGTGATTTTGACCGTGCATCATCGTTAATATGTGGAAATAAAATGTCAACTAGACGCAACAGAGGTTTTTATTGCAAACCAGCATCCTGCAAACCGGACGCATAACCCTCAGCTCCACACCAGACCAGCTACTTGAAAAACCACAGCACAAAATACCACACGCAGCAACCACTGTATAATACTCTTGAACTCCTGATGATCGGCATAGTGATGCCCGAAACATGTTGAACAAGCAATAAGATCTGCAATAAAAACCTCTGTTGCATCTAGTTGGCATTTTATTTCCACATAATAACAATTTACTGTTAGGCGAAAATATATACGGACAAACCGCTTGGCAACTGGCAGCAGCGTGTGGCAACATACAGGCATTAGTTAAGTTATGGGAGTGCACTAAAGACCAGCTAACACAGAGGAGTTTAATAGCAAGTTATTATTCAAATATATTTTGGGAAGGACCGCCTGGCACTTGGCAGCAGAGAAGGGCAAACCAGAGTATTACTCATACTAATGGAGTGGGCTAAAGAGCTACTAACCCCAGAGCATATAAGTAAAAAATTTGTGTTTGCCAAAGATGATTCAGAACAAACCGCCTGGCACGTGGCGTCAAAGACCGACAACTCAGAATTATGACAGAAACTACAGGATTGCCTGCAAAGAAACTGGCCACTGAGGAGTTAAATGTTGAATGGTTTATATCCAAAAGCGATAGTGAACAGACCATCTGGCAGGTGGGCGCAGAGCATGGAAACATAGGGTTGTTAGAGAAAGTGTGGGAGTGGGGTAAAAACGGAACAAATTTCAAAGATAACTTCTGCTTGCCCAATGTAAGAATTGGTAACCTGCCTTAGGGCTTGTCAAAAAAATCTAAGATAATCAGGAATATTGTACATTTTTAAAGTACTGATCCCGCTCTTACCTAAAATTCCAAACGAATTATGACTTATTAAACCACTTGAGCAGTTGACTGACAATTTAAATGCCACAGCGAAACGTTCAAAAGATACTGAATTAACGGAATATTGGGCTCTAATTTCTGTTGTGGCTGCCTGTCACGCCATCACTGGCACAACCACAGACGCTTTGACTTGGGTCATTATACCGAACGGTGGGACGGGACTGCGAGGGACATTGCTTGTGTTTGTGCATATGCAAGAAAATGATGTCAGGACGTGGGTGGGGGTTAGTGAACCAGAACACACATGACCACGGCTAGTGCGTGACATACTTTATCATGCTGAGAACTGCCTGTGGGATATCCTAAGTGGGGTGGTGAAGCGAAAGCACATGTACAGGTTATTACGTGACCTTTATCACCATGATCAGCACTGTCTGGGGGGTAACCTAGATTCTCAACATTTCGCACCCCCCTGCTGTAAGTTGGCTCAGGTGGTGGCTTTGTCCAGCCCTCCTTTCAATGTAAAGCTATCAGTCTGATTATCATCCAGCTGTAATGCAGCACCGCTGATAGCCAAAGCCACAGCACAACTGAAAGAGGTGGCCTTCCATCAGCCTATCAGATGGTACCAGATATGGTGCTGTTATC
>Ga0209737_10003259_pt1 | contig 11337 bp, 7 predicted proteins | sample TergutCu122P3_FD_187284 | JGI IMG/M metagenome (GOLD analysis project Ga0209737, IMG submission 187284) | Cubitermes ugandensis P3 segment gut microbial communities from Kakamega Forest, Kenya - Cu122 P3 (SPAdes) (version 2) | ecosystem: Host-associated > Arthropoda: Insects > Digestive system >...
ATTTCTGATGGAACTGAAAGGCATGGAGCACAAGAATATCGCATTGGAAACGTTGAAAAAGTTATTGACAGACGAAATCAAATCCCGCGCTAAAAAGACCCTTGTCAAAAGCCGCACATTGATGGAAATGCTCGAAAACTCCATCAAGAAATATCAAAACAAAATACTCACAGCCGCCGAAGTGATTGAGGAACTTATCCATTTAAGCAAAGACATTGTGGAAATGGATAACGAGGCTAAAACATTGGGATTGACCGAATACGAATATGCTTTTTACACAGCGGTAGCCGATAACGAAAGCGCCCGAGAATTAATGCAATAAGAAAAATTGAGGGAAATTGCCGTCGTACTGATCGAAACCATACGCCAAAACGCATCAATCGACTGGACAATCAAGGAAAGCGTCAAAGCCAAACTGAAAGTCGCAGTGAAGCGGATTTTAAGAAAATACGGTTATCCTCCTGATATGCAGATGCTGGCAACTGAAACGGTTTTGAAACAGGCGGAGTTGATTGCGAATGAATTGACGAAGTAAAAAGTTGTTGATAATGATGCGCATCGTTATATGTATTTATACATAATGTTTGTTTGCATTTTTGAAGCAAAGATAATACTTTTGTGATTTTTAAAATAATAAATGTATGGTAACCGTCCTGAATAAGAGTAATTCGCTGTTTAATACGTTTTTATCGGAAACACGTGACGAACTGATCCAAAAAGACAGTTTTCGTTTCCGCCGGAACATGGAGCGTATGGGTTCGATCATCGCCTACGAGATCAGCAAGCAGATGGAATATTGCAAACTCCACGTACCTACCCCTTTTGGTATCGCCGAAGAGCAAGTCATTACTGATCAGCCTGTAGTTATATCGGTGCTTCGTTCGGGGCTTCCGGTGCATCAGGGAGTTCTTAATTTTTTTGATGGGGCTTCGGGCGGGTTCATTTCGATGCGCCGCGACAACGATAAAGCGGATCATTTCCATGTGAGCCTCGAATATTTTGCATGCCCGTGCATCGACAGCAAAGACGTTATTCTCTGCGACGCAATGATTGCATCAGGTTCTGCCATCTCACTTGCTTACAAGTTATTGCTCTCAAAGGGAACTCCTAAACATGTACACATCATCGCCATTATTGCCAGCAAGGAAGGAGTAAGCAGTCTGCGTAAAAAACTGCCCTCAAAGGGTGTTTCTCTGTGGCTTGGCGCCATTGATGACGAACTCACCGCCAAATCGTACATTGTTCCGGGTCTGGGTGATGCTGGCGATCTGGCGTTTGGAGCAAAGGATGTGGAATAAAGCCCCCTCCCAACCTCCCCCTTTTGGGGGAGGAGGCAAAATAGAGACAATAATTAATCATTATATGAAAATTTTTCACGAAGGTCATGAAGTTCCTTACTCCCTCCCTTCGGGGGAGGGTTGGGGTGGGGTTTTTAATAACATTTTTTCTGACAGCATCACCCAATATCATTTAACTGATGATGTAGATGCAGAAATTCGTAACGCTTATCCGGATAAAAGCATTGAATACTTCCTGTTTTTGAAAAACTGGATTGACACAGTGCAATGGCATCTCGAAGATATCATCCGCAACCCGGATATTAACCCGGTAGCGGCCTTGAAACTCAAGCGCCGCATCGACCAGTCGAATCAGGAACGTACCGATTTGGTAGAACTTATTGACAGTTATTTTCTGGATCGTTACAAAGATGTTGAAGTGCAGGCTACTGCCACCATCAATACCGAAAGTCCGGCATGGGCAATTGACCGCTTGTCGATACTGGCGCTCAAAATTTACCACATGCAACTGGAAGTCGATCGTACTGACGCTACTCCGGAACATGCCGCGCAATGCAGCCAGAAACTTGCAGTACTTCTCGAACAGCAGAAAGACTTGACGGCAGCCATTGATACCTTGTTAGACGATATTGCCGGCGGAAGGAAATACATGAAAGTGTACAAACAGATGAAAATGTACAATGATCCGGCCCTAAATCCTGTATTATACGCAAAAAAATAGTGGTTATCAGTTAGCGCTCTTATCTCTTATCTAAAATCTCAAATCGATGGCTCATATTCTTATCATACGTTTTTCGGCCATTGGGGATGTAGCAATGACTGTTCCCGTGATTGATTCATTGGCGCGGCAACACCCTGCGAATCAATATACGATGCTTTCCCAGTCCTTTTTACAGCCGTTGTTTGCTCACTGTCCTGAAAATGTGAGGTTTGTTGGCGTCGATCTCTATAACAATTACAAAGGAATACTGGGCATGTACCGGCTTTACAGGGAATTACTAAAACACAATTTTGATGCAGTTGCTGACCTTCACGATGTATTGCGCACCAAACTGTTACGGATTTTTTTTCGATGCAGTGGACTGAAAGTAAGACATATTGACAAAGGCAGAAAAGACAAACGGCGCCTGACAAGAAAAAAAAATAAATTATTCAGGCAACTGAAACCGACAATTGAACGATATGCGGATGTTTTCAGGGTTTTGGGATATAAACTCACCCCCCAACCCCCTCTCCACAGGAGAGGGGGCGAGGAACAACATGACGTAAGTATGAAGAATATCTTAGCGTCCCTCTCCTGTGGTGAGGGGAAGGGGATGAGGTGGATAGGCATTGCTCCGTTTGCCAAACACGAAGGAAAAATTTTCCCATTAGATCGCATGGAACAGGTAGTTGCTCATTTTGCCAAAAAGGATGATGTGATGGTATTTCTTTTTGGAGGAGGCGCAAACGAGAAAAAGATTTTGGACGAATGGAGCGCCAAATATCCGCGAACTGTATCGGTTGCCGGAAAACTGGATTTGTCAGCGGAATTGGTTTTGATGAGTTTCCTGGATGTGATGCTATCGATGGATTCGGCTAACATGCATCTCGCCTCGCTCAATTCAACACCTGTTGTATCGGTGTGGGGCGCTACCCATCCTTATGCAGGATTTTACGGCTACAACCAGTCGCTTGACAATGCCTTACAGGTTGATCTTTTCTGTCGGCCCTGCTCGGTATATGGCAGTAAACCCTGTTACCGCAAAAATACAGAATGTATGACGAAAATTACACCGCAGATGGTGATTGAAAAAATTCAATCTTCGCTTTGAGGTGTCTCCGGAACATCTTGCATATATGTTTCTTCCGACACATCTGTCAGTTCCACATCAACTTCATTCACAGGCTTTTCAACTGTTACTTCTTCGTCTTCTTCGCGTGGCACTTGCGTAACAGAAGCAATCGTATCGCCATTGCGCAGATTAATGAGCCTTACGCCCTGTGTGGCACGCCCTGCAATACGGAGATCCGACACATGCATACGGATGGTAAGCCCTGACTTGTTAATGATCATCAAATCCTCATCATCGCCTGCCGATTTTATTGCGATTAGATTACCGGTTCTTTCGGTGATGTTGATTGTCTTCACACCTTTGACGCCACGGTTGGTGATACGGTAATCCTCAATATCTGAACGTTTTCCGTAACCCTTTTCTGATACGACCAATATCTGGCGCGAAGTATCGCCCGGTTCGAAACAAACCATACCAATCACACGATCCTCAGGCATTTCTTCAGATAAAGTGATACCACGAACGCCTGAAGCAGTACGTCCCATGTCGCGCACCTTTTCTTCAGGAAAACGAACGGCGCGCCCGGAATACAAAGCAAGCATGATATCGCACTTGCCATTAGTGAGTTTTGCTTCGATGAGACTGTCGCCTTCGCGGATGGTGAGTGCAATGATACCGTTTTGACGCGGACGCGAATAGTCTTCCAATGAAGTCTTTTTCACCACACCATTGCGTGAACACATCACAATGTAGTGATTTTTAATATAATCTTCGTCTGCAAGCGTTTTTACATTGATGTATGCCTTCACCTGATCATCGCCGTCAATATTGATGATATTCTGTATGGCGCGTCCCTGAGAGGTTTTGGCGCCTTCGGGCAAGTCGTACACCTTCACCCAGAAACAGCGTCCTTTCTCAGTGAATAGCAATAATGTATTGTGCATCGAAGCGTGGAACAGATGCTCAAGAAAATCCTCGTCGCGGCGTGTGGAACTCCCCTTGGAACCCATACCTCCCCTGTTTTGCGTCTTGAAATCCGATAGCGGCGTGCGTTTAATGTAACCCATGTGCGATATGGTGATCACCATATCATCATCAGCATAGAAATCTTCGGGATTAAAGTCGTCGGCGCTGGGTTTTATTTCGGTACGGCGTTCGTCGCCATATCTCTGTTTTATCACCAGTAATTCATCCTTAATGATGTCCATCCGAATATTTTCGTTAGCCAGAATTTCGCGAAGATGTTCCACCAATTTGAGCAGTTCTTCCTGTTCGGCTAACAACTTGTTGCGTTCCAGTCCTGTCAACTGGCGGAGGCGCATATCTACAATGGCCTGCGACTGAATTTCCGTGAGGCCGAATCGTTCCATCAATCCTTTGATGGCTTCAGCAGGTGTATCCGATGCACGTATGATGCGGATGACCTCATCAATATTGTCCTGCGCAATCAACAAACCGTCGATAATGTGCAGACGATCGAGTGCTTTTTTAAGATCGAATTCGGTGCGTCGTACTACAACTTCGTGGCGATGCTTCACATAATAGTGAATTAATTCTTTCATACCAAGTTGTTTCGGACGACCTTCCACCAGCGCAATGTTGTTGATGCTGAATGTGGTTTGCAACTGCGTCAACTTGTACAGATTATTAAGCACTACATTGGAATTAGCGTCTTTTTTGAGTTTTACTACAATACGCATCCCTTCGCGGTCTGATTCATCATTGGTATACGAAATTCCCTCGATTTTCTTTTCGTTGACCAGATTACCGATGTAATCCAACAACTGGGCTTTGTTGACCTGATAGGGTATTTCGCTGAAAACCAGCACTTCACGTCCGCTTGAAGTTACTTCAATTTCCGAACGTGCACGGATCACCACCCGTCCGCGTCCCGTTTCGTAGGCTTCTCTGATTCCTTGAATGCCATGAATAACTGCTCCTGTCGGAAAATCTGGACCCTTAATATAATGCATCAACTCCTCAACTGTAATATCATTGTTGTTGATATATGCGATGATTCCGTTGATTACTTCTGTGAGGTTGTGTGGCGCCATATTGGTAGCCATCCCTACGGCAATACCCGACGAACCGTTGACAATCAGATTGGGAAAACCGCTGGGCATCACTTTTGGCTCTTCCATCGAATCATCGAAGTTAAGTTGAAAATCGACTGTATTCTTGTCGATATCGGCCATCATTTCTTCGGCAATTCTTTTCAACCGTACTTCCGTATACCGCATGGCCGCCGGCGGATCATTATCTACCGAGCCAAAGTTTCCCTGCCCGTCGATCACCGGATAACGCAACGACCAAGGTTGCGCCATACGCACCATGGCGTCGTATACCGAACTGTCGCCGTGGGGGTGGTACTTTCCCAGTACATCCCCAACGATTCTGGCAGATTTTTTATGGGGTTTGCCGGAAGTTACCCCCATTTCGTACATCCCGTACAACACCCGCCTGTGTACCGGTTTCAAACCGTCGCGCACATCAGGCAACGCCCTTGATACAATAACCGACATAGAATAGTCTATGTAGGAAGTCTTCATCTCTTCCTCTATGTTGACCGGAATGATCCTTTCTTCAAATTCTTGCATTTTTTATTATAAAATGACACTCAATATATTATCTTTCAAAAAAGAAACAGCGAAGATAATGCTTTTTTTTGAATCTGACAAACTTAAAACATTTGTTCGTATCTTTTTCTTTGTTTTTTGGCTTTCAGTCTATTACAGACATGTTCTTTAATCCTCAAAGGCTAATACTCTATTTTTAAAATCCTTGGAAATTTCTTTTGAAGTATTGTTTTGCCTGTCGAAACCGCAAAGTATGCAAATGCACGTACTCTTGATATTTCCGGTGTTGTTGTCGATGATGCGCTGCATCATTTTAAAACTCTTGTTCCCCATTTCAAGCATTTTGGTTTCAACGCTAATATCATCTTCGAAATGAATAGATTCCTTAAAATCAATTTCTGTGCGAACAATCACAATGTCCAATACCTCCCAGCGAATATCTTCCTCTACCAGAGTTAAATAATGAAAACGACCGATATCATAATATGAATAATACACACCATTGTTGACATGACCAAAAGGGTCCAAATCGGTCATACGGATTTGAATGGGTAATTTGCTTTTGAATATCACGTATTTATATTTTTCTTTTGTCTATTACTCTTACTGCTTTCCCTTCGCTGCGGGCAATGGTTTTCGGCTCTACAATTTTTACCGAAAGACTTATTCCCAAAGAACTTTCCATGATGCGCTGAATACGGCGTGTAAGTGCCTGCAACTCGCTGATACGGTCGAGGAAGAAACTTTCTTCCATTTCTACCTGCAATTCGAGTACATCGAGGTTGTTCACGCGGTCGACAATCAGCAGGTAATGCGGGCTGGTTTCTTTCATTTCCAGCAGAACGCTTTCCACTTGCGACGGGAAGAGGTTCACGCCGCGAATGATGAGCATGTCATCGCTTCGTCCAGTGCATTTCTTCATGCGAACCAATGTGCGTCCGCAACGGCAGGGGCTATAGTCGAGGCTCGACAGGTCGCGCGTGCGGTAACGCAGCAGCGGCAAGCCCTCCTTGGTGACTGTGGTAAAAACCAGTTCGCCTTCTTCTCCTTCGGGCAATACTTCAAGAGTTTGGGGATGAATAATTTCGGGAACGAAATGGTCTTCATTCACATGTAATCCATTTTGGCAGGTGCATTCGCTGGAAACACCAGGTCCGATGATTTCGCTCAAACCAAAGATGTCAATAGCCTTGATTTGAAGTTTTTCCTCTATTTCCCGACGCATGTTTTCCGACCATGGTTCGGCGCCCAAAGTACCCACACGCAATTTAAATCCTTCGCGTGGCATACCGCTCTCTTTAATGGCTTCGGCAAGATAAAGCGCATACGAAGGCGTACAGGCTAAAGCAGTACTTCCAAAATCGTGCATGATTTGCAACTGACGTTTGGTATTTCCTCCCGAAATAGGAATGACGGAACATCCAACTTTTTCGGCGCCGTAATGTGCGCCCAAACCACCTGTAAACAGGCCATAGCCGTAGGCAACGTGCACAAAATCGTGACGGGTGATACCTGCGCAGGTAAAAGTTCGCGCCATCACTTCGCTCCATGTAGCGAGATCCTTGCGGGTGTAGCCCACAACGGTAGGTTTACCGGTAGTTCCCGACGAAGCGTGAATACGCACGATTTCGGCCGTTGGCACGGCAAACAGACCATAAGGATAATTGTCGCGCAAATCATTCTTGGTGGTAAAAGGCAACTTCGGCAAATCCTCAATTCCATGAATATCTTCGGGACTTATGCCCAATTCCTGCATTTTTTTGCGGTAAAACGACACATTGTGATATACCCGTTCCACCATATCTATTAACCGCCTGCTCTGGCATCTGTGCATTTCCTCGCGAGTCATGCACTCAAAGGTTTCATTCCAAATCATTATTTCAATTAATTAACCGCGCAAAGGTATTTGAAACTTTTTAAATTACATTAAGTTGAAAAAAAATAAATTTAATTTCCTGAATCTGCTGGCAATTTGGAAAATCGGATGACCAAACCTCCCGAAAAAGAACGGCTCAAGTACAAAGGCAAATTTCAGTTGGATAATTATGATCTGTGCGTGACGCTGAACGTGAGTAATGAATTTTTCTGTACTTTTGTCGCAAATTTTAAAAACAATAAAACACATGATTTCAGTAAAAAAAGGGTTATTCAGTCTGTTATTTTTCACCCTCCTGTTCGCTGCCGTTTATGCGGCTGAACCTGTCACTCCGACAGGTATTCCTTTGAGCGGGATAGGAAACCGGATTGACGAATTGGTTGCCGGCTACATGCACGAAGGCGCTCCGGGCTTGGCGGTTGCTGTGGTGAAGGACGGCGAAATTGTTTTTTCGCGCGGATACGGATTTGCGGACGTAGAAAAGCAAATATACATTGACCCCGCTGCTACCGTTTTTGAATATGGTTCTATCAGTAAAATGTTTGTGTATATATCTGTAATGCAGTTGGTAGAGCAAGGATTGCTGAATTTGGATGCGGATATTCACAGTTATTTGCCGGAAGATTATCATTTTGAAAAAACCTTCACCATTCGTCACCTTTTGAACCATTCCGCCGGATTTGGGGAGTTTTTCTTCAATGCGTTTCGCGACGCCGAAAAAGTTGAAAAAGAAACCACATTGCTTGAAGGGCTGCTCAACGCTCAACCCCCGCAAATATTTGAACCGGGCGCGGCAAGTTCCTACTCAAACTTTGGAAACGCTTTACTGGCGTATGTTGTAAGCCGTATCAGCGGTCAGGAATACAGTGTTTTTGAGCGACAAAACATTCTTGTCCCTCTGGGAATGAACCACACTAAAAATCAGCCCGACTGGTTTAAAAACCGTCAGTTTCTGCAATCGAAAGCCAAAGGATACCAGCCCGATGGCAGCGGCGGCTTCAAAGCGCTGCCCTGGTGGTACATTCCCATCTATCCCGCAGGCGCCATCAACGGAACAGCCGAAGATTTAGCGCAACTTGCCATTGCCTTGACGCCGCCCTGCGATGAACCCTGCAAACTGTTTAACGGCCGCTCCACATTGGATTTGATGTTAAGCCCAAGTTATTCCGACCCCAAAACAATGCGTGGCATGTATCATGGATTTTTCAGATACGACGGCGCTTACCCGACGTTTGGACATGGCGGCGGAACAGGCGGATTTAGCACGGAATTTGCCATTGTACCTTCAGAAAGATTTGGCGTTGTCTTGCTTACCAATTCCAATCTGGGTATGCTGTTTCACCACAGAATATACGACCTGCTTTTGGGCAACAGCATGGCTGACGTATCCCCCTCTGCAAGCAATTTGCCCGACGCCTCAACCGTACAGGGCAATTATGTGATGTTGCGCAGGCATGAAGGCAACATGTTGGCGCCTCTCAACTTTTTACTGGGTACAAACATGAGGGTCAACGCAATCGATGAAAATACAATCACGCTTCACTGGATGAACCTGACCTTCACCTACCGGCAAACGGAGCCTTATTTTTACAGACTGATTTCAGTCGACGGCGCGTTTGCCAACGCAATGTACGAACTTTATTTCAAAATGGAAAACGGCAGACCCGCAGGAATATCCATCAGCGCTCCGTTTGATGCCACTGTGCAGACATTTCGCCAAAGCGTGACCGCCTTCGCAGTTGGTATGGCAATAGCAGTCGGCGGCATTCTCTTCTTTTTGATAACGCCAATCATTCTTCTCATAAAATTTCTGCGCAAAAAGGATAAAAAGACTACTGTTTTCAATCATTTAACCAACTGTTTACTGTTCTCAGGAACGCTGTTTGCGCTAAACTTTTTGGTGATGATTTTAACTGCGGCAGAAGCAAACGTTTTTATTCAAACATCCATGATAACGCCTCATGTCTGGGTGAATTACGTGTTGCTGGCGCTGGAAAGCATACTGTTCATTGCTTCGCTCATGTTTTTGAAAAAAGCGCAAAAGCGCAAACCGCTCTATTTTTCAACTGTGACGGTTTTAGCGTTGTTCATCATGATGATGTGGGAGTGGAATTATTTTGTGATGATGTAGCGACTGAAATATGAAAATAGAAAAAATAATCGAAAACAAGAAGCAATTCCTTGACCTGTTATTATTGGCAGTCGAAGTTTAGCATTCACAAACTTATCTTTATAGTGTAAAGGTTTTATTTATCAGCCGCTTTCATCAATCGACGCCGAAAACTCTCTATCAAAATTGCCTTATCCGCGTTTAAGATGGAAATATTTTCATCCCGTGAAAAAAACGCCATTCTTCTTATTATCAGATGAATGACGTTTCTTTTTGCGGTATGGACGGGACTCGAACCCGCGACCCCCTGCGTGACAGGCAGGTATTCTAACCAGCTGAACTACCACACCAAAAATTTCGTGGCAAAGATAATACTTATTTTGATAGGTGCAACATTTTTTGAAAAATATTTTTTTTTGCCTGAAATCAGATAAACTGGTAAATTATTAAGAGGGAAAAAATGATGCCCTCCTATGGTAACCCCTCGCTTAAACGCATTAACTCATTTTTAAAAAAAGTATATACCTTAATTTCACCATTATCCATTTTCTTTACCTGCAGCTCATTATCGTTGACCAGCGCAATTTCACTAACCGACAATTCATTGCTCCTTACATTGTATTCTTCAATAATTGTTTTATTATCCATCTGTTTCAATCGGTAGCGGGTTACGGCAATATCTTCATCTATCCATTCCTTTTCACCCTTTTTGGTTTGAAACAGATACCGGCACAAATTATAATTGTCCTTTGTTATTTCCCAATTGATGCGCTGGTCGTTTTCCTCATACCGCCAGTTTCCGGTAAATGGCGCTGCCAAACTAACGGTATTGGCATCATCAACGGGTTGAGTAAATACGCTTATCCTGTTCAAATTCAACTCTTTTTCAATTGTGGATATTTCCGTATCTGGAAATCCTAACCAGCGAAATACGGCAAAATCCTTTTCAATTTCATTTTTCCGGTTGTTGATTTGCTGGCGATACAGGGGCAACGCTTTATCCCGTTCGCCGGTCATCAATAAAGCATGCGCCTTATAGACAACCAAATCACTATCATCAAGAATTTCCCCTCCCTCGGAAGGGTCAGGGTTTATTTTCAGATTGTCAATGATTTGTATTACTAAATCAAAAGACCCGGCTTTTGCGGCAGTCCAGATTGTCTTATGATTAAAATAATGCGATTTACCTTTCTCGACATTTTTTTTGTGCAAGTCAAGCAATTTCCGGCATTCATCCAACAACCCCAATTCAAAAGCGGCATTGATGCTCAAAAGTGGCTGCCATTGAAGAGAATTGGATTTTAAACTTTCTTTTATCCCTTCCAGAAAATCTTCCGGATACCCTAATCTGTATTGAACAATTGCAAACTGATAATATCGTTCTCTTGATTTCCACCCCTCAAAAAGTTCATAATCACCTAAAACAATTTGACCTTTACCACCAACAAAAAAGTTATCCTGTAAATACTTAATCCGTTGTCTGTTGATGAATATGCGGTCATTAGCGGAAAGTGAATATGACCTGTCGTTTTCCAATCTTGACTTGTCATGCAATCTGTTAAACAGTTCATCCATTGTTTTATACGACTTATCAATTTTTTCATTCTCTTTATTAAGTCGAATAAGATAAGGCACACCTGCACCAATAGATACTATCACTAAAATGGATATTCCCCAAACAGTTATCCGAAACGCTTTTTTT
>Ga0209737_10003260_pt1 | contig 11336 bp, 8 predicted proteins | sample TergutCu122P3_FD_187284 | JGI IMG/M metagenome (GOLD analysis project Ga0209737, IMG submission 187284) | Cubitermes ugandensis P3 segment gut microbial communities from Kakamega Forest, Kenya - Cu122 P3 (SPAdes) (version 2) | ecosystem: Host-associated > Arthropoda: Insects > Digestive system >...
CGGGCCCGCGGTTGGGCCCGTTTCCCGCTGGTACCATAATCGGGAAGTATGTAGTAGACCCTTGTGTTTATGCACGCACTATTGAACTGATTATGCACGATCTATTCAACCATGCACTTGAGTCGTACTGCAGTACGAGAACCGGTTATTCTTCGAAGCACTAGCACTGACAACACGTCCGTACAGCTTGGATGAAACCAGGCAAGTGGATTGATCATCTAATGCTCATAATTTACTGTTTATTATTTTTGTTTCCATACCGCAAGCTCCTGTTTTCTCAGTGTCCATTCAACGCTTAACTCATCCAATTTTCATTCTACTGTGTATCAAGCACCAACAAAATGCACTTAATTTCAGTTATGTATCTTTATTATGATATTTTCATGCACATGTTTCAGCCGGTAATCCTGCCATCTTTAGAGTGACATTTCTGTTACAAGAATACAGTGTGATCAAATGTGACAAATTTCTACACAATATTGATATTTATATGAATATTGATTAGAATTTTCAGTAGAATGGGAGTACAAAATGATATAAAATAAAATAACATAAAGACAAAAATGTCAGTCTTTACTATTATATAAGTTGGAGTGCTATGTACCGTCTGTAAGTGTGAGGGATTTAAGTCCTGTAATAAAAATTCTATATATATATATATATATATATATATAATTATGCTCATATATTATTAGATATTGAGTAACTGAATGCTGAGAAAGGCGAGACGGTAGTAGATGGCGAGGTACATACCAGAGTATGTGATAGTGTTTTGTGGCCGGTGCACTGTCCGGAACTGGAGTGGGGAGTTTCAGAGGAGATTTGGTGGTAAGTGCCTGGTGGCGCTACTGTATGTCGTAGCTTAATTCAAAAAGAGGTTTACTATTTATAGTTCTGTTCCTTAAAATCACGTTATACACGTACTGTCAAACATTTTTTAAAGGTGTCCAGTCTTTTACTTTTTTGTGCGGAATTTAATAGGGATATATAGGCCCAAATTTGTGCGTATTGCGTAGGATGTGGATGGAATACGCCGGTTGTGGATTATCTGATGTGATGTAACGGATGTGTTTTTTAAATCTTTGTTGTAATCTGCCGCCGGTTTGGCCTACATATAACAGGTTACATATGTGGCTTTTCAGTTGGTAGATGCCACTATGCGTGAACGTATTGGTATTACGGGTTCGGTTATGTAAAATGTAAAATGTTTTTGGTATGTAATGCGATTTTAAGTTTGGTATTGTGAAATATATTCGTTAGTTTACATATCGTGGTCTTATAGTAAGTTAACGCAACCCATGTTTCAGGGGTGGTGGTATTAAGTGGAATGACTTTTGTGGATGATAATACGAGTGTGTGTGTGTGTGTGTGTGTGTGTGTGTGTGTGTTATTTATGAGTCGAGCTTAGTAAGAATTGTGTAGGTAAATCCATTACCTTTCGCAATGCGTTTAATATTTCCATTCTTTTTGTTTGTATGGGGGTGATAGTAGTAACTTATGCATTCTATTGAGTAGGAATCGGAAGGCTGCTAATATGTGTTCTATGGGGTGACTGGAATTTTAGTGAATAGTTATTTCAGTAGCTACGATTTTCTGTAAACCTCCATTTCGCAGTCCTGGTTGAAAGCTATGAAGCAGGAGATCCAAGAAGTTGAAGGAGTGGTCAGTCTACAGTGTATGTCTGAACTGTAAGTTGGTGTGTTCAGTATTAGCGAATTGTCAGATCTGTGTGGCGTGTATTTTGGAATGATCTAAATGATCAAGATGTAACCAACATAACGGGTTTGCAGGTGCTGTGTTAACTTTCTATAATGTGCTTAATGGTTAGTTTTTCGAAATAGTGTAGAAAGATGTGAGTAATTAAACCTGATATTGGGGATCCCATACCAATTCTCTTTGTTGGTTTATAGCTTTTGTCGTTGAATCGGAAGTAGTTTTGATGTGGAATGGTGTGTAGTGTATGTAGGATTTTCTGCTGTAATGTTTCGTCAATATTGTTTTGCCGTAGGAAATGTTTAGTAATTTGTATTACTTCTTTGATTGGTATGTTGACATATAGGCCCTCTATGTCTAGTGTTATCAGTTTGTATTTCACTGCTGTTAATTTCCAACAGAGTGTGTGCTAATGATATAGAGTTGGAGGCCAGGTTTGTGTTGGGGATATTATTAAGTTCATCTAGTAATTTGCGCGGAAATTTTGCTAGTTTGTAAGCTAGTGCGTTGATATTGTTTACAACAGATCAAATGGAGATATCTTCTTTATGGACTTTGAGTTGCGCTTTGAGTTGTGGTGGAGCAGGATTAATTTGTAGCAGATATTTAATTCTATATTTTTTATTGGAATATTGTTTTGTTGGAGAGTTTGTTGAATCTGTTTCTGGTAGATATTAGTTGGGCCTTTGGGTAGGACGATAAACTGGTTTTCTCCGAGGAAAGCATTGATTTTTGGTGGTACGTTTCATTGTTAATGATACCTATCGTTTTACCCTTGTCAGCATGTGTAAAATTAAGTTAAGTTTTTGTAGTTTCTTGCTTAATTGTTTGAACACATCTTTGTCTTTTACGTAGAATATAATTGGGTGAGTTGCATTTAGTAGTTGTTTGATTTTCTTGTGCGCCAGATGTCGGAATATATTCTTATGTTTACGTCGAGACAACGTATGGCTTGTTCTGTATCGATGATTACGTTACAAAACATGATCTTGTAGACTTTTCGAAGGTGTGCCAGATACCAAGTTCCAGTATTTCTGTTTCTTTTCGGAAACGGCGGACATCCGTCAAATTCTGGATTCTGGGAAGAAATTTTAGGGTGGAGCTTGGTTTGTGTTATCCTCATGTTTTGGATGATGTCTTGTTTTCTTACATGTGCATGTCGTAGATGGTTTGATTTGTTGTTTAATGTTTCGTAGAGTTTTTTTTCGGTCATGATAAGTAGTTGATAGTTTACGATATCTTGAATGTAGGACCAAGTAGGCAACCATTGATGGACAAAATGTAGGTACAGTTGGTATAGCTATTCGTTGAGTTTCTGTTTTTTGAGATATAGAAACTTCAGTTCCTGATTGGTCCTCTAAGTTGTGTCCATTCTTGTGGTATTGATAATTTGTTGTTTGTTACCATTAGTTGTTATTTTCATGCATTTGGTGTTGGATGGTTTAGTGAACACGTTTTTTTAACCAGAGGAAGGCCTTCGCTTTTTGTCGTTTTTCTCCTCTATTCTTATAGGCCTAAGTTTATTTTGCCTAACTTGCTGTTTTTCTGACCTGCGTCATGAATTGACTATATATTAATTACCAACTTGATGCACTGATTATTATTTATTCATAAAATACTATTCTCCTCTACAAGTTTCGAGACTCAAGTGCTCATCTTCAGGAGGATACAGTTGTATACATGCAGCATATGGTACTGTCACTCTGTAAACATGTGAGTGGTCGAGTATTACTAAAACATGATTTGCTTGTCATTACAATCTAAGAATATTTACGTGTTATTGCAATCTAAAACATTAATCTGTATGTTTGTCGTAAATTTAGACGAGGTGTCTTTGCGTATACATTAAATTCATATAAAATATCATATGTTAGGTCTTTCTTGTTGTAAAATATTAAAATATGTAAATAGTTAAAAATGTGAATATTTAAAAACTATATTACAAAGTAACCGTTAGAACTACAGAAAATGCAATAGTTATGCGCTATTTTAACTCTATGAGAGTTCTTGGTGGCCCATCGGTACACAGCTTGAGTGAGAATTGACTGTGGAGGGAGGTTGTTGGTAGGGCGCCTTACTGATTTGTTACGTAAGGTATTTCTGTGCGGAGGAGTTCAAACATGGGATTATGTTCGCTGGTTTGCTGTTTATTGATAAGCTCATTACTGTGGTTAAGTGACTGCATGAACATCTGTTCGTACGGAAGTAGGAGAGATGGCTTATTTACCTGTTTTAGAAGCGTCATTGTGTCGTTAATATTCCCATATTCATGTCTACAATTCAATATGTGCAGTGCACAGGAAGAACGAGGGTCATTATTTTTTATATAACGCGTGAGTTCTTGAAACCTCATTTTCAGATTCAACTAGTTTGTCCCACGTATGATTTGTGGCTGGTCTTGCATGTAATTTTGTATGTCACTTTTTTCGTAATCAGATTTCAAGTTTTGTGTTGTGGGTCTTATAAGTTGCTGCAGATTTGCTGTAGACTTGAATGCTATTCCTATCTTGGTATTTCTATACAGGTTGGTGACTTTCCGTATTTGGGGACTATGAAAAGTAAATGTGGCCCAGGTCCTTTTGTTGTCTTTATTTCTATTGCGTGTGTGATCAGTTTTGTTGTGTATCTGTCGGTTGAGTTTTTGAACGAAGTTTTGTGGAAAGTTGTTGTTTCTTGCAATGGATTGTATTTTTTGCCATTCTTTTTGTTTTTTGCTTGGATCAAGTGGTAGGGACTGCATGCGGGTTATGTGAAATCTGCACGATGCATTTTTCTGTTCTATGGGATGGTTAGACATAAAGTTAATTGCCGCGTCCGTGGTTGTCGGTTTCCTATATATGTCCACTTCGAGTTTGTTGTGTTTCCGTAATATTGTCAGATCAAGGTAGTCTATGGAGTTATGTTCTTCGTAAGTAGGGTTAAGTTTTAAGTTTTTGTGTGTGTTGTTGATGTAGGCGTTGATAGTGTGTGAGTCGATCTTTATAGTATCAAATATAATCGAAATATCATAAACGTATCGTATATAAAATGCTATGTTCTTGGTGTCTAAGAGATGCTTTATGTTCGTATCCTCATAGTGTTGTAGAAATATTTCGGCAATTAGACCGGATAGCGGTGATCCCATGGAGATGCCCTGTTCAGGTTGGTAGATTCTTTGTTGGAAACCGAAGTATTTTATGAAAAAATAATAATCAGTGCATCAAGTTGGTAATTAATAAATAGTGTATTTTGCCTGTTGGGCATTAATTATTTTAATACATTCTTGATACACATTACACAAATTAATGCACAGAATAAATAAGGTATTAAATTTAATTTTTTTGGCCCAATCGTTCATTGTGCAATTTTTACGTTTCATTACTTTTTTTGTTTTAAATACTTCAAATTTATTGCAACGTGAATATATTTTAATAGCGTGTGCAGTTAACATTCACACTTCCTTAATCTTCTTTTGTCTGTTTTGTAATTGTGGTGTAACTGCGTATTTATGCATCCATATATTCGCGCTGGTTTATTAATTTCGCTTTTACTGTTCATCGTGAATTCAATTAACTGAACTGAATTGGATAATGCAATGGGATAGCTGAATTAAAGAAGAGAACATGGTTCTGGAAGACCAGAGTTTCATTATTTCTTTGGAAAGTGATTTTCTTCGTCTTTGCCAGCACAGTATAAAACATAAAGTCACGCAATATGGACACACAGTTACCAGTTTTATGGAAACATAAACAAATTATTCGTAAGTAAAGCATTATACTATTTAATTTTAAAAGTACGCAAACACTGTCATGCATACTGCAGTCTCTACCATTCTTATTAGATTTGCATATGTAACACTATTAAAATTTATCGATAACTGAATTATAATCGATTGCTACTATCTTGCAGGGTTTACACCCATACGCAGCCGATCTTAATATGGTGCTACTGATAGAATAAATCACCTCGGAGCTCCAATCCTGCACCCTAAATGCAATATATATTTATAATTGCTTTTCTCCAACCTGAAGTCCTTTCTTTACGTATGCCATAAACCTGTCTGAAGCAGATGCATTATGAAGTGTTTTATCAAGAGACTACAGACGTCGGGCAAAGACTGACACAAGCTAGTTAAATGCCAGTCGCGTTGCCTCACAGTGTTTAAACTCAATTTTGCAAGACCAAGACAACACAGACGTCATTAATATCGTAGATTTCATTACTATCCATTGGTTGACACGTAAAGTATTATGTGTCTATTTCCACGTTTATCTCATGTCCTATTCATTAACCGTTAATAACTAGGTCATGTGGATGGGCTGACAAGCAACACTTGAAACAATCAATACTACACCACACGACATCGGTCAGCCATATTGTAAACCAAATGCACATTCTCGTGTTAAGTTCGTGAACCATGTCTACACGTACGCCTCTCGAGTTACTGACGCACATAGTTTAGAAAACTGCCACTAGAGGGTACAGTTGCATCACAGGGAGACATCTATGACGAATGTTCTAACAAACTCACTGTCGTCCTGCTTGCGCTAACTGCCCGTAGATGGCAGTTGCTGTCTGGATAACATTGGCAATGCACATGCGTCTGTTATTCTTTCAGGCCCATAAAAAACCATTACATTATATAATCATAGAGGAAAAAAGAAAAGCTGGGCTGTGTAATGGATCAGACGGGTTAGTTGCCAGCCTCCTCCACGGAAGGTTCGTTTCGATACCAGGTAAGGCATGTGGGATTTATGGTAAACCAAGCGGTAGGGACAGGTTTTTTCTTCGAGTTCTTCTGTTTCTCTGTCAATATGATTCCACCAATGCTCCATACTCATTTTTGTCTACATGTTGCTCTTACCAGTAGGACAAAGGGGCAAAGTCCGAGAACCTTCCAAGCAGCAAAGCACTTAAAAAAAAAAAAAAAAAAAAAGGAAATCAGTGGATAAAGTTATTTTCACTCTTATCTTTAAAATGATTAAGTTCATTGCGATTTCAGGTTTTCCCTGCTTCATGTCTGCAGTAACCTCATTCATTGCAAAAAATGAAGGCTCATGTTGGCTGTGGATAATTAAGATGTCGTACATTGGGCGTTAAGCATAAATAGCAACAAAATATTTGACTGATAGCTAAACAAGGCCATGCCTTCTGATTAGTGGATTATGTTTGAATCCTATGTGAGCAGTTAATGCAGCAGCTGAATGAAAATATAATTAAATATAATGTGATTATCCCCTTAACGTTTTCAATGTTGTGTTATGCTGGCCATGTCATCAGAATTCCCATTGTTGCTTCCTGGAACAACCAAAACTGATAATATAATTTATAAACTTCTTTTAAATTAACTTGTATAAAGCTTTAGGAAGTGACAAGGCCATTTAAATTATCTCAGGCTCCTGACTGCGTCAATTCCCAGTCAAAATCCGACAGCATTACTGTGCCCACATATCTCCAAAGCATCACTGTGTCCACATATCTCCAAAGCATCATTGTGCCCACACATCTCCACAGCATCACTGTGCCCACACATCTCCAAAGCATCATTGTGTCCACACATCGCCACAGCATCACTGTGCCCACACATCTCCAAACCATCATTGTGTCGACACATCTCCACAGCATCACGTGCCCACACATCTCCAAATCATCATTGTGTCGACACATCTCCACAGCATCACTGTGCCCACACATCTCCAAAACATCATTGTGCCCACACATCTCCACAGCAGTGCTGTGCCCATACATCTCCAAAATATCATTGTGTCGACACATCACATCATCACTGTTCATTCATTCATTCATTTTTCATTCCGTCAATCCATACAAGGTCATAGATAACCTACAGGATATAGAACATGTCATACTGCTAATGCTATCTAGATATAGAATAAGTATATAATAGGTATAACTTAAAGTACAACCTAACAAAATACAATATTTTAGAATTATTTTAGAATTATGGACCTCAGTTTCCACATGTGTACATAGTTATATGTGCTTAAACTGTTATAGGAATAACATTGTCATATACATGCCTACTGTGCCCACACATCTCCACAGCAGCACTGTGCCCACACATCTCCAAAATATCATTGTGTCGACACAGCACAGCATCACTGTGCCCACACATATCCAAAGTATCACTGTGTCGACACATCTCCACAGCATTCCTGTGTCAACAATTCTCCAAAGCATACTGTGTCAACACATATCCAAAGCAATATTGTGTCAACAACTCTCCACAGCAATACTGTGCCGACACATCTCCAAATCATTACTCTGCCGACAGATCTCCAAAACTTTACTGTGTCAACAAATCTCCACAGCATTTCTGTATCAACACATCTCCAAATCATTATGGTGTCAACACATCTCCAAAGCATTAGTGTGTCATCACATCTCCAAACAATACTGTATCAACAAATCTCCACAACATTTCTGTATCAACACATCTCCAAAGCATTTCTGTATCAACACATCTCCAAAGCATTAGTGTATCGACACATCTCCAAACAATACCGTATCAACAAATCTCCACAGCTTTTCTGTATCATCAATTCTCCAAAGCATTTCTGTACCAACACATCTCAAAAACATGAATGTGTCAACACATCTTCAAAGTATTAGTGTGTCGACACATCTCCATATCATTGCTGTGTAAAAAAATCTCCAAAGCATTACTTTGTCAACATATGCCCAAAGCATTACGGTGTTCTCGCATGCCTAGCACGGCACCATATGCCAAAATACAGTGGCATTCATAGTCACAACAGTGTCAACCTGGAATCTCGGGGTTTTTCTAAACGTTGTATTATTATATACATTTCTGTCCTTGGTCCAAATGTTCAGAACTCAGAGGCACATTTGTTATTTCATTTTCTTTCCCAAGCAAGAACATGCTGCACCATGTATCGGCTGCTATTCAACGTCTACCATTTCTACCAGTATCTCTAGCCCTTCGTCGGTAGTCATTCAACATGTTCAGTAAAATTTTACTGTGATATCTGCACTACGATTGGTTTTGCTCAACAGTGCAGTCTTGATTCTGCGCGTCCCGATTTTCCGAAGTTCCGTTTTGCCCGAACCAATGTACTGTAGTCAAGACCTTTGTTATGTTCTGTACAGAATTCAGCTGAAGTGCGCATCTGTATGTCAGCATATGTCTTTCAGACATTACTGTACTTGCATTCAGCCTTTTTTTGTGTGTGTTCTCTTGTCGTCTTTTGTGATTAAGCGCGATGAATGCTAAAAGCAATAAGAAATATGTGCCCATTGAGAGCCTGCTTCAAGCCAAAAAACGGCTGGATAAGCATGAAACAATTAGAAGAACTAATGTAAGAGAAGTGACTGTTGGGGACTGGTGTCGAAACAGTGCAAAAACTGATATTCTTAAGACGCTGTCATGTGCATACTACGTACCAATACAGTGAGTATATCATACCGTATAAGTAGTCATATGTCCTATGCTGTCGAAATCCGTGTAGTCCGATCTGTTCGGTAATGCGAGGGAACATTAGTGTCTTGCACTTCAAATTTTCCAGATTCTACTGCAATAAATTTGGAGAAAATGAAAATAAAACACGTGGATTATAAAAAATAACAACCAGAGAGAAAAGGCACTTATAACGTAAAAATGAGGCGCGTTCGCCTAATGATTGTTGCCGCGGAAAAGAAACAAGTATTTCCTATTCTGAGTGCGTGTTTTTTGCCTTAGTTACCGAGCACGCAAAGCGCATGCACCTTGTTACATTGCCGTATATACGTGTACTCTGTCCTGCTGTACTATATTTTCCACGTATCCCAATAAGAGCACGATTTTCGAAAAAAAACTTATTGAACATGAAACGTGTGTTTTGATTTTCTATACAATCTTCGTTTGAAACATATCTCATTCTAATGAGAATTCAGAGGGGTATTGTAGTAAATGTAAACAGGTCTTCATATAAAGTACCTGTTATGCTTGTCAGATTTCAATGACACTTGACCTTTTTAAAAGATTTTCAACACATCCTCAAATATCATAAATCATGAAAATCCTTTCAGTAGGAGCCAAGGTGTTCAATGCGGACGGACAGACACCGAAACAGACGGACGGACGTACAGACAGACGCACATTACGAGAATACAAGTCACTTTTCGAAATTTTGCGAAAGCGCCTAAAAACGCAACGATCCTTTTAAAAATGAGAAGTCTGGTCACCCTAGCCTGTACGAAACGTGTCCACAGCGTGCAGAGTCCGCCGAATTTGCGTTTTTATTGCCCGTAGACAGTACAAATGAGTGGAATTATACCTCTATTGACTTCATGCAGTGCTCCGGGTGTTCCTTTACCTTCACATTGACCTCCCTCTATTAGAAATCACAGTTAATTTTCACTTAAAGCCAACCCTTCAAGGGTTAGTACTTTCCGTCTGTCTGTCTGTCTAAGTGCGTGTCTGACTAACGCTGTCGGACTGATAGTGTTTGTCTGACTGGCTGACTGACTGACTGACTGACTGACTGAGTAACTGACTCAGCGACTGAGTGACTGAATTGACCGAGTGTCAGACTGACAGATTGAATGACTGAGTGTCTGACAGACTTATGCACAGTGCACGTTTTCTTATTCCCGAAATAAAAAATGCCGGTATTGTGTCAAGTATCTAATTATTATACGTTCTCATATATATATATATATATATATATATATATATATATATATTTCTGTTATTCAATGGATGTGAATGTACACGTTTTTTGCGTGATTTCTGTTTTTTATCTGAGTACCACCTTTAGCATTTAAATTCTCTTAATTATATTATAATTAGCATTTTAAGTTTATGCTTAGCTGCTTTATTTCCTATTAAATTCACTGTATAAATATCCTCAGTGTTCGGTACTTCGTGGCCCTTCCATTTGGGTGTAGTCACTCAAAAATACAATTTGGCACCATTATTCAATTCTGGGTTGCAGCTATGCCTTCAGCCCCTTTTAAGTATTTATGGCGTGATAGTGAATTGGTTAGAATTAGTTGATTGATAGTTATTTGTACATTTATCTTCCTATATATTTAGATATAATTTATTTTCTCTTATTTTCAGGTTTTGGTCTAAAATTCTAAGATATCTTGCTGCTACAGTCGATTGTTTTTATTACTCTTGTATACAATTATGAAGTATAATATGCTGTTGTCTCCATTATTCCATTATTTCCTTTCCATTTGTCCTCTTTGTCTCCAGTACACCAAATATATGTTCTTCGCACAAGTATACGTAACATACAGTGGCAGCGGGTTTAATTCTGTCGTTCAATTAATCCAACAGCTATTGAAAAATATGCACATATTTATCATATTCCTGAACAGAGCAGCTGTCACAGGATTTCCCGGCAGATACAGGCTTTGTATGCGATAAAGCTGCTGTGTTCGGGGAAAGGTTAAACTAGACGCCCTGCAGATCATACAAAATACCAACGTGATGCACTTAATATTATTTATTCGTCAAATATTCTCCTCTACATGTTTCGAGTATCAAGTACTCATCTTCAGGAGGAACAGTTGTATGTGAGCAGCATATGGTACCGTCACTCTCTATAGAGTCCTAGTGTCTTGTTGATACGCAGCTATAGGGAGAACTGACTGTGGGGGGGGGTTGTTGTTGGTAG
>Ga0209737_10003261_pt1 | contig 11336 bp, 12 predicted proteins | sample TergutCu122P3_FD_187284 | JGI IMG/M metagenome (GOLD analysis project Ga0209737, IMG submission 187284) | Cubitermes ugandensis P3 segment gut microbial communities from Kakamega Forest, Kenya - Cu122 P3 (SPAdes) (version 2) | ecosystem: Host-associated > Arthropoda: Insects > Digestive system...
CCTGCGAGCAAGCCCAATTCCGTCGCCGCAATTCCCGTCCCGCGGTCGTTGTGTGTGTGAAGCGACACCAATACGTTTTCGCGCTGGCGGATATTTCGGCACATAAATTCAATTTGGTCGGCGTAAACATTCGGCGTTGCGCATTCGACGGTGGACGGTAAATTCAAAATCATCTTTCCGCGAACAGCCGGATTCCACAAGTCAATCACGGCGTTTGAAATCTCTACGGCAAAATCAAGTTCGGTGAGCGAAAAACTTTCGGGCGAATATTCCAACTGCACATTTCCGGCAAAATTTTTCATTGAATCAATAACCATTTGCGTTCCGCTTTTGGCGATTTCTACGATTTCTTCCTTGCTTTTTGCGAAAACATCGCGGCGTTGCACGGGCGAAGTCGAATTATACAAATGAATAATGACATTTTTCGCGCCTTGAAGCGACTCGAAAGTTCTGTCCATAAGATGTTGCCGCGCCTGCACCAAAACCTGAACGCTAACATCGTCGGGAATCAAATTCTGCTCTATTAACATTCGCGCAAACTCAAATTCCGTTTCGCTCGCCGACGGAAAACCGATTTCGATTGTTTTGAATCCGATTTCAACCAACTTGTTGAAGAATTTAATTTTCTTTTCCTTTGTCATCGGCGTCAAAATCGCCTGATTCCCGTCTCTCAAATCAACTGCGCACCAAATCGGCGCTTTGCTTATCCTATTGTTCGCCCAAGTCCTGTCGGGAAGATTAACATTCTCAAACTGCCTGTATTTCCCCGCCTGAAACCAATTTTCGTTCATATTCGCTCCTTTTTCGGGCATAATGCCCCCATTCTATCAGGAAAATAATATTTGCGCAAAAGAAAAAGAGCGAAGTATTGTTTGCCTGCGGAAACATATCGTCGGGAAATTATTTTTAACGGATATTTTTTTCGGACTACTAACTACTAAATGCAAATACTGTGTTGTGTTGTTATATTATTTCTCATAATTAAACCCCGTTCCTTTGCTGGTGTGCCAAATTCCCAGTATTTCGATTACTGCCTTTGTTTCTCTGTAATAAATATAATACCTGAATTTTCCGAGTTTCATTCTTCTCATTCCTTTTTCATAAGCAGCACCAATTCTCGGCATTCTTTGTATCATTTCGCAGGTTTCGGTAAATTGTTGCCTCATTATTCTTGCCTGCACAGGCGAATCCTCGGAAATATACATCAATGCCTCATCAAGCATTTCTTCACATTCTTCGGTTAATACATACGGCTTTTTAACAAGTTTATACAATACCATAACGCCCGCTTGCAAATTTTTCGTCTAATCGTCTTTCAAATTCTTCCGCAGATATATATACGCCTCTGTCCGCCTGCGCCATACTTTTTGCGAGCCGTCTGTCGAGTTCCATTTTGTCAAATATTGCCAATAAATCGCTTGCTCTGTCGCCAAGCCCTATTGTTTTCATAGCGCGCTTTACTGCCGGCGCAGTCATTGTCATTGTTGTCATAAATGCCTCCTTACCTTCTTTTTTTTCATAATCTTCTCCTTTGTATCGGTTTTTTTATATAAAATACTATCTGCGCAAATGCCCGATTACTTTTTTTCGGACTAATTCGCACAAAATAACATTCATATATACTCCACGTCGATTAAAAATATTATATTTCAAATAAATCTTAAAAGTAAGGAATTTATTATGGGGAATATGAAGAGCGGAATCAAAATGTTTTTGTCGATTTTTCTGTCGTTTTCGGCAATAATTGTCGCTACCGGCTTAACGGTGGAATTGTATATGAAAAATAAAGTTGCGGAAATTACTAAAAATGATATGAGAATTGTCGTTGATATTGCCAACCAACTAATCGTTGATAATATAAATCATCTTTACTTCGGGATTTCGGGGGTTGCCTCTTTGCTTTCCGATAATAATCCTGCGGAATGGGAGGAGAAACTTTCGAATTTGAACAAAAAAATGCCCTACTTTCTGGGGGTTTCGGTAGTTGATTCGCAAAGAAGAAAAATTGTCGGCTCGGGAAAATATTCGGTCATCGCGGACGATTGCGTAGAGCAATCACTGTCGTTAACGAAAATACGCGGCAGGACAATTTCTACAACGCACATTTCCCACCATACCGAAAATCGCGAGGACGAGCAACTTGTTTTTCATATTTCCGAACAACTTATTTTGAGAGGCGATACGCTGTATATCATCGGGACGATTGACGGAATGTTTTTCAGCGATATCCTGAACAGATTTACATTCTGGGAAAGCGGACATTTGAATATGAACGACGCCGAGGGCTATGTAATATCAAATCCCCGCGAAGAGTGGGTGCGGGAAAGGCGCAATTTTCTGAAATCAGACCCGACCGGACGCGAAGAAGTGGTTGCCGCGGTAAGAAAAATGGTTCAGGGACAAACCGGATACAGCGAATACGAATTAAACAGCATCAGAAGAATTATAGTTTTCAGACCGATTTCCATAGAGAATTTGGACTGGTCGATTTCGCTTATCGCTCCGAAAAACGAAGGTCCGTTCGGCGATATGGAAAAAGCAACCAGATTAGGCGGACTCTTCGGGATAATACTTGGGCTTATTGTCGCATTTGTAAACGGAATCGCCGCGCACAGAACCTTCAACAAAATGGAAAAACTCAGAACCGACGCAATAAACGCCTCTCAGGAAAAGAGCAGATTTCTGTCGAACATGAGCCACGAAATGAGAACTCCCCTGAACGCGATTATAGGATTTTCGGAATTGGTGCTGGGAACAGATGAAATAAAAGGCGGAAATAAAAGTTACATAGAAAACATTCACAATTCGGGAATTACCCTTCTGGGACTCATTAACGACATCTTGGATTTAAGCAAAATCGAGGCGGGAAAATACGAAGTCGTGCCTGTGAATTATGATTGCGCTTCCATGATAAACGACGTGATTTCGACGAATGTCGTGAAAATCGGCTCCGATAACATTGATTTCAGAGTCCATTGCAGCCCGAATATGTTCGCCAAACTGCGCGGCGACAATCTTCGCGTAAAACAGGTATTCAACAATATTTTAAGCAACGCCCTGAAATACACCAAAAACGGATATGTCGAGTGGAGAATAGAAACCGAAAAAACCGACGAGGGAGTATTCGTCATTTCGAGCATAGAGGATTCGGGAATAGGCATCAAAGAAGAGGACTTGGGTAAACTGTTTTCGGCGTACTCGCAGGTAGATACGAAATCCAACAGAAAAGTGGAAGGAACGGGACTCGGGCTTTCGATAACGAAAAAACTTTTGGAGTTTATGGACGGAGACGTGAGCGTTAAAAGCACCTACGGCAAGGGAAGCACATTCACGCTTAGATTCAGGCAGGAATTTATTTCCGATGAAAAAATAGGCGAAGAGGTTAGCGAAAAGTTGAAGAAATTCAAATACGTCGATTTCCGCCGCAACAAAAAATCGCAGATTGTCAGGAGTTATATTCCCTACGCGAAAATTTTGGTGGTTGACGACACAATCTCCAATTTGGACGTAGCAAAAGGACTTATTAAGCCGTACGGAATAGAAATCGACACCGTAACAAGCGGAAAGCAGGCGATTGATTTGATAAGAAAAGCCGAAAAGAAATACAGTGCGATTTTCATGGACCACATGATGCCCGAAATGGACGGAATAGAAGCGGTGCATATAATAAGAAACGAGATAGGCACGGAATACGCGCAAAACGTCCCGATAATCGCGTTCACGGCAAACGCAATGACGGGTAACGACGAAATGTTTTTGAAAGCGGGCTTCAACGACTTTTTAAGCAAACCCATTGACATTATACGCCTTGATTCCATAATAAATCGCTGGTGCAGAAACAAATTATACGAAGTGGCAAAAGAGAAAAAAGAAAACGCAAAAACACACGACGAAGAGACACACGAAATATGCAGTTGGAGCATTGAAGGACTTGATATTCAAAAGGGCTTGGAATTAGTCGGCTTTGATTACGGCATTTATCTTGAAACGATGAAGTCCTTTGTTTCGGTTTACGGCGACGTTCGCGAAAAACTTTGCGCGTTGTTTAACGAAAAGAATCCGGCGGACTATTATATAAAAATCCACGGATTCAAAAGCAGTTTGCGGATAGCGGGCGCGTTCGAACTCGGCAAATTGGCAGAGGAGTTGGAGCAAAAATCCAAAAGCGGCGACTGGGACTTTGTCGAGAAAAATCACAAAAGATTGATAGACGGCACAGATGCTTTATTGAAAAAACTCGCCGAAAAATTAGAAAGGTTTTCCTGAAACCCGTTTTGCTTTATCGGCAAATATTATTTTACTTCGGTTTTATCGTGGGAGTAATATAAATGGCAAATTCTGTTGTTATCGGCTCACAGTGGGGCGATGAAGGCAAGGCGAAAGTTATCGACTATCTTACCGAAAAGTCGGACATTGTCGTAAGGTATCAGGGCGGCGCGAATGCCGGGCACACGGTTGTCGTCGGAGGGAAAAAATTTGTTTTTCACATGGTTCCGTCGGGGATTATTTCAAAAGACAAAACTTGCGTAATTTCAAACGGCGTTGTTTTTGACGCCGAGCAATTCCTGTATGAAATAGACGACTTGACGGCGCAGGGAATAGAGATAGGCAATCGACTTCTGGTCTCTGACATAGCGCATTTGGTTCTGCCCTATCACAAAATAGTTGATTGCGCACGCGAGGAAATGCTTGTGCGCGAAACCGGACAAAAAATCGGCACAACAGGGCGCGGAATAGGTCCTGCTTACTCCGACAAAGCGATTCGTTGCGGAATACGGACGGGCGATTTGCTTAATTTTGACGAGTTCACTAAAAAATTCACCGAGCAATTCAACGAAAAAAAGAAACTCGTCGAACAATACTACAAATCAAACTTCGACTTGGATTTGCAGAAAACACTCGAAAGATACCGCGAAATCGCGAAACGGATAAATCCGCTTTTGACGGACACGGCGTTCTATCTGTTTGAAGAAAACCGCAAAGGCAAGAAGTTGCTTTTTGAGGGTGCGCAAGGCAATTTTTTAGACATCGACCACGGAACTTATCCATTCGTTACGAGTTCAAACACTTCGGTCGGCTCGGTGGCGGCGGGAAGCGGTATTCCGCTCAACAAACTCGACGAAATTATCGGAATCACGAAGGTTTATACTACGAGGGTAGGAAACGGTCCTTTCCCGACCGAATTATTTGACGCGGACGGGGAAAATCTGCAGGTAATCGGCGGAGAAAAAGGCGCTACGACAGGGCGTTCAAGACGCTGCGGCTGGTTTGATTCGGTGCTTTTGCGCAAATCAATCCAGATAAACGGCTTTACGAAACTCGCAATAACCAAACTCGACGTGCTGAACACGTTTAAGAAGATTAAGATATGCACAAAATACGAAATCGACGGGAAAATCGTAGAGCAGTTCCCTAACAGCATTGAGGTTTTGGCGAGAGCAAAGCCGGTTTACGAAGAATTCGACGGCTGGCGCTGCGGACTCGAAAAGTGCGAGAAGTTTGACGACCTGCCCGAAAACGCAAAAAAGTATTTGCTACGACTAAAAGAACTGTGTTACGGCGTTGAGTTCAACATGGTATCAATAGGTCCCGACAGAAATCAAACAATAGGAATCTGAGAATGCGGCAGGAAATTACTCTTACGCTTATTATCCTCGTAATAATAACCACTGCCGTAATACTCGGAAAAAGCATGCCGGTTTATAGCCGGCAACCGCAGATTTCGCAAGCGCAAATTCCCGGAAAAGCAACCATTTGGGTATATAACGGAAGCAGACGGAGCGGACTTGCCGAAAGGGTTACAAATTCGCTGCGAACAAACGGATTTGACGCATACAACAAAGGAAACGCGACGATACAGACATACAAAAGAACGCTGGTGATTTCCCGAAACGGCGACATGAGAGCAGCACGGGCGGTTGCGGCGCATCTCGGCGTGAGCAATCCGTTTTTTTTGGAGAGCGACGTTGATATAACAAATGATATAACAATAATTGTGGGTGATTTACACAGGGAGCCAAGATGAAATACGGTGAATACGAGGAAGTATTAAAAGCGTCGATAAAGTTTTTGAAAGACGCAAAAGCGGAAGATATAACAATAATCAAGACCGATTTGGAAACTGCCGGGACGGATTTTGTGATAGTGTGCAAAGGAACGGCGTTCGTTCACGTTTCGGCGATTGCGCAGGGTTTTAAGGAGCAGGTAAAAAGAGAATTCGGCATCTCGCCGTCCGTTTTTGAGGGACGCGAACTCGGGCGCTGGATTTTAATGGATTACCCCTTCGCAACAATCCACGTTATGTTGCAGGAGATTCGCGATTACTATAAAATAGAAGAAATCCACAAGGATTGTGAGCGGGAGAATATTGAGTGATGTTTTGAAACAAATATCTCACTAAACATTCAACTTCACATTTTCAATCTCCGCCAGTGCCGACTGAACTGTTTTGCCGAACGAAATCACACCTTCGTCGTGTCCGAGCATTACGATTATTCCGTTGGGTTTGCCGATTTTTTTTACGAGGTTTTGCACCGCAAATGCCATTTCGGGGGTACCGTAGGGAATGTTTTCCGCCGTAAAATTAACATTGTCGGGATTTTCCGACGAAAGCCCTCTCAGGTGGTCGAAGATTTTTCTGCTGTGAATATGCAAAACGCAGTTTATTTTGTTGTTCGCGGAATAAATCGCTCCGTGCGTCATTGATTCCGAACTTGCCTGAATTTCACCTTTGGAGAATACCAAATTCTTGGCGATGTCGAATTTTTCAACCAAGCACAAATGCTTTTCCTGCAAATTGTTTATTTCGCCCGTCGCAGAGCCGGTTATTATGAACTCGTTGTGCCGAATGCTGCAATTCCCGAAACCTATTCCGTTGGGATAAACGCCGACCAATCCCGACTCGCGCAGATAATCGCGCGTTTGCAATAACTCTTCAATCAAAAGCGGCTCAATCAGCGGAAGCGGCTCAAAACTGTGTTCGGCGTGATATTTTATGTATCCGTCGTCGATTTGCTCTAAAATCATTTTTGTTCCCCTTTTTTTTGACAAAATAATATATATTATCTATTAAAACTTGGAGAAAGATAAAAATATGATGAAAAACGACAAAATTTCTGCTTATCCGATTCGCATTGCGGCAACCGCTGCCTTCGGAGGTTTTTTATTCGGATTCGATATGGCTATAATAAACGGAGCAATTATCGCTCTGGAAAAAGCGTTCTCCACCGGCACGCTGGGAATGGGAATCAAAGTTTCGCCGATGCTGCTCGGAGCGGCAGTCGGCGCATTTTTCGGCGGACAACTTGCCGACCGCTTCGGACGGGTGAAATGTATGCTGGCGGCGGCGGTTTTGTTTTTTATCGCCTCATTCGCTTCGGGAGCGGCGTCAAATATTTACAGTTTTGCAGTATGGCGGGTACTCGGCGGAATCGGAATCGGGGCGGCGAATATCATAATTCCGGGCTACATTGCAGAAACCGCTCCGAGCAATTATCGCGGACGCTTCGGTTCATTTCAGCAACTCGCGGTGGTTGTCGGATTTTTCGCGGCAATTTTGAGCATTTTCTTTCTTACCTCATATTCCGGAGGCGCGGAAAAAATATTATTGTTTGAAAAGGAAACCTGGCGTTTTATGTTCTGGCTTGGCTGTATCCCCGCGGTTTTGTATGCCTTTTCTCTTTTGTCTCTGCCCGAAAGCCCGCGTTTTTTGGTCGCCAAAAACAAAATTTCCGAGGCGGAAAAAATACTTGTGCGAATAAATCCGTCCTGCGATATTCGGGCGAAAACCGACGAGATTAAACGTTCGTATTCCTTCGCAAGCGCAACAAAATTCCGCGACCTCTTAGGCAAAACCGAAAGAGGCAAAACGCGCCTTTATCCGGTGGTTTTAGCCGGAATCGGAATCGCCGCATTACAGCAATTCGTCGGGATAAACGTGATTTTCTACTACGGAAACGTGCTCTGGCAGTCGGTCGGATTCAACGAAAATCAGTCGGTAATCTTGAGCGTTTTAACGGGATTTGTGAATATACTTACCACCATCGCCGCAATTTTAACCATCGACAAAATAGGCAGAAAGCCGCTCCTTCTGTTCGGCAGCGCGGGAATGTCGGCGATGCTTCTTGCGATGACGATAATTTTCGCAAGTGCCCAAATCGACGTAAACGGCAATCCGATATTGAAAGGATTGCCGGCGTATTCGGCGGTAATTTCGGCGAATCTTTTCGTAATATTCTTCGGAATGACCTGGGGACCCGTGATGTGGGTAATGCTTGGCGAAATGTTTAGCAACAAAATCCGCTGTATGGCGCTTGCGGTTGCGGGGTCGGCTCAGTGGCTCGCAAATTTCATTGTAAGCACAACGTTTCCGTTGCTCGCCAAAAACCTCGGACTCGGAAGTGCTTACGGAGTTTATACCTTTTTTGCGCTGTTCAGTTTCTTTTTCGTCTTCACCAAAATTCAGGAAACCAAAGGCAAAGAGTTGGAGGAAATGTAGGACGCGCAATTTCCCGTTGTCTCGCATACGTCAATCCTGTACACCAATATCTGCGGAAATTCGGGCTTCAGCGATTTTTCGAGTTCGTTGAAAATGTATTTCGCAATATTCTCCGACGACGGATTACCGAGTTTTTCGTCAAAGATAAGATTAAGGTCGGTGTGGTCGAGTTTATCGACAATCAATTTTATATGCTTTTTGAGAATCTTAAAATCAATCGCCAAACCGATTTTGTCGAGTTCCAGCGCCCTCACGGTTGCCCGAACGAGCCAGTTGTGTCCGTGAACATTTTCGCAAGCGCCGCAATACTCCCGCAAATGATGCGCCGCAGCAAAGTTTATTTCGGTTGATACTTCAAACATTATTTTTTCCTTTTTTAAGTTTTTTACAGAGGGAAAATAATATCTGCCGACTAACATCACCGCTTTTTTATTTTCAAAGATATTATGAATTCGCCGAAATTTAATTTATATCGTTAATTTTTATTTTTTTTCTGCCGATATGAGTAATCAGGAGGGTAATTATGATAAAAAAAATCGAATTAACGGAATTTTCAGGCGAATCGGCGTTAAAAATCACTGCCGAAATCCAAAACAAAACTCGACTTCTCGCAGAAATATCCGGCGATTTGTCGATAATCGACTTCCCCGAAATTTCGCCGATTCCCGCCCGTAAAAACGGATTGTGGACTATCGGCTGCTTTGAAATGTTTATTTCAAAAAACGGCAATTCCTACACCGAATACAATTTCGGTTTCGATGAAAATTGGGAATGCTTTGAATTTTCCGATTATCGCACGGCTAAACCGCAAGCATTAGAAATAGTAGAGCCGAAAATTACCTGCAAAACCGAAAATGATAAATTCACACAGATTGTAGAATTTCAAAAAGACATAATCTCGAAAAATTTCTTTTCGATAACTGCTGCAATAAAACTTAAAAACGGGGATTTTTTATACTTTGCGAATAAACACTGCGGGCAAAATCCGGATTTTCACCTGAAATCCGCCCGCAGTTTGAAATTACTTTAACTCTCTCATCAATTCTCTCAACTCTCGGCACAAAGCGTTGTAGTCAGCATCGTCTTTTTCGACATCGCTTTTGAGTTGATTGTATTTTTCCAAATACTCATTTTTTTCTTCGGGCGAAGCAAACTCTTTGCTTACCAACAATCTTTTAAGTTTATGAAGTTTTTGTTGAACGTGTTCCTTGGTTACCTGCCACTCGCCCGCATTGTTGTTCATTCTTTCTTTTTTTGCTTTCCAGTCGGCACCGCCTTTCGACTTTTGCGCTTTCCAGTCGATGCCCGACATACCTTTTTTGAAACCGCAAACCATTTCCTTCGTAGCACAAGCCCTTGAATCGGAAATAGAGATTTTAATTTCAGAAAGGTCACATTTGATTTGAATCAACACGAATACCATTACCGCCAAAAGCACAGCCACTAAAATTTTAAGCAAGTCCATAACTCCCCCTTTTTTGTTATTATTTGTTAAACACAGGTCAAATATAATATATGTTCGCCGCCAAATGCAAATTTACAACTTGGTTCGGCAGATTTTTTTCTTGACGTCCATCAAAAAAACGCTCGCAAGTCGCTCAAACTGCGGAGTAATATCCGTCGCAAAAAGAATATCCTCGCCGCTGCGTTTTGCGGATAAAAGCCCTTTTTCTTCAAGAGTTTTCTTTGCTTCTTCGGCAACCAATTTCGCTCCGTTTATTACCGCTACGCCGTCGCCCACGCAACGCACAATCGCATTTTGCAAAAGCGGATAATGAGTGCAGCCGAGCACAAGCGAATCAATTCCCAAGTCAAGCAAGTCGCTCAGATATTTTTTTAGAACAACATCGGCAATCGCACTGTCGGTTTCGCCTTCCTCAACCAAATGCACAAGCAATGGGCATGCCTTTTCATATACAATCATTTCGGGGTTTATCGCGCGAATACCCTTTCCGTAAGCGCCGGCGCCGATTGTCGCGCGAGTGCCGATAACGCCTATTTTTTGCGCACGCGAGTTCTGAATCGCCGCTCTGCATCCGGGTTCGACAACGCCCAAAACGGGGATTTCACCGGCGGTTTCCTTAGCGCAATCCAATGCCACCGACGAAACCGTGTTGCACGCCGCAATTATCATTTTCACGTCTTCGGAAACCAAAAAGCGCACGATTTCCTCGGTAAATTTGCGAATTGTCTCAACGCTTCTGTCGCCATAAGGACAGCGAAGTGTGTCGCCGAGGTAAATTATCCGCTCGTTCGGCAGAATTTTCGACAGTTCCCGCATGCAGGTAAGTCCGCCGACTCCCGAATCAAAAACCGCAATCGGTCTGCAATCGCTCATCTGCCCTCCGAATTGTTTGGGTATTTTCTTAAAAACTCCACTATCGCAACGCCGATACTCTCGGCGGAATTTTTCTGAAATCTTTTGTCGTTAAGCAATCTTTCTTCTCTCGCATTGGAAATAAACGCAACTTCAACCAAAGCCGCGGGCATAGATGCCCAGTTAAGCACCAAAAAATTGCCCTGCCCTACTCCCGTATGAAGTTTTTGAATATCTTTCATATTTCTTTCAAAACTTTTTGCAAGCATTATCGAAAATTCCTGGCTCTCCTTTATGAATTCGCTGTTCGCCAAAGACATTAAAACCGCCTCCAAGCCGCTCAAACTGCTTTCTCCCTCCAACTCCAAAACCGAGTTCTCCAATCTCGCCGTCCACTCGTCGTCGGAATTATTCGCCTCGCTTAAAAAATACATTTTGTATCCGCCGATTTTCGCATTTCTCTCGGAAGCGTTGGCGTGAATCGAAACAAACAAATCGGCGTTTTTCCTGTTGGCAAACTCC
>Ga0209737_10003262_pt1 | contig 11334 bp, 17 predicted proteins | sample TergutCu122P3_FD_187284 | JGI IMG/M metagenome (GOLD analysis project Ga0209737, IMG submission 187284) | Cubitermes ugandensis P3 segment gut microbial communities from Kakamega Forest, Kenya - Cu122 P3 (SPAdes) (version 2) | ecosystem: Host-associated > Arthropoda: Insects > Digestive system...
ACCCTACCCAAGTGTTGTATTATGATGGAAAAAATGGCACTTTACTGCCACTATCTCATCCACTTTGACGGAGTATTTTATGATCCCAATATGCAACCATTTACGGAGTACGACATGAGTAAGCTGATGGGTTATTTAGAAGTTAAAACGTGATTTCAAATTCATTTTTCCGATAACGTATCATCCCATCATCCCGCATTTTACTGAGTTCATAAGACATTGCACTACGGTCAACACATAAATAATCTGCCATCTCTTCACGATTGTAAGGGATGGTAAATTTTTTATTGCCATTGCGATATAAATCGAAAAAGCACAATATTTTTTCCCTTGTCGAGCGTTTTGATAGGACTTCGATTTTACGGTTAAGGGAAAAACTCTTTTTTGCCACCTCCCTAAGCAAATTTCCCAGCAGTTTAATGTGGGATGAGCAGGCAGAAGGGCACATTGTGAGAAGTTTTTTACTATTTATTTTCAGGATATCGGTATCTTCGTTGGCAAATATCATTACCGGACTATGGGTGATTCCGGCGGATACGAGGATATCACCAAACATCCCATATTCAGGCAGTTCGGTATACATTGAAACGTTTCCCCGCTCATCTTCTTTTATGATTTTTACACTGCCGGAAATGATGACCCCGATAAAAGTAACTTCATCCCCTTCATTAATAATAGTTTCATTTTTCCCATGAGAAGAAGTCCGGGTGGATAAGCAATTCAAAATTCGCACAAACTCATCGTAAGTAACGTTATAAAATAGCGGGTTATTTTTAACTATCTCAAATATTTTTTCCAAAAAGACTCACTTTCGTTGTTTTTGCAACAGACCACCATGAATTATTATATTAAAATAAGGGTAATGTGTCAATAATGGGTATTTTGGAATGAAGGAGTGAAAAATTTACAAAACATTGGAAGGCAATGGATTAATTATTATGGAAAAAATTAAGAAACAGACACTTTTTATCACTCATACAGGACTTATGCTTGCACTTTTACTAGGGGTACAATTCGTGACCCGGCCATTCGGACAGTTTGTGACAGGTTCGCTTGTGAATTTAATACTATTAACCAGTCTCTTTATTATCGGGAAAAGCAGCGGAATGACCGTTGGGGCTTTATCCCCTTTTCTCGCATTTTTTGTTGGTATTGGTCCGGCATTACCGCAGGTAATACCATTTATGGCGGTTGGGAACGTGCTGTTGGTATTAGTCGCAAGCTTTGTCAGTAAACACATGGCAAAGCACAACAAAAGGGATATCATTTTTACCACAATCGGTCTTATCGCGGCAAGTTTGGCGAAGTTCCTTTTTCTCTGGGTTGGGCTGGTGATTATCGCATTGCCGTTGATACCCGGAATTAAAGAACAGCAAGTAACCATGCTTAGCGCTGCTTTTTCCTGGCCGCAGTTGGTCACGGCATTAATTGGCAGCAGTCTGGCGATGCTGGTTGTGCCGTTGTTAAAGCGGGCAAAGGTGGGAAGTCAAGATTAATTTATCTATGAAAATCAAGATGCAAAAAGTTCAACCATCAGGTTCGAATCTACTTCATATTTATTATGTAAACAGGTTTATGGCAAAGTGTAGTTGAGAGGGTGTGAAATGCCGTTAAACAAGCGTTTTAAAGGTATTAAAATTAACCTATAATAGGCAGAAATTATTATGTAAATCCAATCACAAATTATCCAAAATATGTTCATAAAAAGTTCAAAATAATCTTTGCAAAAGCCGTTGACAAACGTATATGGGGATGGTATAGTTAAAGTCCACCGTAGGTCGAACGGTACTAAGCATCACCCCAGAGTGGTGGTGTTAGACGTAAAAGTCTGGCACACGCCGACTGGGAAACCAGAGTGGTAGTATTGGATGTAAAAGTCCGGCACAGCCGAATGGAAAACGAAATTGTGTAACGGGATGTAAAAAGTCCAAGATAAGCGTTTCGACCGAAAGTTTAGTGAATAGAGTATGAAAATCTTTCAGTAAATCTCTACGACCAAAACAAAAACCATGAGCCTAGTCTCGTGGTTTTTGTTTGTCGTGTGTCCGGCATGGGCAATTCTAATCTCATATTCCCCACTCCTCCATCATATATTGTAACAATAACCAAAATGGAGTTTACATGTCTAAATATATAGAAAAAATCAAGGTATTGTCACCGAAGCGGCTTTTATCGAAAATATCTATACCTAAAGCATCCTTGCCAAAAACATTTTCACCCAAATTATACTTCCCCAGATGGAAACAGGGCTTCTCACAAATACCACGACAAAAGAAAATAGAATATGCCTTCCGGGGAGCGATTGTTGCAATGATGGCGGTAGCACTTTTTAGCAGTTATACTGCTTTGACCGGAAAAAGCATCACGGTCAGCAATACGTACAACGGCAAGGAATTACCAATTTACTGTGTCAAAACCGACAAAAACCATATTGCCTTATCGTTTGATGCGGCATGGGGAAATGAAGATACACAGCAAATCCTTGATATTTTGAAGCAACATGATATCCGCGTCACTTTCTTTATGACCGGGGGATGGGTCGAAGAGTATCCGGATGATGTAAGGGCGATTCTTGCTGCCGGACACGACCTTGCCAACCACGGTGAAAACCACAAGCATATGTCACGGTTAAATAATGAGCAGATAAAAGATGAAATATTGAAAGTACATGAAAAGGTTAAAAAATTGACCGGATATGAGATGGATTTATTCCGTCCGCCTTATGGTGATTATGATAATGAAGTTGTAAAAATGGCTGCAAGTATTGGTTATTTTACGATTCAATGGGACATCGACACACTAGTAACAAAAAAAACGAGCCTAAACAAACCATTTAATTAAAATACCTTCGTTTGTTATTTCAACACATTCTATATAATTCTTGGTTACAACTTTCTTTTCTTCCATATTCAAAACAGTAAAATCAACAGTTTCATACTGTATAACCCTAGATTGCGATTTTTCATTTATTTCAGTAAGAAATTCTTGCTTTTCTGCTTCCAGCCTCTCTAATTCAATATTAATGTGTTTTATCACTTCTGTACTGGCTATATTATTAGATAGATTAGTAATTAAATTTGCAACTGCTTCATCTATCTCTTTCAATTTAATTTTAAAAAAGTTACTGATTATCGGTTCTTCTATAACTGGTTCGTTTTTACACTCTTCAAGAACTTTGATTATCTCTTTTTGTACGCGAGCTTCGATTTCATATAATTTCCAATTAATTGTACTATTACACATATTATCGCATTTTCCTGAACAGTATAATTTTTTGTAATCAGGATATTTAGGATCTGTAATAATTTTCAACGATCTTTTACATGAACCACACTTCATTAATCCGGACAGCCATGTATGCTTCCCTTTGCCTGTATTTCGTATTTGCTCGTTTTTCGCCAATTTGTATTGGCAGGTTAACCAAATAGCAGATTCGATAAAGCCTTCCCAATTTGCAAGTGCAAAAGTAGCTTCTTTCATTTCCTTCCTTTTTCTAGTACTGTAACTTCTTTTTCCGACCAAGATACCAGCGGATTCACCGTCAAATTCACTTACAGGTTCATTCACCGTTACTTCAAGGTTTTTGTAGTAAGCATATATATCAACATCTGCTTTCACATAAACCGGATTACGCATCAGCCTTGCTAGTGATACATTATTCCAGGAGCATCGTTTCGGACCGTGTATTCCGCGGCTTGAAAGGTGTTTTGCTATTGCTCCCAATGACGCATTGACATCATTTGCATAAATATCAAATATTTCCTTTACTATCCCTATCGTTTCATTGGGTACCAGGGTAGGAATTAACTGGCCTGTAATGTTTTTATGCCGTCCTATTTCAAATCCATACGGTGCCGGACCACCCGGCCAGCTCCCGCGTTTTAACCTGCTGTAATAATTATCTTTGGTACGCTCAGCGATTGTTTCGCGCTCCATTTGTGCGAAAACAATCGCTATATAGAGCATAGCCTTACCTAATGGGGTACAGGTATCAAATTTTTCGTTAATTGACGCAAATTGAACGTTGTGCTTTTCAAGGATTGCCCATGCTGTCGCAAAGTCCAATACTGAGCGACTGAAGCGGTCAAGCTTGTATACAACAACCTTATCGATAAAACCTTTACCAATATCATCCATGAGTTTTTGATAACCGGGTCGATTTGTATTTTTACCACTAAATCCTTTGTCTTCATAAACCGTGATAATATCATTTTCATTGCATTCTAAGCGCCCTTTTTCGATTTGTGTTTCGATAGAAATACTTTCTTTTTTATCTATGGATTGGCGTCCATATAATGCAACTCTCATGTTCACGCTCACGCTTTACTATTTTTACTGTTCTTATTTTCAATTGTTTTCTGCACATTTCGATATGTACGTTGTAATGCTTGTTTTCTCGCTTTTTTTGACGCATATTCAGGATAAGTGTTTTTAACTACCATCTTCATTCTCCTTTGCATTCGCTATATATCTACTTCAAACTATGTTCCAAAATGACGTTATATTCTCACTAATAAATCAGTTAGGCATGTGTCACGGCTAATGCCGACAAGATACCATCCTTCGTATTTTTCTACCCGGGTCGGAGTCCATTTTTCATCAATATATACCTCAAAGCATTCACCGCAACGTAGTCCACCATAATATTTATCAAAATCAAAACGAATATCCATCCGGCTTAATCGGACGTTATAAAACAATGTACCTTTCTCCATATACCCTCCAACTTATCTTTTCTTATTTACTTCTGCCGATTTTAACTTTAGTTTTGCAATTAATATTGCTGTTTTTGTATATTCCGGATTGTCAAAACGCAGATTGAGCCGGTTAAGCATGAGGTTAACAGCCTTGCTTACAATTATTAGGTTTTCCGGTACAACATTTAATGTATTACCATCCAAAAAAATGATGCAGTGTCCCGGAGGAATTTTACCGTTTTGCTTCTCCCAAACCAAAAGGTGCTTTTCGCGCCACTTATTTGGTTCTGCAATCTTCACATATACATATTTATGATTTCTTTTGTCGCAAGTTCTTATTGATTCAGAACCAATGGGTTTTTTATTTTTAGCGATACACCCTTTTTTAAACTGTGTTGGTTCCCATCCACCGATATTTGTCCCCTTATTCGCTGGCACATGGCCTTTTTGAAACTTGCAATCAATCCCGTTTACAAGATGGCGATTGTTTTTATATGTCCTAATCTGTTTAACTGTGTAGCTTGTTCCATATTTTTTGTTTATTATCTCGGTTAATATATAAGTGGAGCGGCCACTAATATTGTTTTTAATAAACTCTTTTATCTCCGGTGGAAATTTCGTCATATACTTTACCCCTCTAAGAAATTAGGTATTTTCACATCAGCAGAAAGAGCATTTGCCCGGAGCGATTCAGCTTTCAAGACCAAGCTTCCATTTGCAATGATTTGTGTTGCCACGCTCACAATTGCACCAGTACGGTTGATTTCTGATGTAAGGTTATCCCCGGTTAAGTCTTCGTCGCCCAGACGTTCGATTTGCGCAAAAAGGTGGTTATTTAAATCTTTTAGCGTATTTTTCATATTCCCTCCGGTTTAATGGTATTTATATTTGTTTCTCAGGTCCTGCATATCACATTCTGCTTTATATACTCGTATCAATTCATTCCAACCCATGACATCATCTTTTTCCAAAATATAAGCCAATTGCTTTAATTCATCGATATTATAATCCTTAATGAGATGTAAAGTAGATTCAGACATTGTGTTTATGTATTCATTGAATCTATTTATAGCGATGACAATATTATTGTCTCTTCTCCTGATTGAAGGTCTTTTAATTAAATCTACCACTAAACTTGGTAGAAAAATTGTCCCCAATGCTAATATTGAACATGCACAAAGAAAGAGTACATTGCTTAGTGGTGGGAATGATTTACCTTCCAAAGATACCCACATTAAAGGGTACAAAGCAAATCCAGCCAACGACATAAATATTGTGCCCAATAAAAGAAAAAGGCTGATTGTCATGATGCATTCAAATACATCCGTCTCAGTAAAATGTAAGTTTGAATCTTGAGCATCATACACTTGCTGCTGCAGTCGTATCCTTTCCGTATATTCACTTATTGCGGTATCAATTACAGATGTTAAAGTTATTTTATCCATTTCATTCAACTTCATGATAGATTTCCCTTCTCATGGCACAAAAGCATAAACTCACAAGCCTTCAACGCCATACATTTTTTGTAATAAGTACGCGGACTATCATTCATCCATTCATCCCCCATCGCATCGAATTGGGGACGGTGTTGCTCAATATAGTCCTTTAAACCCTGCACTTCTTCCGGTAACAATGACAAAGCCATTCCATCATATTCAGCATCCTCATTATCATCATCCGTGGTATCGAAGAAATCATCACGATAATCAACTTCATCAAAATCATTTTCCGGATTATCATCTTCATAGTCTTCGTAATCCTGATAATTGTTTTCATTTGCTCCATCCCCAAATCCCGCAAAATCATCCTTATCGTCAAAATATTCATTGACTTTGACTTGTCCCGGTAACTGCTCTTTATGTTGCGACGTCGCAACACCATCATCATCCGGATTAGGTTCATCCTCTTCATTTTCTTCACCTTGCCCCGATTTTAGTTTCCGGATATCCATGACCGTCATGTCGGGTGTGACTTCATCAATCTGGTTATCCGGAAGGTACATCATCTCCTGTAGCTGACCCTTTGAAAAATCCTTATAAGGTTCTGCCAAAAAGGGGCTGTTCCCTCCTTCGGAAAACAAGTCATTCATTTGCATATGCCGGTACGCTGTTGACCGTTCCATCTTGAACTCTGCATATGCAGCTTCATAGACACTGGTATAACCATGCTCCTTGTACAACTCATTTTCGCGGATATGTTTAAGGTAGTACCCTATTTCACAAAAACTGGCGGCGGCCGAAACGATTAATCGTTTTATTTTTTTGACACTTGTACCATAATCATTCATTTCAATGACATTTATATCATTTTTGATTGCGGCACCGCTTGTCAATGTTGAATATGGGGTCAAATTTAAGTTGTCCAAAAGCTTGTTCTTAGGCATAAACACCTCATGCAACAGCAGTTATATAAACTATTTCACTTGTCAGTTCCAAGTACCGTTGTGATGCAATGTCTTTGGGGCTATAAAATATGACACTTTTGCCGTCGGCAGGAGCCTCTTCAGCCCTAATACTCAATGGGATTGAAGTATGGAAGAAATGAACGTTCTCACCATATGTCCGTTGGACAAGCTCCATCAATTCATGTGGAAATCTTGTTTTAGTCCTTACCATGGTAAATAAAACGCCTTCGATACCCAATTTATGGTTAGACTTATCTCGGATCATGGATATCGTTGTTAAAAGACCTTGTAATCCTTCAACCGCCAGCTTTGACGGTTGGGTTGGGATAAGGACACTGTCAGCACATGTCAGCGCGTTAATTGTCAGCATTCCCAATGAAGGTGGACAGTCAATCAAGATATAATCATAGTGCTCCCGCATTATGTCTATATAGTGCCGTAATACAGCTTCGCGGGAAGAAATATTAATCAACGTCACTTCGACGCTTGCCAAACTAATGTTGCTTGGCATGAGGTCAAAGCCTTCATCATGGCTGACAATCCCATCACCGGCTTCGACCCCATAATTATTAATGAGATTGTTCAAAATATCAGTAAGTGTTTCATCAAGCTCGCCCGGTTTAAACCCACAACTAACAGTAAGGCTTCCTTGCGGGTCGGCATCAATTAACAGTACATTAAATTCCTGCAAGGCAAGCCCCACCCCCAGGTTCATGGTGGTTGTGGTCTTTCCGACCCCGCCTTTTTGGTTTGCTATCGCGATTACTCTGCACATATCATTTCCTCCCTAAAAACTAATATTGTATGTAGCCATTAAATCATTGAACCACGGGCCAACTATTACCAATGCTATATAAATAATCACTATCCGAATCAACCACTCTGCAACACCGCCAGTTTTAATCCGTGCCCCGGTGGTTCTCTTGTTTGAAAAAGGTAAAAATAACGGCACACCATTTGAAAATAAGTCCAATAATATATGGCTCAAAATTCCTACCATCATGCCCAGCGCGGCCGGAAAAATATAAAGGTTTGAGAACATATGCCCGAAAATAATGATTATGCCCGGCATGATTAAGGCAAAGACCAAAGAGTGTGTAATACCCCTGTGACCTATTGCGCTCCTTATGAACCGTTCCTGCTTTTTTGGTAGTAATCCAGCAAGAAGCTTTATAGCTCCCTGAAATAATCCGACAATACCGCGAACAAGGGGTATCTTGTAGCTTATCGAGCTTTGGGCATTATCAATATCCGGAAGCAGGCTGCCAATAACTGCTGAAGCCAAGATGATGCCTTGTGTTTGGATATCCGGGGTTTTCATTAAGGCTATTGTTGCCAATCCGGCGAGTACCCCGCCTAAACGGTGTGATGTTCCTGTCATTGTGAAGCATCTCCTTTTTCGTATTTTGCTTTGCACGAATATCGGCAAAGGTAAAAATAGCGGTTGCCTTTTCGTACTTTGAATGCCCAGTTTTTACGCCTGTCCCCTGTTTTGTACTGGACATAGAAAGGCTGCTTGCAAAAGGCACAAATAAATTTTCTTGCTAAATCACATGTTTTCATTGACACAAGTCCTCATATGGGTTACCATGTTACTAATAACAGCGCATACGAGTGTGCTTAAAGGGTAAAAGCTTGTGATTGGCGGTCAAACTTCTCACAGGCTTTTTTATTAGGTACATTGTTCTTCATGGTTGACCTCCGTTTTTTCTGTTGTGCAGAATCCCGTGAAGTTCATGGGATAGCATCCCCTTTTCCTCTTCTGTTAGATAACCGGCAGAATACAAACCCCGCACAAAACCATAAAGCTTATTATGTGCTTCTTCCCGTATAATCTTAATGTGGCTATAGGTTAAATCGTCAACCCAGCTTTTTCTTGTAGGTCGACCTTCACTTTCTAGCTTTACGACTAAATTCTTTAAAGTCATGTTCACATACCTCCTTCATAATCGGGCTTGTCAATACCTAATGCCTTACTGATACGGCAAATAGCCGGCCAGGCTTTCTCTTGCCCGCCGCTGGTAACCTTGGTGACATGTTGCCTGCTGAGTCCGAGCAAGTCGGCCAATTGTTTATTGGTGATGTTACTTTTGACCATTGTGACCCGCGCATTCATGCTCCAATCCTGATATGCTTTTGTAGCACCCATTTTTTATCCTCCTTAATTTGGTGGTTTAATTACGGCTTCGCAACTAAACAGAAAATGTGACATTTTACGCAAAAAATGGCTATTCATACATTGTCATAATTTTTGACTGCAACCCGCCATAAATCTTCGAATTGCATTAAATACATCGCATACATATCCCGATCCTTTGTTAAATGAACAATCGGGTCATGTGGTATGTTACGGAAATCCCAGTTAAATAAAACTTCAGATGTACCATCCTTATGAGTTAATAAAATGAAATTCATTTGTGGTTCGATATGTCCAATTATTTTAAATTCATAAATACCAACGGATTTACTTTTATTTATACTGCTTTCAATTTTATGGAATCGTTCTAATGCCGTAGAATCCCCCACATCCTTCCACGTTAGTCCTTTTTCTACCTGCCGGGCAATTTTAATAAGCGACTTCTTATATGCGTCAGATTCATATAGTCGTTCATTTGATTGTTTATATTGAGCATCATCAAAGTTAAACGATGTATTATATGCACACTCCAATACAGGTAAAATATCTATTACATAATTCCATGCACTTTTCGGGGTCCCCATTTTCACGATTTTAATATGTTGTTTTTGAGTTGTTTCATTCATAATCAGTACCTCCTACGGTTTCGAAAGAATTGATAGTTAACTAGCATTAGTATTTACATAAAAAACTGTGTAAAAATATCTAGCTTTTTTGTTTACTTTTTCGGTACAATCTGTTAAAATAAAGTTGGCGAAATAAATTGCCAAAAAATGTAAATAATGTTATTGGTGTTTTTGATGGCAATCCTCGGTGAATACTGGCGGATTGCTATTACAATTTTGAGTATAATAGCATACACGCTAATTGTCAATAGCAAATTTGCTAATTTGAGGAATTTAATGTCAATTTCTGAAAGAATTAAAATTGAAGGGGCAAAAAGTAGTTATACCCTTGCTTCTATTGAGAGGGAATTAGGCTTAGCAAATGGCTCTATAAGAAGATGGGATACAAGCATCCCTTCAGCAGATAAACTATATAAGGTAGCAAAATTATTAAATGTGACAATGGATTATTTATATATTGGTACTGAAATTAAAAATGAAAATGTAATTGGAGATTTATTAACAGACAGTGAAAAAGAATTATTAAATAATTTCAAAAAACTAGACAACAGAGGAGAACACCGAATCCATACAGTCATCTACGAGGAGTTGGACAGAATCGAAGCTGACGCGAAAGAATTGAAAAAAGGAGCTTCATAAAAGTGAAATGCTATGTTGCGACATCGCAACATGGATAGTGGTGATAGCAATCCTGAAAGGGGATTTTCAAATGAGAAGGGTTTTAAATTTTGTACTTGGTTGTATTTCATTTATGATGATTATGATAATATTTTTAGCATCATATGGATTATACACTGATGGCCCACTCATATCAGAACAAGATAAAGATGGTTTTGACACGATGCTTTTTTTCTGCTACATGATTTTGGCTTTATCATTATTCGGTATAATAATGATTGCTGTAACTTTCAGGCGGTGTAAATCTTGTAAAAAATGGTTTGCAATGGTAGAATCCGACCGGAATGTTGTCGAAACACGAACACAATTTCGAGAAGAAAAAGTAGGAGAAACCCGTAGTATATATAATGGAAATGTGATTGGTGAAAATTTTGCCAAGATAGAATACAAACGCGACATTTATGAAATGACGTATACTTGCAAGCATTGCGGAAGCACGAAACAGCAAAAAGGAAAAAGCAAGTGGTATAAAACAAACCATGTTGCGATGTCGCAATATTTATAAAATTAATTTGACAAAATACAATAGGGGTGCTATGCTAGGTACATAAGAGGAACGACCGCCCACAAGGTGGTTGACCATGAAAACAAGTAGCAAAAGCCACCCGTCACTGACCAAGTTTTAGGGTGGTTTTGCTATGTAGCATTAATTAAACGTAAAAATGAACGTTAGTAATGCCAGGAGAAATAGACCAAAGGCTATTAAGTCCCTGAAATCACGTGGATTTCTCATAGGCATCACCTCCTCGATTTGATGGGAGGTCAACACACCCGTAACACGGAAGTTCCTAA
>Ga0209737_10003263_pt1 | contig 11332 bp, 7 predicted proteins | sample TergutCu122P3_FD_187284 | JGI IMG/M metagenome (GOLD analysis project Ga0209737, IMG submission 187284) | Cubitermes ugandensis P3 segment gut microbial communities from Kakamega Forest, Kenya - Cu122 P3 (SPAdes) (version 2) | ecosystem: Host-associated > Arthropoda: Insects > Digestive system >...
CAACAAACTCGTTTCGGAAGGAGTTTACAAGTTCATCCAGGAAAATGAGTTGCAAATTCTGGGCGAACCGTTGCCCAATCAAACCGAACAGCAGGAAATCGATTTTGATGTACAGGAAGATTTTGATTTTTATTTCGACCTGGCGTTTGCGCCTGTTATCCAATTCAAATTGAATAAACGCGACCGGTTGAACCGCTATGCGATCATTGTAGATGAGGAAATGATTCATAAACAAATCGAATCGTATCGACAACATTTAGGTTCGTACGAACAGATGGAAGAAGTTGCGGAAGAAGACCTTGTCAAAGGAATTGCAACCGAACTCGAAGACGGCAAACCAAAAGAAGGGGGAATCGTGGTCGAAGAAGCTATCCTGATGCCGAAATTTATCAAAGAAAAGCAAGAGCAAGACAAGTTTGTGGGCGCCAAATTGAATACAACCGTGGTGTTCAATCCCCACAAAGCATTTGATGGGGTTGCAGCCGAGATGGCCTCTTTTTTAAAAGTAAACAAAGACGTTACCGAATCGATTACAGCCGATTTTCAATTTGAAATCAAAGAGATAACGCGCTATAAAGCGGCTGAATTGAACCGTGAATTCTTTGAGAAAGTCTTTGAAGGAAGCAGCATTGAAACGGAAGAAGAATTTAAAGAGAAAATAAAGGCTTCATTGACAGACCAATTACAACCGCAATGCGAATATAAGTTCATGCAGGATGTGCATAAACTTCTGATCAAAAAAGCAGGCGACGTAAAATTTGCCGACGATGTTTTGAAACGGTGGCTTTTGGTTTCGAACAAGAAAACAACCCCGGAACAGGTTGAGGAAGAATACCCCAAAGCCATGGAAGACCTTATCTACCATTTGACAAAAACACGCATCATCAACGAAAATGAACTGAAAGTGGAAAATGCCGAAGTGGAAGAGTTAGCCAAAAATGCAGTCAGGGCGCAATTCGCCCAATACGGTATGTTATCGGTTCCTGATAATCTGTTGGAAAAATACACGAATGAGATGCTTCAGAAAGAAGACTCACTCCAGGGACTTATTGACCGTGCGATGGATGATAAATTGGCAAAATGGGTATCTGAACAGGTGAAGGTGGAAACGAAAGCAGTTACGCTGAATGAATTTGAGAAATTGGTTGTATAAATTGTTCAACGTTTAATGTTCAACGTGTAAAAATCTTAAAAAAACAAAACAATTCATAAATAGTTTGTTTCTTTCAAAAATTATTGTATAACTTTGTTTTCTCAAAACAAGGAGAGCATTTCTTTCGTTGTTTCGGTAAGTATTTAAAAATGAGATATATGAACGATTTTAAGAAATATGCGACAAAGCATGTGGGATTGAATAGCCTGGCATTGGAAAGCTATATGAATATGACAAGTAGCTTTATTTCGCCGACTATTATAGAGGAGCGTCAATTAAATGTAGCGCAGATGGATGTGTTTTCGCGGCTGATGATGGACCGCATCATTTTCCTGGGAACCCAGATCGACGACTATACAGCCAATGTGATTCAGGCGCAGTTGTTGTATTTGGATACGAGTGATCCGGGCAAGGATATCTCAATCTACATCAACTCACCGGGCGGGACGGTTTATGCCGGCCTGGGAATCTACGACACGATGCAATTTATCGGCTGCAAGGTATCAACAATATGCACAGGCATAGCCGCTTCGATGGCATCCGTGTTGTTGGTTGCCGGAGCCAAAGGGAAACGTTTCGGCCTGAAACATTCGCGCGTCATGATGCACCAACCCATGGGCGGCATGCAGGGACAGGCTTCCGATATGGAGATTACGGTACGTGAGATTGTCAAAATCAAAGAAGAACTGTATCGAATCATCTCCGACCATTCGGGACAGCCGATCGAACAAATTGCGAAAGACAGCGACCGTGATTATTGGATGACCGCTACCGAAGCAGTCGAATACGGCATGATCGATCAGGTGATGAATAAGAAATAGGGGAAATATGGCAAAAACGACAAACGATGCGTGTGCATTTTGCGGGAAAAACCGTCGGGACCTGAATTTGTTAATTACAGGCCTGACCGGCGCAATCTGTGATGTTTGCACCCAACAGGCCTATGACATTGTCCAGGAAAGTATGCCTAAACGAAAAAGCGCATATCTTCCGAACAACAAAGAGATATCTAAACCCAAGGAGATCAAGGCGTTTTTAGACCAGTATGTCATAGGCCAGGAGGAAGCCAAACGATACCTGTCCGTTTCGGTCTACAATCACTATAAGCGACTCGCCCAAAAAGTTACAACCGATGATGTAGAGATCGAGAAGTCGAACATTATCATGGTAGGCGCAACCGGAACGGGAAAAACGTTGCTTGCGCGTACGATCGCCAAAAAACTGCATGTTCCGTTCAGCATTGTCGATGCAACCGTATTGACCGAAGCCGGCTACGTAGGTGAAGACATCGAAAGCATCCTGACACGCCTGCTTCAGGCAGCCGATTATAATGTCGAATCCGCCCAGCGGGGTATCGTGTTTATTGATGAGATCGATAAGATCGCCCGCAAAAGTGATAACCCTTCGATCACACGCGATGTGAGCGGCGAAGGTGTGCAACAGGGATTATTGAAACTGCTGGAAGGCGCCATTGTCAATGTACCTCCGCAAGGCGGACGCAAACACCCCGAACAAAAAATGATTCCGGTAGATACACAGAACATCTTATTTATTTGCGGCGGAGCCTTCGACGGCATTGAGAAAAAAATTGCCCAACGCCTCAATACACGCGTGGTAGGTTTTACCGCCAGCCAGGATAATACCTTCATTGACAGGAATAATCTGCTGCAATACATCACGCCGCCTGATCTGAAATCGTTTGGGTTGATACCGGAGATTATCGGGCGTTTACCCATCCTGACCTACCTCGAACCGCTCGACCGCGATGCGCTTCGCCGGATCCTGACCGAACCGAAAAACTCGATTATCAAACAATATATCAAGTTATTTGAAATGGATCAAATCAAACTGACATTCGACGAAGACGTATATGAGTATATTGTTGATAAAGCGATTGAGTTTAAATTGGGCGCCCGCGGATTGCGCTCGATTGTGGAAGCAATTATGATGGACGCCATGTATCAGATGCCGTCCGGAAACACACGAATGCTTTCTGTCACATTGGATTACGCAAGAGAAAAATTTGAGAAAGCAGATATTAACCGTTTAAAAATCGCATAGCTGAAAAATTATCATGATGGAAAATACAATCATACCGGATGTTACGGAAGCGTTGAAATTTCATTTTGGATTCGACAAGTTCAAAGGCAATCAGAAAGCAATCATCGAAAATGTGCTTTCCGGAAAAGACACATTTGTACTAATGCCTACAGGGGGCGGAAAATCACTTTGTTACCAGCTTCCTTCGCTGTTGATGCCGGGCACTGCCTTAGTTATTTCGCCGTTGATTTCACTGATGAAAAATCAGGTCGACGCCATGCGTAATTTCAGTGAAGAAGATGGGGTGGCTCATTTTATCAATTCGTCGCTGAACAGAGCGGCGATTGATCAGGTGAAAAAAGATGTGGTGACAGGACGCACCAAATTATTGTATGTCGCGCCCGAATCGTTGACCAAACTCGAAAATATTGAGTTTTTGCGCCACGTGACCATTTCTTTTTATGCCGTCGACGAAGCGCATTGCATTTCGGAGTGGGGACATGATTTCAGGCCTGAATACCGCCGGATACGTCCGATAATCAACGAAATAGGATCACGACCATTAATCGCTCTGACGGCTACTGCCACGCCGAAAGTGCAGCACGATATTCAAAAAAACTTGGCAATGACAGAAGCCACAGTTTTCAAATCGTCGTTCAATCGCTCCAACCTGTATTATGAAGTCCGCCCCAAGGGAAATGATATCGACCGCGAAATCATCAAATATATCAAAAATCATGAAGGGAAATCGGGGATTATCTATTGCCTGAGCCGCAAAAGGGTAGAAGAATTTGCCGAAATCCTGCGCGCCAACGGAATCAAAGCGCTGGCTTATCATGCCGGCATGGAATCGGAAAAGCGGTCGGACAATCAGGATGCCTTTCTGATGGAAGAGACGGATGTCATTGTAGCAACAATCGCTTTTGGCATGGGAATTGACAAGCCGGATGTGCGCTATGTCATTCATTATGATATACCTAAGAGTCTGGAAGGATATTATCAGGAGACAGGCAGAGGCGGACGCGATGGCGGAGAAGGCCAATGTATTGCATTTTACGCAAATAAGGATTTGCAGAAATTGGAAAAGTTTTTACAGGGAAAGCCGATTGTCGAACAGGAAATAGGAAAACAACTGTTGCTCGAAACGGCTGCGTATGCCGAAACAGCCGTATGCCGGAGGAAAGTGCTGCTCCACTATTTTGGAGAAAATTATTTGGAAGATAATTGCGCGTGCTGCGACAATTGCCTGAAACCCAAGAAAATGGTTGAAGCAAAAGAATTGCTGCTTACCGTATTTGAAGCAATCGATGTACTCAAGGAAAGATATAAGGCCGATTATATTGTGAATTTATTGATGGGTGTTGAAACAGCCGAGCATTCCTCCTATAAGCATAATGAACTCGAACTTTTTGGCGCCGGACAGGATGAAAACGAAAAAGTATGGCATGCTGTCATCCGTCAGGCTTTGATCGCTGGGTATTTGACCAAAGAGATTGAAAATTACGGATTATTGAAGATTACGCCAAGTGGTCGTGAGTTTATTAAAAATCCCGATTCATTTAAAATAGTGGAAGACAATGAGTTTGAAGATGATGATACAGGCGATAGCCCGTCACGCAGCGGAGGATCGAGCGCCGTTGACCCCGTATTGTTTTCCATTATGAAAGACCTGCGAAAAAAATTATCAAAACACTTGGATGTGCCTCCATTTGTTATTTTTCAGGACCCGTCGCTCGAAGCCATGGCAACGACCTATCCGATTACGTTGGACGAACTGCAAAACATACCGGGCGTCGGCGCCGGCAAAGCGAAACGGTATGGCGCCGAGTTCGTTGCCATCATCAAAAAATACGTGGAAGAGAACGAAATCGAACGTCCCGAAGATTTACGCGTGCGTACAGTTGCCAATAAATCGAAACTGAAAGTCTCGATCGTTCAAAGTATTGACCGAAAAGTTGCATTAGACGATATCTCGAATGCGAAAGGGCTGGAATTCAACGAATTGCTGGATGAGGTCGAAACAATTGTTTATTCCGGAACGCGCATCAATATCGACTATTTCATCAATGAAGCGATGGATGAAGATCATATCCAGGATATCTATGATTATTTCAAGGAATCAGAAACAGATGATTTGGAAGTAGCCATCAAAGAACTTGGCAGTGAATATACGGAAGAAGAAATTCGACTGATACGCATCAAATTCCTTTCCGAATTAGCAAACTAAAATTCATTATAAAATAATTACAAGAAAATTTCGTTATATTATATTGAATCGTAAAATATAAAACAATGAAGAAAATTTTTATATGGATCGTGGGTTTTAATATCTGTTTCGCATATGCTCAACAGAAGCAAGACCCTACGGTAATGACAGTAGGCGGAATTGAAGTTCCGTTATCCGAATTTCTATTTCTGGCACAAAAAGACAGCGAAGTAAACCTTTTGAATAAGAAGTCGTTGCAAAATTATGTCGGATTATTTAAAAACTTCAAATTAAAAGTCGCCGATGCCCGGTCGTTACGCATTCAGGAATCGCTGCGTTTTCGGGACGAATTAGGGAGCTACCGCGCTCAATTGATGGACAGTTATCTGTCTGATAAAGCAGGCGAAGAGCAAGCAATGCGCAACGTATATGAGCGAAGCAAAGTAATCTTGTCGCTTCGCCATATCTTGTTCCATTTGCCGGAAGAATCGTTGCCAAAAGACACATTAGAAGTTTTTACCAAAGCCAACGAACTTCGTAAACGAGTCGTTTCAGGTGAAGATTTCGTGACAACTGGCCAGGCATTGAATGCAGATGAAAATTCGGGTGCAGTCTATGAAGAAATCGATTATCTATTCCCATTACAGGCATTTAAGGCATTTGAAGACGCGGCGTATTCACTATCTGAAGGAGAGATATCTGCCCCAGTACGTACACCTTTGGGTTTTCATATCCTTCAATTGAAACAAAGAATGTTGCAACCCGGTTATCTACAAGTGGCGCATCTTTTAATTCAATCGCCTGAAGATGCGCCAGAAGAAGACGTGACTCTTTTGAAAAAAGCAAACGAGGTGTATGCAAAAATCAAAGCAGGAGGCAATTTTGAAGATTTGGTACGAGAATATTCTGCCGATTTAAACACGAAAGAATCGGGTGGCGTATTGCCGTTTTTCACGTTAGGCAACATGGTTTTACCGTTCGAACAGGCGGCATTTGCACTGAAAAACATTGGAGATATATCGGAACCTGTTCTAACACGTTACGGAGTCCATATCATCAAACTCTTAGATAAAAAACCTTACCCTTCGTTTGAAGAAATGGCGCAGTCGATTTATACATCCATGAAACAGGGTGAATGGATTCATGAATTGAGCAAATCTTTTGACGAACGCCAGAAAGAAAAATTAGGTTTCAGGTTCTTTCCGGAAGCATACGATGAGTTAATCAAACTTTGCGGCAACTATTTTCCTACAGATACCAGTTTTTATAATCTGGCAATTACGATGACGAAACCTATCATGCTTACAAAAGAATCGGAACATCCGCAATATGAATTTGCCGAATATGTGAGGCTGAAGCCTCTTTCAAAACAAACCTTTTCAGAAGATTACCTGAACGAAATGTTTGTCTACTTTGTGCGTGAGATTGTGACAAATCTGGAGCGGATGGATCTCGAAGACAAAAATCCGGAATTCAGAAAATTGATCAACGAATATCACGACGGCATTTTATTATTTGAAGTAAGCAACGACCGCGTATGGAGCCGCCCCGTTGAAGATCAGGAACAAATCGAACAGGAATGGCTCAACGAATTGAACCAAAAATACAAAGTGGAAATCAACTGGAAAGTTTTGAACAATTTAAAGAAATACATAAAATAAAAAAGTTCAAGGTTTAAAGTTCAAAGTTCAATGAAAATTCAAACATTTAATTTTGACCCTTAAACTTTGAACCTTGAACATTAAACTTTGAACATTAAACAATGCCCCCTCCCTTCACCTACATATTGCTTACCGCTTGTTTACTGTTTGCATGCCGTCCCGAACTTGTAACAAAAGACGAAGGTGTGTTGGTAAAGGTACATGGGAATTCGTTGCATCGAAGTGAAGTAGAAAAACTCATTCCTTCCAATCTGTCGTCGGCTGACAGTTTTTTGCTCGCCGAAAATTATATCGAAAAATGGATCAAAGACGTATTGACTTTCGAAGTAGCGAAGCGAAATATTGGTAGAGAGGAAGTGGAAATCAACAGATTAGTAGAAGAATACCGTCGTTCGTTGCTCCGGCATCGCTATCAGGAATATATGATCCGAAATCGTTTGACAGCCGAAATTCGAGCATATGAAAAAGTGGCATTTTACGAAGAAAACATCCATAAATTTGTGTTAAAAAAAAATCTGATCAAAGGATTGTTTTTGAAAATACCGGCCGAATCGTCCGGATTGGCGGATGTCCGAAAGTGGTATAAGTCAGCCAACCCCGACGACTTGGAAAATATCGAAAAATTCAGCATTCAAAACGCTGCTATCTATGATTATTTTTACGACCAATGGATCGATTTCGACGAGATGCTCAATAAAATTCCGATTCAGGTATCGAATAAAGTTCAGTTTCTAAAAACAAACCGGCAAGTTGAAGTGACTGATAGCGTCTATTGTTATTTTTTAAATATTTCCGAATATCTGCCTGTCGGCGATGTAGCGCCCTTCGAATATGCCGATACACAAATTCAGGAAATGATGGTCAACAAACGAAAGATGGATTTTCTGAAAAACTTCGAAGAAGAACTTTATCAGGATGCCATCCGCAAAGGAGAAGTAATATTTATTTCAAATCAAAAATAAGGTGTAAATTATGATACGGAAAAGTGTACTTTTTTATCACAGTCGCGTCATTGAAGGTCCTGAATCCATGTTCAGGATTATCCGCAATCTCCTGAAAACTGAGGGATGCCGAATCAAGTTCGGCATGACGAATGGATTTTTTAGATACGCCCTGCTTTTATTGACTTTCAATATGAGCCTTGCTGCTCAGACTAAGAACAATATAATCGACGAAATCATTTGGGTCGTTGGCGACGAAGCCATCCTGCGTTCGGATGTGGAAGAGCGGCGGTCAACCATGCAATATGAAGGGATACGTTTTCAGGGAGACCCTTATTGTTTTATACCCGAAGAATTGGCTATTCAAAAACTGTATTTGAATCAGGCGAAGATCGACAGCATTGAGGCTGATGAAGGGCAGGTTATCCGGTATGTGGATTCATGGCTTGATGGTGCGATCAATCAATTAGGCTCCAGAGAAAAAATGGAAGAATATTTCAATAAAAAACTGTCGCAGATCAAAGAAGAACAGCGAATAAGGGTGCGCGAGCAGCAAACGGTTCAAAAAATGCAACAGCATATTGTCGGAGATATCAAATTGACGCCTTCTGAAGTACGCAGGTATTTCCAGAATATCTCGCCCGACAGTTTGCCGATGATTCCGACTACCGTCGAAGTGCAGATTATCATGTTCGAACCGATCATCCCGTTAGAAGAAATCGATGGAATTAAAGCCCGGCTCAGGGAGTATACCGATATGGTTCATAACGGAGAAAGGGATTTTTCATACTTAGCGATCCGGTATTCGGAAGATACGGGTACATCGTCACGGGGAGGAGCAATGGGTTTAACGAGCAAGGGAATGTTAGTCCCCGAATTTGCCAATGTGGCATTTAACCTTTCCGATCCGAGAAGGGTTTCGAATATTGTCGAAACCGAATTTGGATATCATATCATGCAGTTGATAGAAAAACGCGGCGACCGCGTCAATGTGCGTCATATCCTTCTGCGTCCGCGTGTATCCGAGAAAGAACTGAATGAAGCCCGATCGCGTATGGACTCGCTTTATACGGATATTATGGCCAAAAAGGTAACTTTTGAAGATGCCGCAACCTACGTCTCCGCCGATAAAGAGACAAGGAATAACAAAGGATTGATGGTGAATCAAAAATATGAAAGTTCGAACGCCGGAACGCCCAAATTCGAAATGCAGGAACTTCCGCCCGATGTTGCAAAAGTGGTCGATAGCCTGCGGGTGGGAGATATATCCACCCCTTTCGTGATGATGTTGGAACGCCAGCAAAAAGAAGTCGTTGCAATCGTCAAACTGAAGTCGAGAACGCCAAGCCATCGTGCCAACCTGACCGACGATTTTCAAATCCTTCGCAACATGGTTGAAGACCGCAAAAGAACCGATTTGTTGCGCGAATGGGTGACAAAAAAACAGAAAACGACCTACGTGCGCATTGCCGAAGGCTGGCGTAACTGTGATTTTCAATATCCGGGCTGGGTGAGGTAATGAAAACCTATGGCAACCTATTCCTGTCATCCTGAGCGAAGTCGAAATGTCATCCTGAGCGAAGTCGAAGGATCTGAGATTCTTCGATTCAGCTACGCTTCACTCAGAATGACATCCCCGATTATCCACACCCTTCTCTTCCTCTTTCTTCTATCCTTCAACCTCTACGCCCAACAACCCTCCGATACGATCCCCCCAACCACCAAAGTCTTTTTAGAAAATGCCGACGTGCAATCGTTCGACAAGGAAATATCCGAAGAAATAAAAGTGCTGACCGGAAATGTCATCTTTCGCCACGACAGTTCATTTATGTATTGCGACAGCGCCTATTTCTACGAACAAAACAGTTCGCTCGAAGCATTCAGCAACGTCCGCATGGAGCAGGGAGATACGTTGTTCGTTTCCGGAGATTACCTTTTTTACGACGGAAATACACGGATAGCAAAAATCCGCTATAACGTTCGCATGGAAAGTATCCAGCCCGATTCGTCGATCGTAACTCTTTTCACCGATAGCCTGAATTACGACCGAACCGAAGATATCGGCTATTATTTTGAAGGCGGAATGATTATTGATGCCGAAAATGAATTAACTTCAAACTTCGGCCAATATTCCCCAACCACCAAATTAGCCATTTTCAACGACCAGGTACAATTGGAAAACCCGAAATTCACCTTGACTTCCGACACGCTGCACTATCATACCGAAACAAAGATTGCCACCATTTTAAGCCCTGCCGTGATTGTGTCCGACAGCGCGACGATTTACTCTTCAAATGGATGGTATAATACCGAAGACAACACATCACTTTTGCTCGACCGCTCGCAGGTCGTTTCGGGCAACCGGATTTTAATCGGCGATACAATCGCCTACGACCGCAATACCGGCGTTGGCGAAGCCTTTGGGAATATTTTCCTGCACGACACCCTCGACAAGATAATTCTGACCGGACAATATGGCTATTACGACGAGCGTACCGAATTTGCATTTGCGACCGACAGCGCCCGCTGTATGGAATATTCGCAGGGCGATACGCTCTATATCCGCGCCGATACGTTTCAAATGATTACCGTCGATTCGACAGCCCGCGAACTCAAAGCCTTTTACAAGGTGCGTTTCTACCGGATTGACATTCAGGGAGTCTGCGATTCGATGAAATACAACACGACCGATTCGGTTTTGTGCATGTATACGAACCCGGTTTTGTGGAACGAACAAAACCAACTGTATGGCGATACAATCATGATCTTTATGAAAGACAGCACAGTCGAGTATATCCATGTAATTCAATATGCATTTGCCATTCAGGAAATAGAATCAGCTTACTATAACCAGATGAAAGGCAACGACCTGAAAGCATATTTCGAAGGACAAGAAGTGCGGCAGATCGATATCAGCGGCAATGCCGAAACCATCTATTACCCGTTTGAAGAAGATGGCACGAAAATCGGATTGAACGAAACAAAAAGCAGTTATATGACAATCTGGTTAAAGGAAAGCAAAATCGAACGGCTGAAATTCTGGCCCGAAGTGCAAGGCCTCTTAACCCCCATCCCCGATCTTAAACCTGATCAAAAACTATTGAGAGGCTTCTTCTGGTACGACTACCTGCGCCCGTTAGATCCCGATGACATTTTCCGCACCATCCAAATCAAAACCGAAGACAAACCCCAACGCAGCAACCGGTTCAATTAACCTGCGTTATTCATGTAATTTTCTGGATTGCTTCGTTCCTACCAATGACAAACCGGGTATCTGTCATTCTGAACGAAGTGAAGAATCGCACTGTAACAAAAGGTAAGCCAACCGCTG
>Ga0209737_10003264_pt1 | contig 11331 bp, 12 predicted proteins | sample TergutCu122P3_FD_187284 | JGI IMG/M metagenome (GOLD analysis project Ga0209737, IMG submission 187284) | Cubitermes ugandensis P3 segment gut microbial communities from Kakamega Forest, Kenya - Cu122 P3 (SPAdes) (version 2) | ecosystem: Host-associated > Arthropoda: Insects > Digestive system...
ATACTCGGAAAAGTATATATTGTTAGCCATTCAACACCACTTGATGCGATTCTAGGATCGCCTAGGTCTTTATATTGATTTATAGCAATTTGTAAACATGGTTCATCTCCCCCTACAAACCGCATAAATCCCTTTATTTGCATTTCTGTTTGTATATATGAAAACCTTACAAAATGCAATTGTGGCAATATAATAACTTCGTTACCCATCCTTGTTTTCATTTTAAAATACCAATATGGATATTGCATAACCTTTGATTTACTATAATCATGTACGATAGAACCATCCGGTAATATAAAATCCCTTTCATTGTTTAATGGGTTAAAATTATTTAATCCGTAGCCTGTATCAACTTGAATTGATTCGACCTTTGTCGGGAACTGGTGATTTGTACATATATCATTGGGTAAAATCATAACTTTTAAAACATCATTAAATGTTATAACTCGAGTTTGTTCCATTTCTATATTTAACATATCCGAAGCTTCCGCTTGCGTCATAACATCCGCATGGAAATTATTTTTATCTACTCTAACAAAACGTCTTATGACTCCATCATTTTCTAAACCATCAGGTGGTATAATTTCACGAATTCCAATATTTGACATCATAGCATCAACAAATTCCAATACTTCACCTTCAGTAGAAAAAACCAGCGGGACTCCATTCGATACGCCTCCATACCAAAATTTAGTAGCCCCGTACTTGTTGCCCTCTAAAATCATACCAGCTGTCAATGTTGTTATAATATTTTTACTTGTTTTTGGTATATTTGAGCCTAAGGCCCATTGATTTATAATTCCGCCTGCAAGATCAATTGCCCAAGCTGCAAAACTTGAAATCCACAAAACTAATTTATAGCCATCTAATAATAAGTCGTTATTTGTTTGTTTTATGCCTAAAAATTCGTTGATTAAATCATTAAAATCATTTGTTAAGTCATTATGTACTTCCTCAACATTTGAGCCAGCCACAGGTTCGCCCAATTGATTTATTATGCTTTCGCCTGGATATGTCAAGTTTGTACGTTCACAAAGTCCTTGCATTGAACCCATAAAGCCACTTCTTACGGCGTTTGTCATTTGTGCAGTTGAAAAAACATCAACAGCATACATAATTGTAGTATTTTTGTCATTATTATAAATTAATTCCGTTATTTGCCCTGCTATAACTGTATTTATAGGGTTTCCAAAACTTAACACAATGTAATTAGCATTTGCGCAATCATTTAAAGAAATCGACAACTCAACGCCGTTGTCAGCATAAATATTAGCATTGCCTAAATTGCTATTATTTACAACGTCTATAGTTAAAAGAGGTGTTGAAGTCACCCCTCCATATCTTCTTTTTACTGTAGAACTTAATATATTATCTGCGTGCAAACTGACACTAAATGGCATAATTTCCCCCTGTTACATGGTAGTCAATCATTTCGACTTTTAAATCAAGGTTAAACCTTTTATTTGCTTGTTCTGCGTGGAATTTTCTATTTCTTAATCCAATTGTAGACTTATAATTATTTGTAGCAAGCCCAACCATTTGGACATCACGAGCTTCATAAACTCCATGCTTTTCACTTTTTACTTCGATTCCAATTATTTCAAAAAACTCATCATAAAGCCGTCGTTGCGTTTCGATATAATTCATTAAATTATTTTGTAAAAATTGATTCGTATTATGCAAAACTCCATCTGTTCCAATTTGTGATTGTGGAATTTCAATAAATTGTTCATTTCTTGCTACAGCACTTTTTACTAAATCGCCAGTTGTAAAATTGCCACTATTATAATATTGACCTTGCTCTCTGATGTCTTGAACTCCATTATTTATCATGATGGGGAGTCTTTGTTTTGTGGCGTTTGCATTAAAAGTTAAATCTAATTCATATAATTTATTTGCATACTCCCAGGCGGTATGACATAGCGGGATGTTGTTTTGCGCGAAAAATGTATAATTAGACGATAACATAGCAAACTCTGTGAAATTATAATCTTTTTTAAGTGGCATAAAAACAGAGTTTATATAATTGTCAATTATATTAATTTTTAGTGGCTCTGATGTTCTATGATTTTGTAATGTAATATTTGTATTATATACCGTTGGGCGTTTGATTCTAATGCCCTTGTTCCTATTTTTTCTACTATAAAAAACAGGATATACAAGGCAAGCCTTCCCCGTCATAAAAAAAAGCCATTCAATTAATTGTGCATCATATGGATTTAAAATACTTGATGTCCATTGATAGCGATTAATAGCATATTCTCGCAAGATATTAAAATATCTATATACAGTGTTTTGTGGTTGATTTAAACCACTATCGCGATCAATCATGCCAGATGTTGAACCACCCATATTTAAAATATATGAGTTTGAATCCATATTATTATAAAAATTTCTTGTTTCGCCCTTTGTCATTTTCTATTTTGTCGCTTTTGTAGTTGTTATTGTCCTATTCATTGCTACACATCCAATTTTATCAAAACCACTTAATGATACAACAAGCCTTAAAATCAATCTATTTGTAGTTGCAAGCGTTGCTGGATTCGTAAAATTGGTTTGTAAATCAAGTTGTGACCTAAGAATTAACGACTCAGGTTCAAGTATAAAAGCGATGGGTAAATCGCCTTGTTTTTTTGAGCCATCGAATAGTGGTTGACCCGTTGCGGTGTTTATTGGCATTTCAAAAAAATTAATATTATTATATGGAACATTTGAACCTGTAACCTGTGACCTAGGTGTTGACGGTATATTTTGCGGAAAATCGTCAAAATTTAATCTTATTAATCGCCTTGCGTAGTCTTGGTTATCATTCCCGCTTGTTTCCTTGTATCGACCAAAAACCATTTGCAAGGCATTCAAGACTTCAACAGTTCTTAAAAAGTCGTTAAACATAATAACATAAGGTACGCTTTTCCCAATTCCGATTGCTTTTTGACTATCGCTTGTTATTATTGATTGATTATTATAAATTAAATATCTATTATTGGCTTCGGTCAACATATCGTCAATCATTGAATTTATTGCAATAACATAACGCTCACTATCTTGGTCTGATATTCGCGGATCTGTTACTAATTTTGTGTCTAACATTCCATATGACCACGCATTGAATAACATTTGTTTTATTATATTATTTTTGGCAATTTCTGATGTTACTCGCAAATTAGCAACAAGACTCGCAACAAGGGCATTGATGTTATCCCAAAAATTAAAAGATGTTCTAACAACGTACTCTTTATACGTTGACGGTATATTTAAATCGACATTAACCTCATGTACAGTTGTTAATATTGTATCTGTATGATCAGTTAAAATATCACTATTTATAACGGTGTCATGTAAAAAAATTTGAGCAGGGTTTATATAGCTCTCTTGCACATAATTGCCTAGTTCTAATTGTCTTACAAATTCACTAAAAGGACTCGTGTATTCAGTCCTTTTTATTAAATCTTCGCCGATTCTTCGGCTTAAATTTTGCCATATGGTGTTCCATGACAAGGTAAAATTTTGATTAAAAACCATTTTAAATTCCTCCTAATTTTAAACGCCTTTAAGACTCCGGCGCTGTGCATTTCTATATGCATTTTCACGGCTTGCTATAAAAGCGTTGTACTCAGCCAAGCCTTGCTTATTGTTTCCAAAAAAATCATCAGCAGTATTTACGGTTTCAAGCCATTTTTTAATGTCTGTAATATTAGCGCCTGTACTTTCGGATATTATAGCGGCCATAGTATTTTTAACTGCATTTTTCATTTTATTATTATTCATTTTTTTTCACTCCCTTAATATTTTTTTCAATGTTTTTAATTGAATTAGTCAACTCAATTAATACATTTGAAATATTTAATTTTGAAGAAAGCATATCCTCCAGCGTTTTTTTTTGTAATTCAATATATCTTTCAATGTGTAAATTCATTTCTTCACGGTGTAAAGTTAAAACTTTTTTAATGTAAAACATTAAAACCGCAGTCATTCCGATAGGAAAGCCCAAAGTTCCAAACATTTCAAAAAGTGATATATATTCCATTTTACACCTCTTTTTTTTTATACTAACAATTTAATACTTTCAGTTAAAAGGCTGTCACTATCAACTTCTATAAATTTATCTGTAACATCTTCAACAAGATCAATTCTTGTCATAATCATGTTTAAAGCGACTTTTAACTTGTCAATTTCTTCACGGCATTGTTGAAGTTTTGACTCATATGTTCCAAATCTTAAGTCAATTGACTGTGTTAATATTTCATCAGCGCCCTTAGGTTCTTGGATATTAATATTTTCTTCAAAATTTGCGTCAATACCCTGTTTTATTTCTTCATTATCGTTTAATGGGTTTCCATTTGTTTCAACTTCTTCACCTTTTGATTCTTGACTTTCTTCTTGATTGTTATTGTTTGATTCTTGACCTTCTTCTTGCGTATTATCACTTGATTCTTCAGCTTTTAATTGTGATTGTAGTGCTAAAATCAATTGGTTTATTTGCTCATTTGTCATTTTTTTATACCTCCTTATATAACAGTGTGTAGTATCAACGAAACGCCAACGGGTCTAATATCATTAGGAAAATCGCCAGTTCTTGACAATGGCGTAATTTGTAATAAATTTTGAGCGACATTGCAAGTTATTTGTAATTTTAATATGCTGCGTTTCCAACCATAACCGCCTACTATCCCGGCTATAATTCGTTGTGTTATGTTAATTTCAACTTCACTACTAAAGCTATTAGTGTTTTGCGGGATATTAAAAGTATACCTATTTGGTGTTAATATCGCGCCTGCTATATCTGGTCTTGTGTCCGCCCAAGTTCCAAGTGCTGTGACAGGGTTTAAATCCCTTGTTGTTGTGACGCAAGGTTGAATATATAAAATATGATTTGTACCTTTTGTAAAATCATAGGGCATTGAGATAGTCGCATTTGAAGTTGAACTATCTAACATGTTGCTTGACAAAGTTGTACTTAAAAACATAATATTTATCTCCTTTTTTTTATCCGCTAATAGGAATAAATGGGTTGTTGGGGTCAATAATAGGGCGTTTTGGCTGTGTAATATCGGGAAAAGTTGGGGGTAAAGGTCGCAATATATCCCTTATGTTAAATTCATAGTCAGGATGTAACCAAGATATATTTTTATTAAAATCGCTATCAATTATTGATATTTTTTCAATCCAAATTTCACAAGGTATATTTTGCATTGACCATAATTGCAATACACATTGATAAACTGTACTATCTTCAATTGTGTTATATTCAATCATAAAACCATCATGAAAGGGATAAGCTGAGAAACCTGTTTCAAACTGTGGTGAATAATAAATTTGATAGTTTTCCAGCTCAACCCAATGTCCGACTAGGTATGCTGTAGGCTGTCCTATATTTCTAAACCCTGTTATATAAAATTTAATTTTTGGATTAAGGCGATGCACTTGTTTATCCACTGCGAATTTAAAGCCATATAAATCAGTTTCGCCAATTGTTATAACATCTTGATTGTTGAAATTTAAAACATCAAAATATGAAGTTTCTCGCTTTAATGCATTTAATGGTAAGGTAAAATTTTCTCTGTTCATGCCCAACCCTCGATAATTAATATTTTTATATCTGTAGAAAAATTTATATTAGGGATGTTTAAATTAAAAGACTTGTTGTATATATATTCACTAGCCCCGCTAATAATACTACATTGTGGGATGTCTAGGTATAAATTATCATTATTGCTATTAAATAAATCTATTAAATAGCTGTTTGATAATTGCTTATTTATTATAAATTGACCTTGAAATTGAATAATATAATCAAAATCTTGTAGATGATATGGCTGGTTTGCTGTCGTGTAAAAATGAGTGTCTGAAAAAAATATATTTTTCGATTCTTTATAAAATCTAATATCAAGCGGAAAATTCCATATAAAACCATTAAATTCAACTTTTAAAACTATATGGAGTTTTATTATGTTAAGTCCAAATATATCGATCTCTGTGCCATCGTTTGGCAATTCTTCACGATGAATTGACAGGTTGAATCTATCAAAAAGTAAATAATTTGAAGTGTTTCTAAACTCCACAATTGGCTTATTGAAATAGCCTTTTCTAATTTCGCCAAAAACGCCAGTATTCATATTTATATTTTCAGATTGATTTTTAAGAGTTGTCGACTGACCGCTTGGAACTAAAACTTGTTGAGCATCTCGCCATATTCTATATTGCTGAGCCCCTGCATCTGTTGTGTCTGATAAAATTAAACGAGTATCATCAAGAGGTTTACCTCTTTTGTCAAAATTTTGTAAATCGTTCATTTTGGCTACACCACCTTAAATAAAAAAAAGCTAGTATAAGACTCTGTCTTACCATGTGCCCATGCTTATATGTTCTTCACATTTACATATTAAGACTAGCTTTTTCTCTTATTATAATATATATATAATAAAATGTCAATTTAAATTATATCGCTCAAAAAGTGATCTCAAAGAGTCTTTTACTTCTGCAGCATGTTTATAAAAAAATACTTCTGTTGAATTGCTGTTAAATATAAAATTTGCTATTTCAAACCGATAAATTAAATTGATTCTTGAATCGTATAACAAATCAATTCGTTCTTTTGTATTTACTTTTTTATCAGTTATTAAGAAATCCCTATTATAATATTTATCAAGATAAATTGATAAAATTTTATCTTTAACTTTGATTTTTGTTACGTATATAAAATCTGATAAATTATAACTTCCTGTGGCGTATGTTTCACCTTGTAAATACTCAGAAAATAACGAGTTTGTTAAATTGTCACGTCTTGCCTCTGTAAAAATTTTATAATATCTGTATTCTTTGAAAAGTTCTAGCATCGGATTATACGCATTTAAGCTATTTGCAATTAAAAATATCGGAATTTGTCTATTTCTGCAAACTGTTTCAATTAATTCAAGAAAATTAAAAACCATTTTATCACGTTGAAATTTTGGGATATCAAAACGGATAAATTCCTCAAAAACTATAACTTTAACGTCTTCATAAAAACCGCTTTTTATAAGTGCTGAACTTTCAAGACTTGCAACATATCCGATATGTTGGCGAACTTCGGCATATTTAACTTTTTTGAAATTATTAATTCCAAAATCTTCAAGGCTTAAAAACTCCGATTCTTCTTCAATTGGCATTTTATATTTTAATATTATATTTCCAGCTGTTGGCTTGCCTCTTAACATTTGAACATCTGTGTTGTATAAAGCTGAAATATACTCGTTTAGTTTTGTTTCTGCAAGCCAAGAGTCGTGTGTATTTATTTCATTTTTCGAAACACGAACATACAAGTATTTATCCTTGAAATTTGAATCAATGAGCATTTTTTTTATGTAATTTTTAACAAAATAAGACTTGCCAGTCCCCCGCCCCCCAACAAGAAAATATGGCAAGTTTTCAACATTAGCGATACTAAAAAATTCATTTTTTTTTAATTTAATTGTTTTTATCATCGTTTAAAATTTTTGTTATTCGACTAGAAATAATTAAAATCCTAGCCTCTGCTACTGTTAAATCCAATTTTCCGCCTTTGCCGTCATTGCCTTTAAGTGCTCCTATTTTTATAAGCTCTTGCAATTCAGGTTGTAAACTTTCGGGAAAGTCTTTTAATTCTTGTAATCTCATATCTGCTCCTCCTGTTAATTCAAATGCTTCATATGCAGATTCTCGCATGTTAGGAGTTCCGCCTGTAGAATCTTTATAATACATGCACATATGACCGCCTAACTCCCAACCATTAGGCGGGCGTGTATTTGACCTTGATACAAGCCCGGGATTGCCGCCTATTATGCTTCCATGCGGGAAGTGATGCACAGCAGCCGCTAGGTCATAATTGCCAATGTGCAATACAACAGGGCGGGCTTTCCAGTTCCAACCTTTGGATATTTGGCGCATTATTTCGGTGTCATTTGGTGTTAGCGGGCTAAAATCTGTATGTGTATGTGGTGGACCACCCCAAAAAATATTATACCTTTTGCAAGCTAATAAATCGCTGACGCTTGCTATACCCGCCCTTAAACTTAATAATCTTATTTCTTGGTTTGTTAACAATTGTATCATTTTTTTTTATTCCTTTCAACATTTATTTTTTTAATGCTTTTTTAATTTCTGATGTTTTTGTATTAGGTGAAAAACTGACTCTATATAAAATCATGTTTTCCATTCGGTCAATATAATCATCTATATAATCCGAATCTTCTATTGAATCGTTGTCATATAAAACAACCCAGTTTTTTTCAACATAAAATTTTGACCAAGATGTCATTTCATCAATATAATAGTCGACAATGTCTATATTTACCTTTTTTTTATTTAAAACTTTTTGAGATAAAGAGTATTTGCCGTTTGTTTTACTAAGAATTATTTTATTTAATGCGACTAAAAAAGGATTTTGTATATGGCTATTATGCTTGTTGTTTAAATCTTCTAAATAATTTTTTATATTTTTATTTTTGCCTAGAATATCACTTATTTGTTTTTGAAAATTAACACCTTGAACCGCTTCCTTGCGTGCTTGAGTATCATTTATAAATTTAGTTATGCTTGAAAGTTCCCTAGATGTTAAATTTAACGACTTTGCAGTAGCATGTAAAAATTTTTTGTCATATTTTGAACGTGTAATATTTAAAATATCTAGATTGGTAAGTTTTGATATATCTATTTTTGTAATAGCTCTTTGAGCAGTTGTTAGATTTCTGTTAATATTTTTTGCAATTTTTGATGCAGCCGTATTTTTTAATTTGGTTGCAATGCTTGATATTGCTTTTATTATCGGTTTTATTAGTAAAGTTTTCATAAAGTATAACCTCGCTTATTTTCTAAATCTCCAAATGTAAAAGTCACAAGATGCTTAGATACACCGCCATCGATTATATTATTATCAATTGTATATATTTTATAGCCATTGATAAAATTATTAAAATCAATATTTTCTTTAATTAACTTATTATTTTTTTTTAATTCCTCATAATTATAAATATATTTTTGATTTAATCCTGAACAAGTTAGTTTTAACTTGTCGACATCTTGAATCAAATACATTTTTTTATTTAAAAATATGCCTTGCTCAATATTAGCATAATCTGTTGATAACTCTCCAATTTTTGAGCCTATAGAAAACCCTATTGTATTAATTTTATCAATGCAGTATATGCTGTCAGTGTCGCAGTAAATTATATTATTTATATTTTGATTTATTAATTGAACCATTCGCAAGCGTCCATTTGAAACTGTGGCATTTGAAACAGGTTTATAGCCTTGTTTGTTGTCTTTGCAATAAATCGAAAAATCTTTTTTTTCAAAAATAACATCATTGTGACTTTTAAAATAAAAAGTATTTAACCCTGTCAAATTTTGAGCAAATTTGCCATATATGGAATTCAAAATAAGTTTATAAATTAAAACAAGTAATAAATCAGAAAATTCACTCATTGAATAAAATTGTTTTTTATTATATATCTTTGTTATAAAACTTTCAAATATTTTTTTAGTTTTATATTCATAAGCAAGAATCAATTCATATGTCCAATCATAATATTTATTTAAAATTTTAATATCGTTTGAATTTAAAGCAATATAGCCATTATACTCAATTGGAAAATGCTCACTGTCAAACCAAGGGCTATTATCAGATAGTAAATTAAAATGTTCTGAAATTTTTTTTGTACTTGAGATACGAATACATGGCTTAAAGTTGTCTTTTATTTTAAATTTAATTTTCAATAAATACTCACAATAGCGAGTCCTGTAGTTTTTAATATAGTTTATTTTTTTTGGCTTTCCGTATGGCATGTGTTGTGCCATAGCAAAGGGGTAGGATGATTTTATATCAAATTGTTTTATATTTTTATAAATTTGAGTGGGTTTATAAATGTTGTTTACACCGCCATTATAACAGCAATCAGATAATAGCGCAGATTCCGAGCCTGTTAAATTAGGGAAAAGTTTATTAAATTCTTTAGTTCCACCTATATGATTAATAAAAGTTGATTGTGCAATTGACGCTATTGTATATTTTCCGCCTCCGCCTAATTCTTCAAAAATTTTGAAAAATCTTTCAAAGCATTTTATTAAAACTTTTAATAAATTTTTACTATATTCAAATAAAAGGAAAATATCCTTTTTTGAATCAACATCAATTTTTGTTGGCTCTTCTTGATATGGAATTTTGCAAGCATCATAAAAAAAATCTAATTCTACAGGAACGATTTTATACAAATCTTTTAATTTGAAGGTGTGTCCTTTATAGACAATATCACATGAAACCATGCTTGAAATATTCTTGCCGAAAATTTTAAATATTTTTTTATTGTCAATTATAAAATTTGATATAATATGAGGGTTCTCGTATTCTAAATGACCACTTTCAGGCAGTACTTGCGAAAAATTATTATATAAAAGTTCTAAAATGATTGTTTGAAAATGCAAAGGCAAATTATAAAAATATAAATAATGAGTTTTATTTTTGATTTTGCTTTTTTCACAAAAATTTACTATGCTGTCAAAATTTTTTAAAATAGATATATAATTATCTGTTCTGTTATCTCGCAAGCCATTATATGATTGAATATATGGCGTAGCTCCCGATTTAGTTGCAAAAATTGAAACAAAAGGCAATACAAAGGTTTTAGATGTTGAAGAAATCCAAGGGGGGATAAATGAATGGTTAATATCCCCCTTTTCCACTTCCTTAAAGCAGTAATTGCAATAATAAGTCATCTTCTGTAAAAAAGAGATATTTTCTTTTTTTTGATGTCTAAAAGAGCAATTTTTCTTTCACAAACAAAGCTCCAACAGTCAAGTTGATAATCCCAAAATTTCCTCTGGACAAATAAAACACATTGAGTTGATGATTGCCAGTTAAAATTGTAGGACATATCGCCAATTAATATATTTTTTAATGGTATTAATTGAATGAGTTCAATTAGTTTTTCGTTTTGTTTCTTTGCAATGCTAGATTCTAAATGTAAATTACTGATTTTAATACTATTTATCAATTTAGTTTTTGATGAAATTTTTAATTGTGGATTGTCTTCAATGTCCGCTTTAGCAATTTTAAAATATAAATATATAAAATCTTCATCTATATCAATTGTAAGGGCATAGTGATTATTAGAATCTTCTAAGGAATCGCAATAGTAGCCATCAGTAAAATATGTTAAAAGGCGCTTAATTAAAAATTTATCATCGCTAGGAAAAAAATCGCTAATTTCGGCGATATGTGCAAAATTTTCAGAGATTTTTTTATATACTGTTTCTAGTTTTTTATAATTCATTGTTGTTTCAATAATATAATATTTTTCTGTTTCTATGAAAAAAATA